>Ga0257142_1000053_pt1 | contig 13258 bp, 11 predicted proteins | sample saktaT_11_FD_193541 | JGI IMG/M metagenome (GOLD analysis project Ga0257142, IMG submission 193541) | Metatranscriptome of saline water microbial communities from Sakinaw Lake, British Columbia, Canada - sak_2011_1_27_40m (Metagenome... | ecosystem: Environmental > Aquatic > Non-marine Saline... | reverse complement strand
TCGCAGAATAGCCGTTCCTACGAAGTTGCCGGCGTAGTAATGGGTTTCCGCCACGCCGAAAGCGCCGACTGGAACAGTGCCCGGAACAAACGTGCCATTGGAGCCTTCTACTTCAAACTGAACCAGCGTTCCTGCAGGGGCGAATTCCGTGTTCGCTAAACGCGCAGTGGCGCGGACAAATGCGGAGTCGCCGCTGGCGGCGGTCATTTGGTTCTTGTTGGCTGAAAGATTGATCTCAGCGACCGGGTTGCGTGGACGAATCGTGATGTCAACCGAGTCGGTCAAACCGAGCGGGGTGTAGTAGGCGAAGATGCGGTCGGGAACCAATTCGCCGGTGCGGGGATCGATCGAAGGAACGCCCACCGCGCCGAAGCTGGTTCTCGCCACGCCTACAGTATCCGTTTGCACTTGGGCAGCGATCGAACCATAAGTGCAAGCAAATTGAATCATCTTACCGGTGATCGCCACATTTTTTTGATCTCTGAGGACGGCTTGAATAAACGCCCTTGTAGTGGTGTCGGCGAATATCTCAGCCTTGTCGGAGGTGATGTGCAGCGTTCCAGTTACGTTTTGGGTAACTTTGATTTCAATCTGCGTCGTGGCTGACCACTGATCTCCAATGGAAGCCGTGATGTGAGCGACACCCGCTTCATAGTTGTTGGTGAACTGCGCAGTCGCTACGCCGGTCGGGTCGGTCTGAGTTATTCCTGAGAGAGACCCCAAATCAGTGACGAAATCGACTTGGACGTTTTCGATACCGCGATTGTTGATGTCGCGCACTGTCGCCCGCACGATTGCAGCACCAAGCGAGTCGGAGGGCAGTTCCATAAAATTGGGGAAGGCGCGTAAGGTCAGCATACCGATATCACTGGTGAGCGGGCTGATCGTGATGACCGATGTGGCGGTAACAACGCCGTCGTTAGCGCCGGAAGTCTTGCCGTTGGCTTTCGCTTTGGTGTCTGCGCCATTGGCTTGACCAACCGATGTCGCGCCCGCGCTTACAACAGTGGCGACTACATCGACCGTTCCATAGCTTTCCAGCGAGTTGAATATCGCGGTGAGTCTGCCGCTGATGTCGGTAGTATCGACTATCGCGGTAACCGCTCCGATTATCGCCCCGCCTTCATGGGAATGAACCTGAAATTCGAGGCGAGCGCCGGGGACAGCGAAGCGGTTGGCGTCAGTTACCATCAAAATCAGGGTATCCACGGCGTTTTGGCCTTCAGCGACTTGGATGGTGTCAGTGCTTGGCGAGATACTCATAAACGCCGGAGCGGAAATCTGGCGAATTGTAAGTTGTGTGCTGCCAACGCTGTCGCCGACCATCGCATAGATGGTGACAACCCCGTTTTCGGGGTATTTGTTCACAATAGTTGTGAACTTGCGCACAACGGCGCCGTCGTAATCGGTGGTGCCGGTGTCGCTGCTCATCACGCCGTAACCGGAGGGCGAAACACGGAAGCGCACCTGCATTCCTTGCAGTGCAGCGCCATTGACGTCCTGGATACGGGCGGTGATGTTGGTTGTTTTGGTCTGATTAGGCGGGACGCCGAGCGCAGAAAGGTCGGCGGTCACACCAATAGGACCGAGAATGTCGTTCGGGATCGAGATGGTGATCGTGATCCGGCTGGTAACCGAACCAGAACGCGCCTCGATCTGCACCGGCGTCGAGCGGTTAATAACTACTGAGTAGGTCGCCCTCACATAGCCTGTGTCATTGGAAAGGGAGTCAGACGGCACGCGCGCGACGCCGCCCTTCCACGATTCAGGATTGAGAATGGCGAATTCTACTCTGATGCCCTTGAGTGCGTTACCTTGAGCATCGCGGGGGATGGCGACGATGGTTTCGTTTCTCGTCTCACCCTGGTAGCCTTGGATTTCGTAGTGTGTCGCCCGCATCTCAATCGATGAGACGCTGCCTTGATTGCCACCGGGGTTCGGGCTGGATGAGTTTTGGCATCCCACCATCACACCGAGCGTAATCAATGACAACACTACCAGGCTCAATACCATCAGCTTCTTCATTACCGTTTCCTCCATGATTTCTCTTCTGTTGCCCATAACATATTTTCTTTCACCTTTTCCGTCCGGAATATCCTTCGCGGGCGGACATCATTAGGTGCATTTCCTACAGCGATTTGATCATAATCATCACGGTCGCTACTTGAGACGCGACCAGCAGGAAATCTTTGGAGAGTTCCCACCAGTCAACCTCTTGTTTCTCCGGGACGAATATGGTATCGCCTATCTCAATGGGCGTTGATTTCTTCGGCTTCATCCAAGTTCCGCTCTGGGCTTTTATCAATCGCATTTTCCCTTTGCGGGCGTTCCATGAGAACCCGCCGGCTTTTTGGACGTAGTATAGATAATCCTCACCGGGGGCGAAACGAATCAGACCGGGGTTATTAACCTGCCCCGTAACTTTTACGGTTGGGCTGAGCGTCGGGACTTCGATCTCATCCTTATCTTGCAGAGCGATGTCCAGCGACGTGTCGCCGTCTAAAAGCAATTTCTTGAAATTAACTACTACCGATGGAGCGTCTTCGCGTGAACGTATCTTAAAGTATTCATATTCCATATCAGTCATATCTGAGACTGCGAGCGTTTTTAAGCGTTCGAATTCTGGGTCTTCCACATCCAAAAGAGCGCGGCGGACGACGCGTGCGTTATCGTAGTTGGCGCGGTCGGTGAGGCCGCCGCAGTCTTCGATTAATTCAGAGAGCTTGGTTTTATCGTTTTCTATCGAGTAGCTGCCGGGGAATTTCACTTCGCCGGTGACTTTTACTTGAAATTTACGCCTAAAATCGGGCATTTTCCTAATAAAGACGCGGTCGTCGGCGTTTAGCGGCGGTCCGCGGTCATCGGCGCTCGCCAATTTGACCTGTAATTTCTGGTTCGTTTTACCGCCGGCGTCGAAGCGGACGATTTCGATATCGTCGGTGACGGCGTCGTCGCCAAGACCGCCGGCGATGTCAATTAGGTCGCGCAGGTGGTCGCCCGGCAGGAATTCGTATTCGCCTGGGCTTTTCACCGCCCCGAAGGCGTTAAGGACGCCGGTCTCGCGTGAAATCAGCGGTATCTGAACGGCGTCGCCATCGCGTAAAATCGGATTATGGCGATGGTCGCCGGTGGCAAAGAACTTTTTTAGATCGACCTGCCGGATTGCGCCGTCGCGCGATAAGATCGTAATATGCCTAAGTGACGCTTCCGGCATAAGCCGTCTGGCGGTTTTCGCTTCTTCTCGGGCGCGCCGTTGTTCACTCGGCGTCTTTCGGGCGAGGCTCTGTTCAAATTGCAGGTTTTCTTGCTCGTCATCCCTCGGAAGAAGGAGTCCGTTCGCCTTATCGATTAAGGCTGTAAGGCGATCGACGGCGCTCAGGTCGTAAGCGCCGGGCTTTTCTACTGCGCCGCTGATCGTGGCTTTCATTATTCGCACGCCGGTTAAACGGAGTCTAACGGAAGCGCGCGGATATGAGCTTTGGGCGGCGCGGTGAAGAGCGCTGTCTGCGGCGGCAAGACTTAAGCCTGCGACCGGCAGATTGCCGATACCCGGGATAGCGATTTCCCCATCGGGCGCCACGAGTAAATCGTATTGGGATTCGAACGCTCCCCAAATATCGAATTCAAGGTGATCGCCGGGGCCGAGGATGTAAGTTTCCGGGTCAACCGCCCCTTCCAGCGCGAGCGAAGTGCTGGAAGGGGTCGGAAGAGATTTACGCTTAATCAGGTCAAACGCGGAGGGCGCTGAATTACCAGTCGCGGCTTGACCGAACGCCAAAGAGCTAAAGAAAGCTAAACTCGCTCCCCAAAGAGCGACTTTGAGGGCGCGGTTATACAAACGGTGCATAAGCGACGCCGGTGTTATTCCCGGCGAGGTTCAGGCCTTTAATGGTCTTCCCCGCCTTCAATTTCCTCATCTGCGCCGCTGTTCAGATCGCCTTTATACCGTTCCTCTGCATCCCTAATCGACGCAGCCTTGTTAATGTAGGTATATTCATCGACAAGAATGTGCGGGGTCACTTCGATGATGAGGTCGGTCTTCTTCATACTGGTTACGTTATAGCGGAAGAGTCCGCCGATGAAGGGAATATCGCCAAAGAACGGGACCTTGTGCGTCGTGCGATTCGCGACGATGCCCATCAAACCGCCGACGACGATCGACTGATGGTTCTTCACCCGAACTGTCATATCTGAAGAACGACGCACCACGCGCGGGATGGTCTGATCGGGGCCGATGAACTCGAACACCGAGCTAACTTCGGGCTTGATGTTGACCGTGATGAAGCCGTCGGTGTTGACTTGCGGAGTGATCGAAAGTTTGATGCCGACTTCTTCTTTCTGGGTCGAGACCTGACCGCCGACGCCGCCGGAGCTGGTGACGTAAGGGATTACGTCAACCAATTCGATCGAGGCTTCTTTGGAATTCATCGTGGAGACTTTGGTGTTCGCAAGAACTTCTGCGCGGCTGTTTTTAAGCAGCCAGTCGAGGGCGATTTCGTAGATCGGTTGGCTGCGCCAGATGGTCTTACCGAAGTCGTTCAAGTCGTGGAATTCTTCGAACGGCTGCAACTGACCGCCGCCGGTGGTGGTGGTGGTGGTCGGCTGTGTATTGCCTTCGTAGATGAATTCTCCTGTGGTGGTCGAAAGTTTCGACCAGTTTATGCCGAGTCTTTCTTCGTCTTCGACGCTGACTTCGATCAAGCGCGCGGAGAGTGTAATCTGCAACGCTGGTTGGTCGATATTTTTGACGACGCGTTCAATATCGGTGATGATCTTCGGCGTGGTGATGACCATCAGTTTGTTGCCGCTTTTATCGACCTGGATAGTGGCGTTGAAGTCTGACAGAATGTCTTTGACGTCGTTCGCGTCTGCATACTGCAGGTTCAGGACGTAGGAGTTGAGACCGACTTGTTCTTTCAGCATCGCAGCTTTGGCGACGAGGAAGGAGTTCCCGACGATTTCGTAAGAAAGACCGGCTGCTCTAACCACCAAATTCATCGCCTCTTCGATGGGCGTGTCCTTTAGGTGGATGGAGACTCGTTCTTCTTTGGAGACACCGGGGCCGGTGACAATGTTAAATCCGCTCTTAGCAGCCAAGATCGAAAGGACGCTCGGAAGATATGCATCTTCGGCGTCTATGCTGACGACTGTCCGAAGCCCAGGGGCGGTCTCGGTGATGGTGTTCATCTTCGTCCCGGTCTCGGGAGCATTCTCCTGAACCGCGATACAGGGGATCGCGACAAAGAGTAGAGCCAATGATGCCGATAAAAACCTCGGACCCTGTAGCGTTCCGCCCATTAGCGTTCCTCACCCTATGAGTTGTTACTTAAATAAATTTTCTTGGAAGCGCGGCACGGCGCCGCGCAACGATTTGGTTCGGCTAATAATTCTCGCCGACATTCACCCGTTTGACTTCGATGACGGGAGGATGCATACCATCCACCCCGTAAAGCCGCTCTTCAAGCGCCTTAGTATCAGGCGCTTTTTCTGTGTTCAGGGTAATATGTTCACCCGGACGGGCGAGTATGACTCGATTTACGCCGATCGATTCGACGTGGTAGTCGCCTATCCTATCGCTCACCATCAAGACCCAGTTGCGGCCTTTCCAGGTGATGAGCGCAGAGGGACCTTTTTCGCCGGTTACGGTGCAGGCGAGACGCATTTTGATATCGGTCTCGGCGCCGCCGAATTTGCCGCGACCTTCGAGGAATTTCCGTGTCTTGATGACGTTGGTCAATTCCAAGGGATCGGGTTCGAGGACGAATTCTTCTGCCAGTCTAGCTCGCAGGTCATTTTCCAGTCGATCCACGGCTTCTTTCAAGGCAGGGTCTTCGACGCCGCGTTCCTGGCGACGTTTAATATCCGACTGCCATCGTTTGATTTGTTTGTCCACCTCACGGGTGCGCCAGCCGACGAGGCCGATGACTACCACCAGCAGGAAGGTGAGCAGGTTGAAGAAGAGCTTATCGCGCCCTTTCATAGTTCTTTTCTCCTCGCCTTAGCGCTGTTTAATGAGGGTTAATGTCGAGATGCGGAGGATCATCTCGTGTTTCTTCGGATCGCCCTTCTCGGCCATCGCGCTTGATTTTCGGACCGCGTTATCGATCTCGAATTGTTCGACAGTGATAAGGCGTTCCGATTTTTCGAGCTGGTTGATGAACTTTCCCAATTCAGTGTAAGTTGATTCAATGGTCAGGGTGTAGGGAGTTCGCACATAGTCGAGACGCGCCGACTTCTTGGCCGGTTCGAGCTTGATGAGCTTGACGTTGAGGTCGTTCAAGATGTCGGTGATGTATTTAAGAAAAGGCAGGGAAGCATCCTCGGTCAATGAATCGGCCTTGGAAGCAGCCAAGTTCTTTTCGATAAGATTGGCGACAAGGTCGAGCTGACTGTGGATGATCTGCGCGCTGATCAACTTCTCATCGAGCAGTTGAATGTTGCGATCGAACTGGCGAATCTGCTGAGGGTATTCGGAGAATACCATCTTGTGATATATCCAGGCGCCACCGCCAAATAGCGCCAGCAGGAGAAGCAGAACCAGATTACGTTTCATTGTAAGAAACTCCTACTTTGCTTAACGGTGACTTCTAACCGCCGCCGCCAACGGCGCGGGCCAGGCTGCTGCCGCGAGATGCGCGGCGTCCTTCGCGATCCCCGCCGCTTCGTTCGATCGAAGCGAGGACGGAGAACGAAAGAATCGTTTGTTCTTCGATATCGGACTGATGTTGTTCTTTTAAGCGGATATCGGCGAAGTCGTGGAAGAACATCGGCGATGAACGGAGAACGTCGATCAGTTCCTTTACCTTGTCGAATTCTTTCTCATCCTTCTTAATGGTGGTGATGAACCGCATCAGAAGCATATTATTCTTGAATTCGAGGTAGGTGATTGCCATCTCGTCGGGAAGCAACTGACCCATCGCAAGGAATTTCTTGGTCCAGAGGACGCGCTCTTTTTCGAGCTTGGCCAGTGCGAGGACGTCTTCCTTGGAGATGTTTTTCCCGGTCTTTTTGAGCGAGTCGAGCTGGCGGTTGATGGTTGCTATCGTCCGCTGCTTGGTCGCGAGCACCGTTTGTGATTGTTGATACTGCATATAGTTCATATATGAGATTACAAGCACAAACAAGATGAGGACGGTCATCGTGATGATTTCACGACGTCTGCGCCAACGAACTTCGCGTTCGGCGGTATCCTCACCCTTGTTGAGGTTGATAGTGAATTGGGTGATCATTTAGAGGTCCCCTCTTATCGCCAACCCTATGGCTGCCGCCATTTGATATGGATTAGGCGTATCTATGGGAATGCGGCTGTCGAGCTGGTTGAAGGGATTATAGAGTTCGATCGGCAGGTTGAACTTATTTGAGAGATAAGTGTCGAGGCCGATCAAATTAGCTCCGCCTCCGGTGAGCACGAAGTGAGTGAAGACCGATTGGCCAGACTCTTTGACGTAGTAGCGGAGAGACCGGTTTATTTCGTCGCCCAGTTTTTCGAAGGAAGATCTCTCAGTCATCCCCAAGCCTGCGCCCTCGGCCCCGCTTGCTTTAGGTATGTCGGGGTTCATACCGGAGGTGCGCTTCACCGACTCTGCTTCGCCATAATCGATTCCGTAGTTGCGCATCAGCTCTTCAGTAAAGGACTGGCCGCCGACGGGCAGGTCACGTGTAAAGAAGGTGTCGCGCCGACCGAAAACGGAGAGGACTGCACGTTTGGCGCCAAGATGGAGGAAGATGATGACGCCTTCGTCGGGCAATTGGGAATGGATGACGTAGGAATTGAGGACCGCCAGCGGCTCGATGTCGATGACCCCCGGCTTGAGTTCGATTTCGCGGAGGTAATCCTGGTGGGTTTCGTAGAGCTTGCGCGTGGTCGCCACCAGCAGGACGCGGACTTTGTCGGTTTCTTTGACGTCGTCGCCCAGTATCTGGTAGTCAACGACGGTCTCGCTGCCGTCGAGGGGGATGTGCTTGCGCGCTTCGAGGAGCAGGCCTGAAGCCATTTCCTGTTCCGTCTGCATTATGCTGGAAATCTCTTTGGCTGAGACTTGTTGGCCGCCAATGCAAGACGCAAGATGCTTGATTTTCTTTGGAACCAGTCCCAGTTCGCCCAAGACTTTAGCGAGGGCGGGGACGGCAATAGATTTTTTGGGACCTTCGGGGTCGTATTTCTCGCCCCCGGTATATAGCTCGTGGCACTTCCACTTTATTAAGCGGAAGCGAGGCCCGACTTTTTCAACCACAGCCACCTTGATGCTGTGGGTTCCGATGTCGAGGCCAACGCGCAGGTTGCTCCCCAGACCGAACATGGCATCACCGTTGTTTGCTTAGGGATACCCCCCCCGGGGATACAAAAAAATCGAAAGCGCTCATCTAAAAGACTAACCGGTCGTCAGCGTGCAGTCAAAATCATAGGGAACCATCTTCCGCCGATATTCCGGCGTCACTTTGGAGCAGCGCTTTTATCGTCGAGAACTCGTCTCCGATGCCCCGCCCGTTGCCGGGCGGGGCTTTCGGACAGCGAAGTAACGTGGGCGTCAGTGCCTTACCGGCCGCTGTTCACCCCAGGAGATGATGTCGAACAGACCGTGTCCGTTGGCGTCAAGAGCTTCCATATAGTATGGAGGCGGACGACGGTCGAAACGGAAATCGTAACGATAGGCTTTCCCGTAGCCGGTGCCGTTGTTGCACGAGCGGTGGACATAACCGCGGCGCTCTTGAGTCACTGCGCCTTTCAGATATATCCAGCCGCGTTCGTCAGGTTCCGGTCCCTGATAGGGATCCCAATCGTCGTTCTGATGTTGGAATGTGAAAGATGAGCCGAGGGCTACTAAACCAGCCGTAATCACGATCGAATGGCGATTCCAATCATTCTGATTGGCGGCAGGATTGGTGCCGCCTTCCCAGCCGCCCCGTCCGCCATTGTGGATATTATCCTCAATGATGATGTCTTTCTCGGAGACGAGTCCGAGCAAGTGGGGCGTCGAGGCTTCATCGAAATCACCCGTCCGTGGATTGGCGGTGGAATAATAGACGTCGTCTATCAGCCACATATTTTGAGAGCATCCGATGGTCAACTGTCCGCTGAATCCTCGCGGGTCGCATTCGATACTGACTTCACCATCGACGAAGATGGCTTGCCAGTTGGGAACGTTGAGGTTCATAAAGAAGGAATCCGCGCGGACTTCCGATCCTCCGGAACCCATAAGATACCGGAAAATATCGATTCCATCCGGTTTCAAGACGAAATGGTATCCGAAGCGACCGTTCTGATCGGTCAAAAACGGGCTTGCCGCGGAACGTATCGATTGCGCGGTATGCGGGAAATTGACCTGCGGCGCGTTGAACACCGGCGGATAAGCGAAATAGATATTCTGTGGCGAATAGTATCGGAACTCACTTTGTGAGGTCGAGACCGGGCCAAAGAAGGTGGGCGAATACTTCAAACCGATAAAATCGTTCGAATGGGTTCGCCCGTAGAGCGTATCAGGCGTCCAGAACCAGATGATCTCATTGTGCTCGGTGACTTCCCGATTGGTGAGATACATATAGTTCGCGAAGGATCTCAGCCGCGCCCGCATAGTTGCTACGCGGTCAACCGGGATCGCTTCAGCTTGCCGTCCTGAGAACTTTCGACCGTAGAAAGTGACACGTCCGGTCGAATAAACGTCGTAACTGTCGGTCCGTTGAAAAAGGTTTCCTTCGGCTCCGGGAGCGCGTTCGACGGCATTATTGAAGTGAATACCGACGCCTTCGACCGTGCCGGGCAGCAGATTGACTCGTGCTGCTGGCAGGTCAGCCGGTTCGCGCGTTCTTAGGAACGTGAGGCCTCTTTCGATTAGACCGGTTTGGGCGACGAAGTAGGCTTGGATGGTGGCGCGTTCGTATTCCGAATCCCATTTCTCATCCGAAGCCCATCGCATATAGCCCATTCCGGTGGCGACGAGCAATGCCACGATGACAACCGACATGATGAGGATATTGCCGTCGTCGCGTGCAAGGACATAAGTTCGTTTCACTGCATCCTCCATTAGCGATAGTTCATACTTACTAGCCAGTTCATATGGCTCATCAGGGTTGTCACTCAGTGATACCCTTTTTAACGGCCAGATTCTTGTTCCTCATATAGACGCGGTTGGTGTATTCCTTTTCCACCATCCAGTTATGATCTCCGACGTCGATAGCGTTACGGTTGTAGCGCAATTTGAATCGGATATCGTAAGCGGCATTGAGGAACGCTGCTTTGCGCCGGGCTGCATCGACTCGCTCCCAACTGTTGGGAGATTCGTATCCGAATTGCTTAAGGGTGAATTCGACGATCTCGTAGCTCTCGCCGCGCGCCATTTTCTGGGGCGGGAAGAGCGGATCGACGGCGTCGCCCTCGCGCGTGATACGCATATTCCGCAGGTCGGCTCGCCAGCGGGCTGTGCGGAAGAGGTTGTGATAGATCGGGTCGAGGTATATGACGTCGATGCGACTGGTGTTGCCGTTGCCGCCGCCTACCGTAACATCGGTAGCGTTGCGGAGGTCGTGCGTCAGTTGTTCGATGACGTCATTTCCGTATTGATCCATCACTCTCACCGCCCAGCTTTTGTCGAGCTGTTCGCGGAACGCAAGTAGAACGATCGTCAGCCCTAGCACCATTATCGCCATAATGACGATGGAGATGGTCGCTTCGATAAACGTCCATCCTTCGTCACGGCGATAGCTTTGACTTGGCACTTTCATAGTTTCACCTCGCTGACTGCACGTTTGCTTAGCCGTTTCATAATTTTGTGCGATGTGACGGGGCATTTTAAAGCTCCGCCGGAACCATCGAACCATCGAAGGTCACCGAGTGGGGTTCGGTGGAATGATCCTGATCGGGTTCATACCAACTCACCTTCACCCGGAGTCGCCAGAAGTCAACTCCCTCGCCGGTTTCCATCAGATCTACGGGCGTGATTCTCCCGTAGCGAAGGTAGCATTCGACGTTGTCGTTGTCCTTCGTCAGGTCTCCGGCGTCAAGAATTATCCTGCGAACAGAAGGGTCCTGATCGCCTCTGTTCAAGTTTCCGGCCCACTCGTTATCCTGCGTCGGGGGGTCGATGTGAATTCGGCCCTGCCAGTATTCGAGGTATGAGCGGGCGACGGACATCGCTTTGCGGTAGCGCATCTGCTGGTTCATTTGATCGTTGCCGAATTGGAGAGCCTGGAAGGTTCCCACGGCGGCGATCCCGACTATCATCAGGCCGACGATGACCTGAACGAAGTCGATGCTGCCGGCGTCTTCGCGCCACGTTTTGTTCAACCATTTCATCTTTGCCTCCTTGAAGCATTCATTCTTGGCCTAACTTACTTTTTTCCTGACCTTGGGCACGGACGGATGTCCCGAAGAATAGCTATTGATTGAGGTCCACTTCGAACAGCTTCGGATTCTCCGCCACCAGCGCAGCGGTCTCACGATCAATCTGGCCTTTGTGGAGCAACCTCTGGAGGTCTTGATCCAGAGACTGCATTCCTTGCTTCCCGCCTGATTGGATGACCGACGGGATTTGGTAGATTTTGTCCTCACGAATGAGGTTTCTCACTGCCACATTGGCTACCATCACCTCGCAGCCGATAATTCGACCTATTCCTCCCTTGTATGGCAGCAGCTTCTGAGCGATAACCGCTTCGAGCGACTCCGCGAGCATCGAGCGGACCTGAGTCTTCTGCGACGCTGGGAAAATGTCGATGACGCGGTCAATCGTTTTAGCCGCTGACGACGTATGGAGGGTGGCGAAGACCAAGTGACCGGTCTCCGCGGCGGTCAATGCCAGCGAGATAGTTTCGAGGTCGCGCATCTCTCCGACGAGGATCACGTCCGGGTCTTCACGCAAAGCGGAACGGAGCGCGTTGGCGAAACTGTGTGTGTTCGCCCCCAGCTCACGCTGATTGATCAGGCAGTTCCTGCTTGAGTGATAATACTCGATCGGGTCTTCGATCGTGATGATGTGCAGTTCCTTATACTCGTTGATGTAGTCGATACACGCAGCGAGTGAGGTGGATTTGCCGCAGCCGGTCGGGCCGGTAAAAAGTATCAGCCCGCGATCGCGCAGCGCCAAATCCTTAAGGACCTCCGGCAACCCGAGTTCTTCGAACCCGCGGATCGCGGAGGGGATCGTCCGAAAGGCGACTCCGTAACCGTTGATCTGCGAATAGACGTTCACCCTGAAGCGGGCGAGTCCTTCGAGCTTTTGGGAGAGGTCGATCTCCTTCATCTCGTCGAGTCGCTCTAATTGTTCCGGGGTGAGGAATGTCTTAATCGCGTCAAACATCTCATCGGCCGTCGGGGCAGGGATGTTCAGCTTGCGCATTCTCCCGTGCACCCTGATCATTGGGACTGAACCGGTCGAAAGATGGAGGTCAGAAGCCCCCTGCTTGACGGTATATTCCAGTAATATGGGGATAGATTCCACGATCCGCCTAACCGTTGAGTTGCCTAAAAGCCCAGTGCGGACGAGACATTAAATGTCTTCGTCAGTCGGGAGACCGTAACCAGTGAAGCGACCCGTCTGGACGTCGAACAGCACCACGTGACCGGCGCCGCCCTTCATCTCAGGCGTTGAAACCGCTTCGATTTGTGTGACCGGGTCTTGTCCGATCAACGAGAAACTCCATTGACGAAGGGTTCCTTCGTCAATTTCAAGATACTCGAGTTCCTGCAACTCTTCGACTGAGGAAGGATCCTCGCCGAAGTCCTGACGGAACATTTTCACTGAGTTGTAGATAGCGCCGATAGTTGCCTGCGCGTCAGAGGCGCGGGCGCCCTGCACGTATTGAATATAAATCGGCACCGAGATGGCGGCCAAAATCGCGACGATCACAACCACCACCAACACTTCGATCAGGGTAAAACCACTGTCCTGACGCTTAAACTTGGGAAGCATTGCTTCACCTCCTGCTTACTTCGTTCTCGCTTTCCCTCACCGTTTCCGGTGTATTAGGCTCATAATATAACGCCTTTTTTGCGCAATGCAAGTGTTCTGCGATTCGTTCACCTGCAAATGACAATCCGTGTGATTTTCGTCACACGATTGCGGCGTGTTATAGGCGATATCCTAAGCGCAAATCTAATACCATACTTGCCCTTGATGCAAGCCTTTTCTCGTTCTTATTTGGCGCAATCAAAAGCTAAGATAAAATAAACCCTGTCTCCGGTTGGAGACTTTACGCTCTGCTCTATGCATTATCTGCTACGATAATGAAAAATTTGCACTAAAGCAACTTTCATTTAGCCACGAAT
>Ga0257142_1000051_pt1 | contig 13404 bp, 12 predicted proteins | sample saktaT_11_FD_193541 | JGI IMG/M metagenome (GOLD analysis project Ga0257142, IMG submission 193541) | Metatranscriptome of saline water microbial communities from Sakinaw Lake, British Columbia, Canada - sak_2011_1_27_40m (Metagenome... | ecosystem: Environmental > Aquatic > Non-marine Saline... | reverse complement strand
GAGCCGCTGGTGCGAAGACTCGTCCGGACGATCCGGCGCGGCTTTCGGGAGCTTGTGACGGCGTTGCCTGAGGACAAATATCCGAAGACGCGGACGTATCTGGAGAACTTCTCGCACCAGGCCTTGGCGTTTTTCGATTACTGGCTGGATCATCAACTCTGGATTCCGTTGACGACGAATATCGCGGAATCGGGATTCAGCCGGGTGGTCAATCGGATTAAACGGGTCGGCCGTCGTTGGAGTGAGCGTGGGCTGATCAACTGGCTTCGGATCGCCTTTCGGAAAATCTTTCAGCCCGATCAATGGACCTCCTTATGGAGGCAGTACCTGCGTCTTCACCGCCGTCTCCACCTCGTCTCCATACGCCTGCACTACCGGTGGATCAATGCCATCACGTAACTTTGGGGCAAGCCCTATTATTAAGATCAATCGGGGAGGCTGCGAGGATTATCAAGCAACAGCCTGCATAGAACGTTTCACGAGTTCCCGAGCCAAAAATAATATTGGGCTGTGGGAAGATGGGCATTTTGCCCGTACAGCCGGATGACTTGATATGTAGTGGACAAATATATCAAGTATCATCGCGACCTAGAGGAACGGCCTCAGATTATTTCCAATACTTAGATGTTTTCAATTTAGTTAGTTCCTCATCTTTTATGGGATAAATATAATCTTTGGAAGGAAACTTTTTGTTTCGAACATCTTCAATGAAATGCCGAATCGCTAATTCACCTAAAGTTAATAGTCCATCTTTACGTTCTTCGCGTCCAACCTTTTTAATATCTGTAATATTCTCAATGTATTTTGCGAATTCATGAACCACTTCAGGAATATAGCATTTTGCAAACCAAGGTCGAAAAGCCTGATAAAATCCCATTAGATCATGCATTATAACTAGCTGGCCGTCTACTTGATCGCCAGCACCTATCCCATATACAGGAATCCTTAATTGCTGGGCAATTTGACCTGCTGGTTCTGAAGGCATTGCTTCAAGAAGAATTGAAAAAACCCCTGCTTTCTGCAAATCTAATGCATCTTCCATGGTTTTTTCGAAACTCTCCAAAGTCTTACCCTGAACTTTATAACCACCAAAAGAAGCTGTGCTCTGGGGTGTTAATCCCAAATGGCCCATAACTAATATTCCTGCATCGACCATCGCTTTGACTCTCGATACTATTCGGCTTCCGCCTTCACATTTCACAGCATCGCAACTAGCCTCTTTAATAAATCTCAATGAATTAATTACGGCATCGCGATCCGATATTTCAAATGAACCTTGGGGCATATCTCCAATCAAGAATGTCTTTACAGCTCCTCTTCTTGCAGCTTTTGCCAAGACTATCATTTCATCCATTGTCACCGGATTTGTAGTTGGATAACCTAATTGGACCATTCCACCAGAATCTCCAACAAGAATCATGTCAATTCCTGCTTTTTCAGCAGTGTAAGCAAATGGAAGATCATATGCAGTGATCCACGCAACAGGTTCTTCTCTTAATTTCATTTTATGCATTTCAATAATATTAATTTTTTTTATTTCTTTATAACTAGATTGTGGATACTTAACTTCTAATTTCATTTCTTTAATCTCCTTTTCATTTATTTATGATATCAATAATCATTATTTTCGTTAATCATTTTGTATTTATTTAGTTGAAGCAGATTAATAAGAGAAATCTTTTCTGATTTCTTCCTTCTCCGCATCGGACAAAAAAAGGATACATATCGTCGATCGGAAGAGAGGTCATCTGACCATCTGGAAGCTTCTTAGAAGAAACCGTAAGGATGTCTTGCCATTCTGGACAAATAATTTCACAAATGACCGGGCCTTTATGTCTGAAAACTTTTTTTATTGTTTGATTAAGTTGGCGATTGTTTTCTATCCTAAAAAACTTGATTTCATAGGCTTTTGCAATCTTCTCGGTATCTGGAAAAGAAACTCCAGAGCGCAACCCCTCACCTATAAATCTGCCTGGGAAGAAATTTCTTTGCGTTTGGCGAATAGCAAGATATCCGCGGTTATTCGTTATAAATACTTTAGCGGGGATCTTGTGATGGGAGATGGTCTGCAGCTCATGAATATTAAGTTGGAAAGAACCGTCGCCGGTAATACAAATAATTCTTGAACTGGGTTTTGCAGCCCAGATACCGATTACCGCCGGAAGGTTGTATCCCATAGTTAGGGTGCAACCAGGAATGATCATTCTTTGATATTTTTTAAGTCTTAAGGCTTGACTGGTTGCGTAGGCGGTTGCCCCGGCGTCGACAGTAAAGATATCGCCCTCATCTGAATATTCAGATATCCGATTAATCGCATAGTACATATTAACCGTTTTTTTTCATTTTTCTATATTCCTTCATGCAAGAAGGATATCGGTATTTTAATTGGCGACATTTATCCGGCCAATCTTTATTAATATTAAGTTTTCTTTTCTTTAACCCTTTACGAAGGGCTTCAATAAACAATCTAGCGTCGGAGGTAATCAATAAATCGATTTTGATTGTTTTTTTCTTATGTTCTTTTTGATCGATATCAACGACAATTTTTTTAGCATGAGGAGCAAATTTATTGTATTCATGCCCCGTAAAAGGAACAGCTAAACGGCTCCCGATTGATAATAATAAATCAGCGTTTTGAATGACGATGTTAGCAGCTCGTTGGCCTTTTGTGCCAGCATGACCTACATAATAAGGATTATTGAACTCTAAAAGATCTAAGCCCATGTCTGGAACAACTACCGGAATCTTCAGTATTTTAACGAGCTTTCTGAACTGATTGACGGCATCGGATAGTCTGATTCCTCCACCGGCAATGATCAGCGGCTTTTTGGCATTTGTTAAAAAGCGGATAACTTTAACAATGTCTTCATAGGAAGCTTTTGGATTACTAGCATCGTAGTCATCATTGTCGAAGCCGATAAATGTTTTTGGATCGATCAATGATCCGGCGACATCTGATGGAATATCGAGCCAGACTGGGCCAGGCCGGCCGGATTTAGCCAGAAAATATGCTTTTTCAAGATGATAACGGATATCCTCCGGTTTTTCGACAACGACCGCATATTTTGTTAATGACCGGACAATGGGAATAATATCCACTTCCTGGATGCCGAACTGACGCAAAGAACGGACACCAGAAAACTGGATCATCTGGGCCCTTTTTGTCTGACTTGAAAGAAAAATGCAGGGAATTGAGTCGCCCCACGCGCCCAACAATCCCGTAATTGCGTTGGTGCTTCCCGGACCGGAGGTGATCATAACCGCGCCAATATTGCCAGTAGTTTTGGCGTACGCATCCGCCGCCATTGCTGCTGCCTGCTCGTGATGATGGCAAATATATTTAATCTTTTTATGACAGGCTACGGCATCATTAAGGAACATCGCACCGCCGCCGGCTAAAGTAAAGATATGGCCAACGCCTTTTTTATAGATAAAATCAATAATATAATCGGCGACTCTCATAACAGTCCTTTCAAGGCAATATTAATACGACTAATTCCTTCTTTTAGCTTGTCCATTGAAGCAGTGTAGGAAATTCTTAGATAACCTTCACCGAATTTTCCAAAAGAGGTGCCGTCAAGGAGAGCTACCCCTGCCTCTTCTAATATATAGTCAGAAAGCAGTCTAGAGCTTTTGTTAAATGCTTTTATGTTGGGGAAAACATAAAAGGCCCCTTCCGGCTTCTGACAGACAATCCCACTTATTTTATTTAGCGCATCAACGACGAAGTTTCTTCTTTTCTCAAGCTGGCTTACCATTTCTTTTAGCGCTTTTTTCGGACCATTTAGTCCACTTAAAGCTGCATATTGAGTAAACGTGGCCGTGCATCCGACTACATGGGTCAGAAAATATTCAATTCTGTTAATGAGCCGTTTCGGAGCAGACAGATATCCGATCCGCCAGCCGGTCATCGAAAAAGTTTTGGAGAAGCCGTCGACTAAAATAGTCCTGTCCTGAACTTTTTTAATAGCATAGTAGCTTGGATATTGACGGTTATTATAGATGATCTTTGAGTAAATCTCATCGGTCATCACCCAACAACCGGTGTCTTTTACCGTTTCGGCGATTTCCATAAGGTCCTTCATCGGCATAACCCCGCCCGTGGGATTGCTCGGCGAGTTAAGAATTACGAGCTTGGTTTTTTTTGAAAAGTACTTTCGGAATACCCTCATATCGAAACTAAAACTATTTTTCTCAAGAAGAGGGACGGGTTTTCTTATCGCTTCAAAAAGACCGACAAGAGCATGATATGTCGGAAAACCGGGGTCGGGATAGATGACTTCATCGCCTTTTTCTAAAACAGCGGCCATAGCAGTAAAGATCGCCGTTTTGCCGCTGGGAGTAACTGCAACCTGTTTTTCAGAAATATCAAGCCCTCTAGTTATATTTATTTCTTCGGCGATTCTTTTTCTCAATGATATAATTCCCAATGGGGGATTATATTTGGTAAATCCCTGTCTGATAGCTTTAATGCCGGCATCTGCGATATTTATTGGGGTGGGAAAATCTGGTTGCCCGATCTCAAAATGAATAATTTTTTTGCCCCTTGCTTCAAGGGCCATAGCTTTGCTTAGAACCGCATATGCACCTTCCGGGTGAAGAACGTTCATTCTTTTCGCAATCGAAGGTTTATTTAGTTTCATTTTCAGAATAGAAAGCCGTCAATTATTCTTAAACAGATCCGCCAATCTTCTTTAATGAAGCCAATCGGCAGTCTCCTGCGGCTGGGATACGGACGCTTCATGGCGAATACCACATGATCGTCCTCCTAATGGATCCCATCATATCTATCGTCTGACGCAGGTTCAATTCGGATTGGGCCCTATGGGTCGACGGCACATACCGTTCGGCAACGCGCCCGGCCTCGGGCTTCATGGCTATATCCACGATCATCTTAGATTTAAAGCAGCCAGCAACGGCCCGGGCTAATTCAGCAATCGTGACTTCTTGTTCAGAGCCTACGTTATACGGCCGGCACGACACGCCCCGCGCCAGGATCGTCCACAGCCAGATGACCAGGTCTGCCGCGTAAAGATAGGATCGATAAGGCGTCCCGTCACTCTTGATCTGAATCGGTCCACCGCGCAACCCTTCCCGGATAAAATTGCCGATGGCAAAGTGTATATTCAGCGGCAGATAAGGTCCTACGAACGCAAAGCACCGGGCAATTTTTGTATCGATTCCAAACTCCCGGGCATACAGCGCGCACAAATGCTCGGCCAGCCGCTTGCCTTCGCCATAAGCCGAGAGCGGGTCCATGGTATCAGGCGCTCCGACATAATCCTCTGGGACGTGCGTGAGGTTGGATGGCTGTTTGCCATATACGGCCCCCGAACTTGTCAATAAGAATTTCTGAGCACCGCAGTTCATAGCAAACTCTAATGTATGCCGCGTGCCTTCGACAATCGTGTTTACCATCGACAATGGGTTCTCATTTTGCAGCTTTGTACTGGATTCTGTTGCCGCATGGATGATGTGCGAAAACTCGCCGTCCGGAAACTCGAATGACCGCACATCCCCAACGTGAAGCTGTATGGCATGATCCCCGGCTAAATGGGGAGCTTTCGTCTGGAAGGCCTCAGAATGCCGCGTCAGGACGACCGCATGGGCGTTCAGACGCAACTTGTCATTCGCCCAGGCGAAACTCTCGAGGAGCCAACAGCCGAAAAAGCCCGTGCCGCCCGTGATGAAAATGCGCTGACCTCGCAACTCGTCCCATAGGCCAACCGTGTGAGCTAGAATATGGTCTAGGTCAGTTCTAGCAAGAGGTGGCAAGTGCTTTCACCATATCTTCCATGGTGGATTGCCCAAATCCCATAAAGACTCGAGATATTTAAGATCGCGCTGAGTATCCATGCATTGCCAGAATCCATCGTGCTTATACGCAAACAACCGGCCTTCTGACGCCAGGCGTTCCATCGGCGCATGCTCCCACATCACATCTTTCTCAATGTATTGGAGTGCTTTAGGCTCGATGACGAAGAATCCCCCGTTAATCCAGCCTTCGTGAACAGTGGATTTTTCTATGAAATGGCAGATCCGATCGCCTTCGAATTCGAGCGCCCCAAAGCGGGCGGGCGGATGGACCGCCGTGAGCGTGACTAAACTTCCGTGTGCGCGATGAAAAGTCAGGAGCCTGGGGACATCCACCGCTCCCACGCCGTCACCATAGGTCATCATGAATGTATTCCCGCCTAGGAGATGTTCCAAGCGTTTCAACCGGCCGCCTGTAAGTGTGTTGGCCCCGGTATCCACAAGATGAACCCGCCAGTTTTCGCCACCGTTGTGACTAAGAGTTCGTACCTGGCCGTCGTTCAAGTCGACGGAGAAGTCGCGGTTCAGGGCGGCAAATTCAAAGAAATAGCGCTTAATTTGATCTCCCTTGTATCCTAATGCCAGAACAAATTCGTTATATCCATAATGCGAATAATGCTTCATGATGTGCCAGAGGATTGGATGGCCGCCGATTTCTACCATCGGTTTCGGCCTCATTTCCGTTTGCTCGGCCAGGCGGGTTCCCATGCCACCGCATAGAATGACGACCGGAATATTTTCGCTCATCTCTACTCCCATGCATCGATCCGGATTGCATCGATTCCGACACCTTGGTCTTTTAGATCACGAGATATCGTTTTAATCATATCCGGAGGACCAGAAAGATAAAACGCAGATGTAAACGGATCGTCGATTTGTCCCCAAATTTCTTTAACGGAAAGTCTCCCTTTAATCTCTGGCCCGGTCAGAGATAGATCAAATTGACATTCTTCTACAAAATACCAAGGCCGGAGATGACCGGCTTTCACCGCACATTGATTTATCAAGTTGCGGTAAATTAGCAAACCCGCAGTGCGCGCCCCATAAGCCAAACATACATTTTGCGTGGAATTCGCAGATATTCCTGATAAAAATGCGGTGAAAGCGGTTATTCCCGTGCCGCCGGCCAATAAAACAACATCGGCTATTGATTGGATTACGAACTCGCCATAAGGCATCTTTACCCAAACCGTATTCCCTTCCGTCAACTCTTCCTCCATACGAGCCGTGAAACGGCCTCTAACGGAATAGGTGATGCTAAGCCGTTCACGTTGATGGGGAGGACTTGCGATCGAGAAAACGCGTGAATCAGGCCAAAAACCGGCAGGATCATAAGCGTCCAAAGCAAGATGTAGGAACTGGCCCGGTTTGAATATGGGGAAGAGTTTGTCCGATACGAGATCGATGGTATATACATGCTCTCCATGATCTACGAGCCGCTGGACTTTGCAACATCGTTTCTGCGCAACGGCCATTAAACTCGGTCGCCCCGCATAAAGCTCGCGAAACTGCGCTCTATATGTCCAAGATGCGCAGCCCTTATACCCGGATATACGCCGACAAAGAACGTGTTCGTCGTAATGATATCGGTGTTGGTCAGGTCTCCCACAACCCTACGAGGGATGCCTTCATAGGCCGGGTGGCGCAAGAGGTTCCCTGCAAACAGGTTGCGCGTCTCGATCCGGTTAGTCTCCAAATAGCGTGTGAGTTCGTTCCGTGTAAAGCCCGCTTCGGGGCTAACCGTGAGAACAAATCCGAACCACGAGGGATCGGAATTTGTTGTCGCATGGGGCAGGATTAGGCGATCCTGATACGCCTGGGCGATCTCTTTCAGCTTCCGGAAATTCGCCTTTCGAAGACCGTGAACTCTTCAAGTTTCTCAAATTGAGCACAGCCAACCGCTGCCTGCATATCCGTCAATTTGAAATTGTAACCGATATGACTATAAACATATTTGTGATCGTATCCGGCGGGAAGCGTTCCAAACTGCTGTCCGTAACGCTTTCCGCAAGTGTTATTCTCTCCTCCAGCACAATAGCAGTCCCTGCCCCAGTCCCGGAATGAACGCGCGATTCGGGCAAGTTCGTCATCTTTGGTCGCAACGCACCCGCCTTCCCCCATGGTGATATGATGGGCCGGATAGAAGGAAAATGTCGAAAGGTGGCCGAAAGTTCCGGTCAACCGGTCGCGATATTTCGATCCGAGAGCGTCGCAATTATCTTCGATAAGCCAGAGGTTGTGTTTTTTTACAAGGTCCATGACGACATCAAGGTTGAATGGCACCCCCAAGGTATGGGCCATCATTATGGCTTTGGTCTTCGGGCCGATGGCTTCGGCAAGCCGTTCAGGGATGACTGTATAGTCGCCAAAGTTTACGTCTACGAATACCGGGGTGAGTTGGTTCTGGAGGATGGGATTCAGAGTGGTTGGGAAGCCGCAGGCAACGGTTAAGACCTCATCGCCCGGCTTAAGACGCCGGTCTTTCAGCTTCGGCGAGGTGAGGGTTGTTAAAGCGATTAGATTGGCAGACGAGCCGGAATTCACGAGCAGGGCATTGGAAAGGCCGAGGTATTCAGCGAATTCCGTTTCGAACCGTTCGGCGTAGCGATTAGCCGTAAGGAAGAAATCCAGGCCGGCATCGACGAGATAGGTCATTTCCCGGGAATCGAAGACCCGTCCGGCATAATGCACCATATCGCGGGTTGGATCGAAGCCCTTTTTCCCGAATTTCTCCCGATAATAGTCTTCGACGAGCTCGAGGATGCGTTTGCGGATCGCTTCAGGGTTTGCCATGAATCAACCTAACGTCCAGGCAAGGGCTTTTTTTGAGGCACAATTTGAATACTCCCGGATCTGATCGATACATACGGGGTACATGTCTTCTCTGGAGCCAAATTCATAATATTTTTTATACCAATCAGCCGTCATCTTTAATCCCTCCTCAAGGTTGAGGACGGCCCGCCACTTGAGCTCCGCATGGGCTTTATCGCAATTCAGCTTGAGGAGTTTCGCCTCATGAGGGGCATTTTGAACCGAAAGATCTTGGCAGGAGCCCTCACCCCAATAGTGAATGAGCCGCTCAACAAGATCGACGGTCGTCATATGGCTGTCATCTTCTGGGCCCAGGTTCCATGCCCCGGAATAGCGGAAGGGGTCTTCTTTGAGTAGGACTCCGAGCCAGAGGTAACCGCTGAGAGGCTCCAATACATGTTGCCAGGGCCGAACGGAGTTTGGGCTACGTATGCCGATGGGTTGACGGCTGCTGAGAGCACGGATGCAATCCGGAAGCAAGCGATCCTTTCCCCAATCTCCCCCGCCAATGACATTGCCGGCACGGACAGAAGCCGCCCCGATGCCTTTGCCTGAAGAGGCGTTTTGAGCGAAAAACGACCTTAAATAAGAACTAAAAGCCAATTCTGCACAGCCCTTGGAAGCACTGTAGGGATCATGTCCGCCCATCGGATCGTTTTCGCGATATCCCCAGGTCCATTCTCTGTTCTCATAACACTTATCGCTGGTTATGTTGATAAGGACTTTGACGCTTGGGGTCGATCTTACGGCTTCGAGAACGTTGACAGTTCCCCCCAGGTTGGTATCAAAAGTTAATTTAGGTTCTTCGTAGGAAAGCCTAACGAGCGGCTGGGCGGCCAGATGGAAGACGAATTCCGGCTGGTATTCACGGAAAGCTGCGGACAATTGGTCAATCTCGCGAATATCTCCATGCAAGTGGCTAATTATATTCTTTAGTCTGGTCGCAATGAAGTTGCTGGGATCGCTTGGCGGTTCGAGAGAGAAGCCAACGACTTGAGCACCGAGTTCTTTTAGCCAGATTGAAAGCCAGGAGCCCTTAAAGCCAGTATGCCCGGTAAGTAAAACGATTTTATTTTTATAACTATTATTAAACATGGATCACTTGGAAACTGAGATATTCCCGAATTGTGTTGCTCAGGCCTATTTCGAACGAGATCATAGCCCGGAAGCCGAACTCCTGCTCCGCCCGACTCGTATCAATCATGCGGCGCGGCTGACCGTTGGGTTTCGTCGGGTCCCACACGATTTTTCCTTGAAATCCGGTCAAGCGAGAGATGGTCTCAGCCAAGTCTTTGATACTCATCTCGAAAGCGCTTCCCAGGTTGACAGGCTCATTCTTATCGTAACGTTCCGTAGCCAACAATATTCCTTCCGCGGCATCCTCCACATACAGGAACTCCCGGGTCGGCGAACCATCTCCCCAAACAACGATGGACTCGTCCCTTTTTTCTTTAGCCTCCAAACATTTGCGGATCAAAGCGGGGATCACATGGGAGGTTTCGGGGTTAAAATTATCTCCCGGGCCGTAGAGGTTGACGGGCAAGAGGTAAATTCCATTGAATCCGTATTGCTGACGATAGGCTTGGAGTTGGACCAGGAGCATTTTCTTGGCTAGGCCATAGGGGGCGTTGGTTTTCTCGGGATAGCCGTTCCAGAGGTTTTCCTCTTTGAAGGGGACCAGCGTGATTTTCGGGTAGGCGCAGATCGTTCCGAGGCAGACGAATTTCTTCACCCCGAAGCGACGGGCATACTCGATAAGTTGGATCCCCATGACGGCATTGTCGTAGAAGAACTGCCCTGGGCTGGCGCGGTTGGCGCCGATGCCACCAACGACGGCGGCAAGGTGGATGACGATATCGGGCCTGGATTCCTCATACATGCGAAGGATCGAAGACTGCTCGCGCAGATCATACTCTTCGATTTTAGGAACAAAAATCCGGGCGCAACCCCGCTCTTCGAGCTTGCGAACGATATATCGGCCCAGAAATCCGGCGCCGCCCGTGACGACAACGCATTTATCTTTGAAGAAATCGCTCATCTAGAAGCCCCGGAAAGCTCCCTCGGCTTTCCCTTGGAGTTGGAGCGCGAAGATTTTTCTGTCGGCATCAATCATCCAGTGGGCGAGGCCTTTAAAGTTGATCTTGGGCCGCTGACCGAACGCATCGCAGGCTTTTGAAGAATCCCCACGCGTCACTGAACACGTGTGGTTCGACGCGAATAACCTCTGGGATTGCGGTGGGGAAGAAATTCATTTTTGCCGCCAATTAGCCAGGAGATTACGGAGAGTTTGATCCATCGAGATACCGGGCGACCAACCGGTTTCTTCCGAGATTTTTCGGTTGCTGCCGAGGAGGAAACGTACATCGGTCTTCCTGAGTTTAGCTGTATCAACCTCGATTGAAATAGGGATTTTCACGGAAGCCTCTCTAATCAGGAAATTCAGGATTGTATTTAGTGCAACCGCTCGGGCCGAGCAGACGTTATAGACTTCGCCCCGGTGACCATTTCTCAGCAGGAGGATATACGCCTTGACCACGTCTCGAACATCGCAGAAATCGCGACGGACGTCGAGGTTCCCGACTCTCACGATGGGCGCGATATCGCCTCTTTCGATTTGGACAATCTGGCGGGCCCAGTCTGAGCATACGAATTCCGCTGTCTGGCCGGGGCCTGTGTGCGGGAATTGCCGGGCGATGACGAGGTCAATGTTCTCGGTCCTTTCATAGAATCCGCACAGCATTTCGCCGGCGGCCTTGGAATAAGCATACGGGCTAACGATCTGGAACGGGGCTTCTTCCTTTAGGGCCTCGGTCAGAGACGCGCCATATCCGTAAACATCCGAGGAGCTAATAAAGAGCACTCTGGCCGCGGGCGTAGTTTGCCTGACAGCTTCAAGAAGGTCATGGGTGCCCAGAACGTTCGTTTCGATCGTCTCACTCCTAATCTGCCAGGAGCTTCGCACGTTGGAAACGGCCGCGAGATGAAAGACCCAATCGGGCCGGATCTCGCCAATGAGCTTTATCACGTCTTTTCCCGAGCGCAGGTCCAGGAAAAAGAACCTTTTATCGGAAGGCGGGGGGATGTCGGGATATGTAGTGCCGAATATCTCGAACGCGGATGGGCCTCCATCCTCAAGGGCCTGAACAAGGTGCCGGCCGACGAAACCGGTTACCCCAGTGATGAGAACCCGGATCTTATCGCTCATTTTGTCAGGAATTGGCCGTTTCCGGCAGCCATTGGAAGCCTTTTTCAATGGCGATCTTTTTCCCCTGGCCCGGCGAATCGACTCCGAACATCTCGAGATCGGCGTCGACCATGATCTTGACAAGGTCGTTGAAGGTGATCTTTGGAACCCAATGGAGCCTCTTTTTGGCCTTACCGGCGTCCGCCCTGAGCTCGGGGACTTCCGTCGGACGAAAAAACCGCGGCTCGATCTCAATGTATTTTTGTCTGTCGAGATCGACATAGCCGAAGGCCTCGGCGACGAATTCGTCGACGGAGTGTGCCTCTCCCGTCCCGATGACGAAGTCGTCGGGGGTTTCTTGTTGGAGCATCAGCCACATGGCCTCGACGTACTCGGGGGCATATCCCCAATCCCGCTTGGCTTCGAGGTTGCCAAGATAAAGCTTATTGGTCTTCTCTGACAGGATTTGGGCAATACTTTGAGTTATCTTTCGTGTTACGAAGTTTTCTCCGCGTCTCGGAGATTCATGATTGAAGAGGATCCCGTTGCATGCGAATAGGTTATAGCCTTCACGGTAGTTCCTGACCATCCAATAGGCATAGACTTTGGCCACGGCATAGGGGCTTCTGGGCTGTAACGGCGTATTCTCGCTCTGGGGGGCCGGGGCGTCGCCGAACATCTCGCTGCTCGATGCCTGATAAAATTTAGTCTGAATCCCGCTCCTGCGTATGGCCTCTAATAGACGGGTGGTTCCCAGGCCGGTGATATCGCCTGTATATTCCGAGAGATCGAAGCTGACTCGGACGTGGCTTTGAGCGGCGAGGTTATAGATCTCATCCGGCTTGATGTTGTAGATGATTTCCGTGAGCTGGCCGGAGTCGGCAAGGTCTCCATAATGGAGAAAAAGGCGGGTGGTTGGGAGATGAGGGTCCCGGCGAAGATGGTCGATCCGGGTCCGATTGACCGAGCTTGACCGCCGGACAATTCCATGCACCTCGTAGCCCTTTGATAGCAGGAATTCGGCGAGGTAAGAGCCGTCCTGGCCAGTGATGCCGGTGATGAGGGCTTTTTTCATAGATATTTTCCCCTAACGTCAGCTTTTAGTGAGCGCCTTCCTCGGCCTTCCCCTCGGCAGCGCGCCAAGCCGCCTCCCCACGATCCCCTCCAGCGTCCGCACGAATTCCGCATCCCCGGCCGGCCGCCCCGTCTTCAGGCATTCGCGGGTCCGCTTCACGATCACCTCATCACCACTATCGGCGAGATAGGAACGCCAAGCGGGGATGGCCCGGGACATCGGGACGCCCGCCATCTTGTTCAAGGCCCGACTCGTATCACTCCCGAGGATAAGCAGCGGGTCCGGCTCCCCTATCACGTGGCATCGGGCGCTCGACCAGGGATAGTCCTCGGCCCGCTCGACCAACCCGGCCCGCACCGGGTTCGTCTCGATAAAGCGGACCTCTTCGAAGACGCTCGGGTCGTCGAGAGGGCAGGACAGGAACCTCCCCATCCAGAGTTGGCCGCTCAAGCCCTTTTTCTTATGAAAGTACTGGGCGTACTTCATGTGGAGGGTGTTGAACGTCCGGGAGAGCCCGTCG
>Ga0257142_1000049_pt1 | contig 13680 bp, 10 predicted proteins | sample saktaT_11_FD_193541 | JGI IMG/M metagenome (GOLD analysis project Ga0257142, IMG submission 193541) | Metatranscriptome of saline water microbial communities from Sakinaw Lake, British Columbia, Canada - sak_2011_1_27_40m (Metagenome... | ecosystem: Environmental > Aquatic > Non-marine Saline... | reverse complement strand
TCTGGCTCGAAGATACCTTCGTTTCGACGGCTGTTTACGTGCGGGACGGCCGCATCGCCGCCATCGGCGGAAAAACCCGCGAAGCCCGCGAAACCTATGACGTTCGCGGCGCCCTCGTCCTCCCCGCCCTGATCGACCCCCATGTCCATTTCGACCTCGACCTCGGAACGTTCCGTTCGGCCGACGATTTCGCCACCGGCAGCGTCGCCGCGGCCTATGGCGGCGTCGGCACCTTCGTCGACTTCCTCGATCCGACGGACCATCCCGATCAGCTGGAAAAAGCCTACTGGGCCCGGCGAAAACAGGCCGAAGAAAGCGTCGTCGACTACCGATTCCACGCCACAATCAAAAACCCGAAGTGCGATCTTGAACGCTATGTCCAGAAGATGCTCGCCCTCGGCATGACGACTTTGAAACTCTTCACGACGTACGCCGATTCCGGTCGAAGAACGTATGACGAACAGATCGAAGCCCTGCTCGTGCTGTCGGAACGCTATGGATTCACGATCCTCGCCCATATCGAAGACGACGCCCAGATCGTGATGAAAGACGAATTCACCTGCCGCGATCTGCCACAAAGCCGACCAGCCGCGGGAGAGACCGCGGAAGCGCTGAAACTGGCGGCGATGGTCGAACGGTGCGGCGGAACCCTCTACATGGTCCATCTCAGTTCCGGCGCCACCCTCGACGCTTTGCGCGCCCAGTATCCGCATCTGCTCAACCGCCGTTTCTTCATCGAAAGCTGTCCGCAGTATTTCGCCCTCACCGATGCCTTTCTTCAACGCGAGGACGGCTATCTCTATACGATGGCGCCAGTGCTCCGCAGCGCCGCCGAGCGCGACCGGCTGGTCGCCGGCTTTGCGGATGTCTTCGCGATCGGGACCGACCATTGTCCGTTTTTAACCCGACAGAAGAACCGGCCTCGGCTCCGTGACATCCCGATGGGGATCGGGGGCGTCGAACACGCCTTCGATCTGATGTATGGAATGTTCGGCACCGCGGCGATTCCGAAAATGACCAGCCATCCCGCCTTCATCAACGGCCTTGCCCTGAACAAGGGGACGATCCAAATCGGCGCTGATGCCGACTTTGCGATCTATCGGCTCGGAGATACCGTGATCACCGCTGATCATTCCCGGTCGGATCATTGCCTCTACCGGGGCTTCCCGGTTGCAGGAAAAATGGAATCCACCATCGTCCGCGGCCGGTTCGTCGTCCGCGACGGCATCATTCAGGCAAGCCGCGGCCACTTGGCCGGAAGGGGGCCAGACCATGATCAGGGCACTCACTAACGCCACGCTCTACGATTTTGACCATTATGTCGAAAACGCCTTCGTCAAATTCGATACGGTCATCCGCGAGACCGGTCCGATGGCGGCCTTCGATTCGACCGGCTGCGAGGCGATCGACGTCCACGGCGCCGTCGTCATGCCAGGGCTCGTACTGGCGCATACCCATGTCTATTCCACGTTCGTCCGCGGGCTTTCGCTTCCGTTCGCTCCGAAGCGTTTTCAGGACATCCTCGATCAGCTCTGGTGGCGGCTGGACCGCTGCCTCGATCTGCCGGCTACGGCGCTTTCGGGCGCCGTGGCGGCCGCCGAATATCTGCAAAACGGCGTCACAGCCATCGTCGACCACCATGCCGGCGGTGCTATTGAAGGTTCCTTGGCGGTACTCGCCAAAGCCATGGTCACGGAAGCGGGCATGAAGGCGGCGTTCTGTTTCGAAACGTCCGACCGCTTCGATATCGCCGCCTGCATCCGCGAGAATCTGGCATTCCGCGAACTTGCCGAGCCCGGCCGCACGGCAGCGCTGTTCGGGCTCCATGCCTCGATGTCGCTTTCTGACGCCACGCTTGCGCAAGTAGCCGCGCAGGCCGCGGGACTGCCGATCCACGTCCATGCGGCCGAAAGCTGCGACGACGAAGACGCCTGCTGGCGCGATCACGCCGAACGCGTCGTCTTCCGGTTCGACCGTTATGGCCTCGTGACGCCCGGAAGTCTTTTTGTCCACTGTGTCCACTGCGATGACGCCGAACTGGAACTTCTGGCCCAAAAAGGCGCCGTCATCGCCGTCAATCCGACTTCGAACATGAACAACGGCGTCGGCCTGCCCGATGTCCGGAAAATGCAGGAAAAGGGCATCCGCGTCGTCCTGGGCGACGACGGCATCTCCGCTTCCGCCGCCAGCGAACTGCGCGCGCTCTATTTCGCGATGCGCCACCGGTACGGATCGCCGACGGCGTTCTCGCTTGGCGATCTCAAGAAAATCATGGACGACACCTATCTGTTTCTTTCAGACCTGCTGCAGGCCAAACTCGGACGGATCCGTCCCGGCTATGCGGCCGATCTCGTCGTGCTGCCCTATGCGGCACCGACGCCGATCGATCCGGAAAATGCGTTCGGCCACTTTTTCTTCGGAATGCTTCCCGGCTTCCGGCCACAGCACGTCTTCGCCGGCGGCCATCCCGCCGTCATGGATTACCGAATCGATCCCGACCTCGCCGCGAAGGCGGCCGGAGCCCAGCGGGAAGCCCGCGCGCTCTGGGACCGGATCGCGAAAGAAGGAATTCAACGATGAAGAACCGCCTTACTGTCCACTTCGATGGACTCACCCTGACCAATCCGCTGATGCCGGCCTCCGGGCCGCTCGTCGGCGATTTCGCCAAACTCGCCTTCCTGCAGGCGGCCGGCTGCGGCGCTCTTGTCACGAAGACGATTTCGACGCATCCGCCCGTCATTCCGCATCCCTGCATCTACGGCGGCCGCGACTACGTGATGAACAGCGAACTGTGGAGCGAACACCCGCTGGAACGCTGGGTGGCAAAATTTCTTCCCGCCTTTGCAGGCATCAAGGACCGGCCGCTGATCATTTCCGTCGGCTATTCCGAAGCCGACATGGAAATCCTGATTCCGGCGCTTGACCGGTTCGCCGACGCCTTCGAGGTCTCGACCCATTACGTCGGCACCGACCTGGCGAAGATCGGCCGCATTGTCGCCGCGATCCGCGCCCGGACGAAAAAACCGATTTATATGAAGATCAGTCCCCACATCCCCGATCCGGCCGGTTTCGCCAAAGCGATCAAGGATGCCGGCGCCAACGGCGTCGTCGCCGTCAATTCGCTCGGACCGACGATGAAGATCGATCTGGCAAGCCGGCGGATCCGCTACGGCAACGCCGACGGCTATGCCTGGACGAGCGGCCCGGTGATCAAGAACCTGGCCCTCGCCGCCGTCCGCAAGATCAAGCTCGCCGAACCGTCGCTCACGGTGATCGGCGTCGGTGGCATCCAGTCGGCCGAAGACGTCCTCGAATTCCTCCTGGCCGGCGCCGCCGCCGTCCAGATGCTTTCGGGAGCGCTGCTTCGTGGGAAGGACCTGTATGCGAAGATCATCGCCGATCTGCCCGCCGCGCTCGACAAATATGGATTTGTCTCGATTGAAGAAGTAAAATCGACGCCGCTTGGCAATCCGATCTCCTATGAACCGGTTCTACCGGTCCTGATTCCGGAAAAGTGCACGAAATGCCAGCTGTGCGTCCGCATCTGCCCGTATTTCGCCATCGAACTCGGCGATCAGATCACCTTTGATCCCAAACAGTGTTTCGGCTGCGGCCTCTGCATCGCCAAATGCCCGACCCAAGCCATCCGTTGAAGACTCGTCACGAAAGGGGATGCCCGCGATGAACGACATCGGCGTTCCGATCACCAAAATCGACGGCGCGGAGAAGATTTCCGGCCGCGCCCGCTATGTCGACGATATCCAGATTCCCGGCGCACTGTATGCGCGGACTGTCCGTTCGACAATCGCCAAGGGCGACATCGTCGCCATCACCCTGCCGGAGTTGCCGGCGGGCTGTTTTGTCGTCGACCATCATGATATTCCCGGCCCGAACTTCGTCAAGATCATCGCCGAGGACATGCCGATCTTCGCGGAAACGTCAGTCCGCTACGTCGGCGAACCGATTCTCCTCGTCGTCGGTCCCGACGCCAAAACCGTGATCGACGTCACCCGGAAAATCCGGATCACGTACGACGAACAGTCGCCGACGTTCGCGTGGGTCGATTCCGGCGTCCGCCACAGTTATCGCAAGGGCGATCCGAAGACCGCCTTCCAGCAGGCGGCCCGGACGATCGCCCATATCTACCGCACCGGCTATCAGGAACAGGCCTACATCGAACCGCAGGGCATGCTCGGCTATCCCGAAGCGGATGGCAAAGTCACGCTCGTGGGTTCGATCCAGTGCCCCTATTACGTCAAGAACGCCGTTCTCTCTGCGCTTGGCTGCCCGGAGGACAAAGTCCGGGTGATCCAGGCGGAAGTCGGCGGCGCGTTCGGCGGGAAGGAAGAATTCCCGTCGCTCATCGCCTGTCAGGTCGCCGTCGCCGTCCGCAAGACCGGCCAGCCCGTCAAACTGATCTATGAGCGCGGCGAAGACGTTGAAACGACGACCAAGCGGCATCCGTCGCAGATCGTCCTTACCGCGGCGATCGACGCTGATCTAAAGATCGTCGGCCTCAAGGCGACGGTCGGTCTCGACGCCGGCGCCCATCTCGGCCTGTCCGGGGTCGTCCTGTCGCGCGCCCTGATTGCCGCGACCGGCGCCTATACGATCCCCAACGTCGAAGTCGAAGGCGACGCCTTCCGTACCAACACCGTCCCGACGGGGGCGTTTCGCGGCTTCGGGGCGCCGCAGATGTTCTTTGCCATCGAGATGTTCTTTCAGCATATCGCCAAGGACCTTGGCATCGATCCGCTCGCCTTCAAGCGCCGCCATCTGGCAAAACAGGGCGATCTGACCTCGACCGGCGGGATGTTCCGCGATCCGATTCTTATCGAGCCGATGATCGAACGCGTCCTCGAGGCTTCCGACTTCCGCCGGAAGCAGCGCGAATTCAAGAAAAGCGATCGTCTCCGGGGAATGGGTATCAGTCTCTTCTTCCACGGTTGCGGTTTTACCGGCAGCGGCGAATCGACGCACATCAAGGGTCGCGTGAAACTGGCCAAATCAGCGGAAGGCGACGTGACGATCCTGATCGCCGCCGTCGACATGGGCCAGGGCGTGCGGACCGCGATGATAAAGATCGTCGCCAGTGTTCTCGGCCTGCCAATCGGACGGATCCGTTTTCCCGCTCCTGACACCGACGCGGTTCCCGATTCCGGGCCGACGGTCGCGTCGCGCACGACGATGATCGTCGGCGGCCTGTGCGCCCGGGCGGCGAAACGCCTGAAGGACGAATGGATGGAAGGCCGGGATCAGACGGTGGAAGAACGATATGTCCAGCCCGATTTCATCGAATGGGACGAGGAACACTTTCAGGGCGACGCCTATCCGGCGTATTCCTGGGGTGTCGTCGCCGTCGAAGTGGAAATCGACCGAAGTACCGGTCAGGTGACCCAAAACGGCATCTGGTCCGGATACGACATGGGCAAGGCGATCGACGAACGGCTGGCGCTCGGCCAGGCCGACGGCGGCATCGCCCAGGGCATCGCCTACGGATATCTTGAGAAAATGGAAATCACGGGCGGAAAAGTCCGGCAGAAGAATCTGACCGACTATCTGATCCCGACGACGGCGGACGTCTGCGAGACAACGACGTTCTTCGTCGACAATCCGTTCCCGTTCGGACCTTATGGCGCGAAAGGCGCCGGCGAACTGACGCTGATCGGCGGCGCACCCGCCATCGCTTCGGCGATTGAAAATGCGATCGGCCGGCGCGTATACGGCATTCCCGCGACCCCGGAAATGATATTGGAGTTGATCGAACATGGCGAAAATTGAATTCCTGCTCAATCATGCGCCGGTCGTCTTCACCGGCGATCCGGCCCGGCGTCTGCTCGACGTGATCCGCCTCGATTTCGGCCTGACCGGATCGAAGGAAGGCTGCGGCGAAGGCGAATGCGGCGCCTGCTCGGTTCTGATCGACCACAAGGTCGTCAACGCCTGCCTCTACCCCATCATCAACGCCGCCGGCAAGGAAGTCATCACGATTGAGGGTTTTCGCACGACGGAACGGTATGCCGTCATCGAACGGAGTTTTCTTGAAGAAGGCGCCGTCCAGTGCGGTTTCTGCACGCCGGGAATGGTCATGGCGACCGAAAGCCTGCTGGGGGCCTGCCCCCATCCGACTGATGCCGAAGTCCGGATTGGTCTGGCCGGCAATCTCTGCCGCTGCACCGGCTACAACATGATCGTCAAGGCCGTGCTCCGCGCGGCGAAGGACGGTGAAGGCCTATGGTGAATCGCGGTTATCCGGTCACCAAGAAAGAAGCCCTGACGCTGCTCGCAGCCGGCGGCAAGCCGATCGTCGCGGGTGGTACCGACCTGATGGTGAAACTGCGCGTCGCCAGCGGCGTGACGCCGGCAATTTTGCCGACGGCCGTTTTCATCAGCCATCTCGACGAACTCAAGTACATAAAACAAGGCGCTGGTCTTGTGAAAATCGGCGCGCTGACGCCGCTGGAAGACATCCTCGGCTGTCCGATGGTGCCGGCGGTCCTCTGCAAGGCGATCGCCGAAACCGCCGCTCCCGGCATCCGCCATTCGGCGACCCTCGCCGGAAATCTGGCGAACGCATCGCCGGCCGCGGATCCGACGCTCGCCCTCGTCGCCCTCGGCGCGAAACTGAAAATCGAAAGCCTGACGAAGAAACGCACCGTCGCGGCCGGCGCCCTGGCGCTCGCGCCGGGATCTACGGTGCTGGAACAAGACGAGATGATCGTGGAAATCCAGATTCCGGACGTCGCCTGGTCCGCCTGGACCTTCGACAAGATCGGGGGCCGGAAAGCCGACGCGATCGCCAAGGTTTCGTTCTGCGGCGCCGTGCGCTTCGACAACGGTCGCATCGCCGATCTGCGCATCGCCTTCGGGGCGGTGGCGAAGACGATCATCAGGATGGAAGCAGCCGAAGCGGCGTTCCATGGCTTCACGGCCGCCGAACTGAAAGAGAACCGGTCGCGGCTCTGGGCGGCGTATGAACCGTTCATAAGGCCGATCGACGACCAGAGGTCTGACAAACAATACCGCCGCAAGGTGGCGTTCCATCTGTTCGAACGTTTCATCACCGGTCTGTGATCGCCATCAATATTCGGGAGGTGCATGTGTCTATGGGCAACATCGAACGCGTCAACATCGCCAGGGGCATCGTGAAAGCCCCGCTCGTTCTCAAGAACGCGCGGGTCGTGAACGTTTTCTCCGGGACGATCGATCCTTGCGACGTCGCCATCGCTGACGGCATCGTCTGCGGCCTGGGAACCTATCACGGCGAGACGGAAATCGATCTTCGGGGCCGCTATCTGTCGCCCGGATTCATCGACGGCCATGTCCATATCGAATCATCGATGCTGACGCCGCCCCAGTTCGCCCGCATCGTGCTGCCCTGGGGGACGACCACGGTCATCGCCGATCCGCACGAAATCGCCAATGTCCGCGGCGTCGAAGGCGTGCTGTACATGATCGAGAGCGCCGCCAAGACGCCGCTTGACGTCTTCATCATGATTCCGTCCTGCGTACCGACGACCCCGTTTGAAACGGCCGGTGCCTGCATCGGACCCGAAGCTGTGAAAAGGCTGCTGGCAGAACCGACGGTTCTCGGCCTCGGCGAAGTGATGGATTATCCGCAGGTTCTCGCCGGCGGTGCTTCGATCCATGCCAAGATCGCCGCCGTCGGCGACCGTCCGGTCGATGGCCATGCACCAACGTTGACAGGCAACGATCTGAACGCCTACATCGGCGCCGGCATCAAGACCGATCATGAATGCCGCACTGCCGCGGAACTGACCGAACGGGTCCGGCTCGGCATGTATGTGCATCTGCGCGAAGGCTCGCATACGAAAAATCTTCTTGATCTGTTGCCGGGACTGACCGCACAGAACAAGAATCGGGTGACCTTCTGCACCGATGACAAGCACCCCGAGGACATCCGCCGCGACGGGCACATCAACCACAACGTGAATCTTGCGGTTCGCGCCGGCGTCGATCCGATCGACGCGATCCGGATGGCGACGATCAATACCGCGACCTGTTACCGGCTCGAACGCTACGGCGCCGTCGCGCCGGGATATTATGCCGATCTCGTCGTCTTTGACGACCTGCAGGACATCCACCCCGAACTTGTCTTCAAGAAGGGCGTTCTCGCCGCCGAAGGGGGCATCGCCCGCTTCGACGCCGCGACCATCGCAAACGGCCATGTCGTCGATACCGTCCGGATCGATCCGAACAGTGTCTCATTTGATCTGCCCCTGCGTTCCAACCCGGTCCGGGTGATCGGCCTTGACACGCACAACGCCTCGACGACGAAGCGCTCGCGCGTCGTCAGGATCGAAAATGGAAAATTCGCATTCGAACCCGGCCGCGATCTGCTCAAGCTCGCTGTCATCGAACGGCATCAGGGCACCGGCAACGTCGGCCTTGGTCTCGTTGAAGGCTACGGCCTCAAAGGCGGCGCGGTCGCGATGACGATCGCGCACGATTCGCACAACCTGATCGTCATCGGCGACAATGACCGCGACATGCGGATCGCGACGGCCAAAACGGTCGCGATCGGTGGCGGCATCGTCCTCGTCAGGGATGGCATCGTCGTCGAATTCCTGCCCCTTGAAGTCGGCGGCATCATGACGACAGCGGCGGCGGATGTCGTCGAACGGCGGCTGACCTCGATGGGCAAAATCATCCGCACGATGGGCGTCGACGCCACGCTTGAGGATCCGTTCCTGGCGCTGGCGTTTCTGTCGCTCCCGGTGATTCCGGAACTGAAGCTGACGGACAAGGGGCTCTTCGACGTCGCCTTGTTCCGGCTCGTTCCCCTGGAGGAGTGAAGCAGCCATGACCTACGTCAAACACTATGAATGCACCCTGTGCGGGCGTATCTATCCGCCCGATTTTCCCGGGCTGGTCTGCCCGGTCTGCGGCGAACGCGGCATCCTCGATGTCATCTACGACTATGAAGCGATGAAGGCCGTCGTCACCCGCGCCTATTTCGCCCAAAACGAAGATTTCTCAATCTGGCGCTATCTGCCGCTCATGAGCATCGCCGGCGACCATCACGAAGAAACGCTCAAAACCGGATGGACGCCGCTTTACCGCGCCGGCCGGCTGGCCGGACGGATCGGTCTTGATACCCTCTATGTCAAGGACGAGGGTCTCAATCCGACCGCCTCGATGAAGGACCGCGCTTCCGCGGTCGCCGTCCTCGATGCCCTGGCCAGGGGCGCCGTCGTCGTCGCCTGCAGTTCGACCGGCAACGCCGCTTCCTCGCTGCGGGCCAGGCGGCGCGCCTCGGACTGAAATCGGTCATCTTCGTGCCCAAGCGGGCACCAATCGGCAAAGTCACGCAGCTGCTCGTCTACGGCGCGACGGTGATTTCCGTCGATGGCGACTACAAGGCCGCCTATGAACTTTCGAAGGCGGCGATCGCCCATTACGGCTGGTACAACCGCAATGCTGCAATCAATCCGCATCTCGTCGAAGGCAAGAAGACGGTCGCTTTCGAAATCGCCGAACAACTCGGCTTTCAGGTACCCGAGTGGGTCGCGGTTTCGGTCGGTGACGGCTGCACGATTGCCGGTGTCTACAAAGGCTTCTTCGATTTGTTCCAGATTGGTCTCATCCCCAGAATTCCCAGAATCCTCGGTGTCCAGGCCGCCGGCTGCGCGCCGTTCGTCGCCGCTCACCGGAACGGTATGCCGCTCGTCGAGGCCGAAGAAAACACCATCGCCGATTCGATTGCCGTCGGCATTCCCCGCAACCCGGTCAAGGCGCAACGCGCCGTCGAACGTTCCGGGGGCGCGTGGATCGCGGTTTTGGACGCGGACATCCTCGCGATGATGAAGACCCTTGGCAATACCGAAGGCATCTTCGGCGAACCGGCCGGCGTGGCTGGTCTCGCCGGGGTGCAGGCGGCCGTGAAGCAAGGCATCATCGGCGCCACCGAATCGGTGGTGGCCGTCATGACCGGCAACGGTCTGAAAGATCCGGTCAATGCCGGAAAAGCGGTGGGGACACCCGCGTTGTTAAAACCCGACTTATCAGAACTGATCGCCTATATGCGACAGAAAGATCAATGAGGTGGTATTCATGAGTCAAATTCCATTCGGTCCGACCTACGAAGAAATGCTCCATCCGGAGAAAGTCGACCCCAAAATCCGGGAAAGGGCCCTGACCGCGAGAAGCGCGGACGAGCTTGATCCGATCAATCTCTTCAACATCACGTGGAAAAACGAACAGGGACGCGTCCACAAGATCGTCCTGCCCAAAGCCCTGACGGGCGTCGACGCGAACATCATCGTCCTGCTGGGCAAGACGTTCCCGTCGGGTTCGCACAAGGTCGGTCCGGCCTACGCGACCCTGATGGAGGGCTGCGTCGACGGCGAAATCCTCCCTGGCAAGCACACGATCCTCGGTCCCTCGACCGGCAATTTCGGCATCGGCGTCTCCTACATCTGCAACCTGATGAAGTACGATGCGATCGTCATCATGCCCGACAACATGTCGAAGGAACGGTATGAACGGATCCGCAAATATGGGGCGAAGCTCGATCTCACTCCCGGGACCGAATCCGACGTCATCCTCACGCTCGAACGGACGTATGAACTGAAGAAGAACCCGGACTACCGGGCGCTCGCCCAGTTCGAACTGATGCCCAACTACCGCTTCCACCGCTACGTGACCGGCAATTCCTGCGTCGAAGCCGTCCAGGGCATCGGCAACGGCCGGATCGCCTGCTTCACCTCCGCCCCCGGCAGCGCCGGAACGCTGGCGGCCGGCGATCAGATCAAGAAGGCGTTTCCGGAAGCCAAGATCGCCGCGCTCGAGCCGTACGAATGCTCGACGCTGATGAACGGCGGCCGCGGCCAGCACCGGATCGAAGGCATCGGCGACAAGATGTGTACGCTGATCCACAACGTCCTCAACACCGATTTCATCGCCCTGATCAGGGACGACGACTGCGTCCGCGGCTTGAAGATCATCCACGACGCGCCGGAGATTCTCGTCGAAGCGGGCATTTCCAAGACGACGGCCGCCGGCATCGCCGAACTGTTCGGCGTTTCTTCCGTCTGCAACATCCTCGGGGCGATCAAGATGGCGAAATACCTGAAACTCGGACCGGAAGACAACGTCGTGACGATCGCCACCGATGGGTTTGACCGCTATGACAGCGTGATCGCCGATCTTGACCGGCGTTATCTCGAAACCGCACCGTTTGTCCTCCGGCGCTGGTTTCGCGACATCTTCCTGAAGGCGGACGTCAAAGACATCGCCGACATGCGCGGCCGGGAAGCCAAAGAGCAGCTCTTCGCCCAAAAGGAGAAGGACTGGCTGCCGTTCGGGTACGGAAAAGACTATCTGGACGCGATGAAGAACCAGGCGTTCTGGGATTATGAATTTGCGAAGACGGCGGCCTACGACGAAAAAATCCGCCAGCTCCGGTGAACCATGAAGCGTGATTATGCAGCGATCCGCCGGCAGGCGGAACACTATCGTCCCGAAATCGTGAAGTTTCTCCGCGACATGATCCGGATTCCTTCGGAAAGCTGTCAGGAAAAGGATGTCATCCTCCGCATCAAACAGGAAATGGAAACCGTCGGATTCGACCATGTCGAGATCGACAAGATGGGCAACATCCTCGGCACGATCGGCCATGGAAAACACCTGATCGCGATGGACGCCCACATCGACACCGTCGGCATCGGCGAATTCGCCAACTGGAAATTCGATCCCTACGAAGGCAAGGAAGACGCCGCCTGCGTCTACGGCCGCGGCGGCTCCGACCAGGAGGGTGGCATGGCTTCGATGGTCTACGCCGCCAAGATCATCAAGGATCTGAAACTGGAAGATGACTACACCCTGCTCGTCACCGGCACGGTCCAGGAAGAGGACTGCGACGGCCTCTGCTGGCAGTACATCGTCGAAGAAGACAAGATCCGTCCGGAATTCGTCGTCATCACCGAACCGACATCCTGCCGGATCTACCGCGGTCATCGCGGCCGGATGGAGATCCGCGTGTCCGTCGCCGGCATTTCCTGCCATGGCAGCGCGCCGGAACGGGGCGACAACGCGATCTTCAAGATGGCGCCCATCCTGCTCGAACTGCAGGAACTGCACAAGCATCTGAAAAACGACCCCTTCCTTGGGAAGGGATCGCTCACGGTATCAGAAATCTTCTACAGTTCGCCATCGCGCTGCGCCGTCGCCGACGGCTGCGCGGTGTCGGTCGACCGCCGGCTTACTGCCGGTGAGACGTATGAAAGCGCGCTGGCGGAAATCCGCGCGCTTCCGTCCGTGATCCAAGCCGGCGCCAAAGTCGAAATGTACGACTACGCAAGACCCAGTTATACCGGGCTGCTCTATCCGACGAAGTGCTTCTTCCCGACCTGGGTGCTGTCCGAAAGCCATCCGGTCCTCCACGCCGCCATCGCCGCCTACGAAAACCTGTTTTCTGCCGAGCCCGTCGTCGACAAGTGGACCTTTTCGACGAACGCGGTGACGATCATGGGCCGCTACAACATCCCCTGCGTCGGGTTCGGACCTGGACGCGAGGAAGAAGCGCACGCCCCCAACGAAAAGACCTACAAAGACGAACTCGTGCAGGCGGCGGCTTTCTACGCCGCGCTGCCACTGCTTTACATGGACGGCCAAAGAAGCCGCAAGGAGGAATGACGAAGCCATGCAACCCCTGTTCAAAGGAAGACATTTCATCACCCTGGAAGAATGGACGAAACCGGAAATCGACAAGCTGCTCGAAGTTTCGTTCCAACTGAAACACGATTTTCTTCATAACGTCCCGACCCCCTATCTGACGGACAAGACGGCGTTCCTCATGTTCTTCGAACAGTCCACGCGGACCCGTAACTCGATGGAATCGGGACTCGCCCAACTTGGCGGCCACGCCACCTTCCTCGACACGTCGATGATGCAGATCTCACACGGTGAGTCAGCCAAGGACACGGCGATCATCCTCTCAAGCTATGGCCACGGCATCGCCTGCCGCAACTGTTTCTGGGAAATCGGAAACAAGTACCTGCGCGAAATGGCGGCCTGGTCGACAGTTCCGATCATGAGCCTGCAGGACGACCTCTATCATCCGATGCAGGGACTCGCCGACCTGATGACGATTCAGGAAGTCGTTCCATCGACGCAGCACCTCAAGGTCTCGATCATCTGGGCGTACGCCACCTCCCACAAGAAGCCGATCAGCGTGCCGCTGACGCAGATCCTGCTTTTCCCGCGTTATGCGATGGATGTCACGCTCGCCTATCCGAAAGGATACGAACTACCGGACTGGGCGATTGCGAAAGCCAAAAAGAACGCCGTGGAGAACGGCGGATCCTTCCGCATCACCCACGACATGAAGGACGCCTTCCTCGGCGCCGACATCGTCATCCCGAAGAACTGGGGATCCTGGGTCACGAACCAGTCGAAGGCAGTCGTCGACGACCTGCTGGAAGCGAACCGTGGCTGGAAATGCACGGAAGCGATGATGGCGCTTGCCAGCCCCGACGTGAAGTACATGCACGCGCTGCCGGCCGATCGCGGCAACGAAGTCGAGGATTCCGTCATCGACGGGCCGCACTCGATCGTCTACCGCGAAGCCGAAAACCGGCTGCACACCGCCAAAGCCGTCATGGCGATGACGATGGGCGACAAATAAACCTTCTGATAAAAAAAGCTCGATTCCTTTCT
>Ga0257142_1000048_pt1 | contig 13726 bp, 14 predicted proteins | sample saktaT_11_FD_193541 | JGI IMG/M metagenome (GOLD analysis project Ga0257142, IMG submission 193541) | Metatranscriptome of saline water microbial communities from Sakinaw Lake, British Columbia, Canada - sak_2011_1_27_40m (Metagenome... | ecosystem: Environmental > Aquatic > Non-marine Saline... | reverse complement strand
GTAAAAGACCGGGAAACATAATATGGCCCTGGGGACAGGGACGAACTCCCGATATGCCGACCTTTACCGAAAAATTTGGGCTTACAGGCTCTGTCATATCCGCAGTTGACCTGATTAAAGGCATCGGTTTTTATGCTGGATTGGATATTATTGACGTTCCCGGCGCAACCGGTTATCTTGATACGAACTATCTTGGCAAAGCTGAATATGCGCTGGAATCTCTAAAAGATAAAGATTTTGTGTGGGTTCATGTGGAAGCGCCCGATGAGGCATCACACGCAGGTAATATAGAGGCAAAAATACAGGCTATTGAGGATTTTGACAGCAAAGTTGTTGGAACGGTTCTGCACAAAATGGACGAAAGCGGAGAGGATTATATGCTTTTAGTCCTTCCCGATCATCTCACCCCTATTTCTTTAAGAACTCATGTTCACGGGGATGTCCCATTTGCGGCATGTGGAACGAAAATCAAAGCTGATGGAATAGATCAATATAGTGAGTCTTCGGCAAGTTCTGGCTCGATTTCATTTGATAATGGTTATGAACTCCTGCCTTATTTGATAAAATTGACGAGAAATTAGACTTGCCATATTTTTGGTTGTGCAGTAAACTGGTTTTTGCTAGAATTATTGACTATAAAATCTAAGGAGGACTTTTGATTTGGCGTTAGTAGTTCAGAAATATGGTGGCACATCGGTCTCCAATGCGGAACGAGTCAGCGCAGTGGCTAAACGTGTCATTAGATCAAAAGAAAAGGGCAATCAAGTCGTTGTTGTTGTGTCAGCACCTGCTGGAATGACTGATGAGCTAATAGCTCTTGCCCGAAGTGTGTGTGAATTTCCGCCTGCAAGGGAGATGGATATGCTACTTGCCACCGGTGAGCAACGTTCCATAGCTCTTTTGGCGATGGCTATCTGCGCCAGAGGTCATAAAGCTATTTCCTTCACGGGACCGCAGGCAGGAATTATGACGACAAAAACACATACAAAAGCCAGGATATTAAGCATAAATGCCGAAAAAGTTAAAAAGAAATTGGAGGAAGGCAATATTGTCATTGTAGCGGGATTTCAAGGCTCTACAGAGGATGATGCAATAACGACTCTGGATCGAGGTGGTTCGGATACTTCGGCAGTCGCATTGGCGGCTGGATTAAAAGCTGATGTTTGTGAAATATATACCGATGTTGATGGTGTTTATACTGCAGATCCCAGAATCGTTTCCAATGCGAGAAAACTTGATAAAATATCATACGATGAAATGTTGGAAATGGCAAGTTCGGGGGCAAAGGTTCTACATTCCAGAGCAGTGGAATTTGCAAAAAAATATGACGTGCCGTTGTATGTTTTATCGAGCTTTAATGATAATTCCGGCACATTGGTTACTAAAGAGGTAGAAGGTATGGAGGATGTTGTAATCAGAGGCGTTACTCACGACAATAATCAGGCAAAAATTACCATATTCGGAGTGCCGGATAAGCCCGGTACAGCTTTCAAGATTTTCAGTGAAATTGGGTCTGCTGAGATAAACGTGGATATGATAGTTCAAAGCATCGGCAAAGATGGAAAAGCTACGATTTCATTTACAGTTTCAAAGACTGATGTTCGTGAAGCTCTCAATATTGCAGAAAAGGTATGTAAGGAAATCGGTTGCACAGAAGTTTCTGCCGATGAAAATATTGCGAAAGTGTCTATTGTCGGCGTGGGTATGAGAAGCCATTCTGGTGTTGCGGCTAGAATGTTTCAGGCTTTGGCAAATAATAACATCAACATTCAAATGATTAGCACTTCTGAAATTAAACTATCATGCGTGGTGGATGAAAATGATATAGAGCGTGCCATCAAAGCGATACATGACGAATTTGAATTATCTGGTTAGCATATATTTTTTCGCTAGACAAATGAACTTATCAATGTTATACTTAACAACTGCTTGACGGGTTAAGTTTATTAGCTTATTATAGAATTATAAACTTATCCAGCAGGTTGTGAGGTGTCAAAATGTTGAGGCTTATGCTTGACACAATTAATGAGGGAGTTAGTTCCCTTGATCTGGAATGTAGCCCGGAAGCACTGGAATTGGAATTTGAGGGGGCATGCTTTACTAGTAATGTTTCCATTGATCTGAAGTTTTATAGACTGAAGAGTAACATTCATGTTAAAGCTTCTATGTCTGTTGATGTGGAAATGGAATGTAGCAGGTGTCTTGCCCGAGTTCCCATGAAGATAGAGGCTACCTCGGAGGTTCAGTATTCTCCTTTGCCAAAATTTGAAAGAGATCAGATTGATGCCATAGGTATTGGCTATTATTCTGAAGAATATATTGATCTTTCGGATGAATTGATGGAGAGCATCCTTTTGGAACTCCCCATGTCTGTTTTGTGTTCAGAGGATTGCAAGGGCTTTTGTTTGCATTGTGGAAAAAATTGGAATCTGGAAGAATGCGATTGCTCTGAAACAGATGAACTGAGCAATTCTAAATTGGCTGTTCTTGCAAAATTGCTCGAAATAAAGGGAAAATTGGAGGTGTAGTCATTGGCAAACCCGAAACGAAAAATATCAAAATCCCGCGGCGGGATGCGTCGTGCCCATAAGGCTCTGAAGGCTAAATCTATAGGCGAATGCCCAAGATGTCAAGAGAAGAAATTACCACATATATCTTGCCCCAGTTGTGGTTATTATAAGGGGCGACAGGTTGTTAAGATAGAGACGGGCGATTAATTAATTCAAGATTTGAGATTTAAGATTAAAAATTCGATTTGGATCAGTCATAAAAAAATCTTGAATCTTTAATCTTAAATCTTGAATTTCTATGCTAAACTCACGTTAATTAATATTATTTATCAACAATTTTAGATTAGTAAATAAAGTATGCGAATTGCTGTTGATGCTATGGGTGGTGACAAGGCTCCTGACGCTATTGTGGAAGGGGCTGTGTTAGCCGCTAAAACATATTCTTTGGAGATTTTGCTAGTTGGCCCACAGGACATAATAAAAGAGCAACTACGTAAACATAATCTAGGCAATGCCAAAATCCAAGTAATTCATGCCTCCCAGTATATACTTATGGATGATCCACCAACCGAAGCTGTCAGAAGGAAAAGAGATTCCTCAATGCATGTATCGGCTCGTTTGATGAAATCAGGTCAGGCGGATGCTATGGTAACTGCAGGTAATACTGCGGCTGCGTTAGCTATCTCCCGCTCTATTCTTGGTAAGCTCAAAGGTGTTTCACGTCCTTCACTTGCTTCGATCATACCCAATATAAAAGATGCAACGGTGCTTCTTGATGTGGGTGCAAACGCAGGTAGCTGTAAGCCATTACATCTGGTTGAATTTGCCCTTATGGGAGAGGTATATTCCAGAGCAATATTGGGAAAAGAGAATCCCCGTGTAGGGCTTCTCAGCGTTGGTGAAGAAAAAACTAAGGGAAGTGCATTTACCCTAAAAGCCTTTCCGCTTTTGGATCAATCCTCAATCAATTTTATTGGCAATGTCGAAGGCACAGATATTACAAACGGAAATGCGGATGTTGTTGTTTGTGACGGTTTTGTCGGAAACGTAATACTAAAATTTGCCGAAGGCGCATCTGTTATGTTTTTTAGCATAATAAAAGGCGAATTTAAGAAAAGCTTAGTGGCTCAATTGGGCTTACTACTATCCAAAAAGGCATATAAAGCATTTACAGAAAAACTTAATTATGAAGTCTATGGCGGAGCACCTGTGCTTGGTATAAATGGAACATGTATAATAGGACATGGCAAATCAACAGCCAATGCAATAAAGAGCGCCATAAGGATCGCTTCTGAATTTGTTGCACACGATGTTAATGCAACTATTCAAGAAAGCCTTAGAATAATGAATCAAAGTCTTGATGTTCAATCATTAAAAAGTTGTGAAGAAGAGGACGAAAACGGGTAATTTAAGAATGAATTTGTGGAATTCAGCAATAATAGGAACAGGTTCTTACGCACCTGAAAAAGTACTTACAAATTATGATCTGGAAAAAATGGTTGATACCAGTGACGAATGGATACGAAGACGCACAGGAATGGTGGAGCGCAGAATTGCTGATGAAAACACTGCTAGCTCTGATCTTGGTATTCAGGCATCATTAAGGGCAATAGAAGACGCTGGAATTGATCCTTTGGAAATCGAGCTAATCATTGTCCCCACAGTTACACCAGATATGTTTTTCCCATCAACCGCATGTTTTATACAAAAAGGCATAAAGGCTTCAAATTCAGCGGCATTTGATATATCCGCTGGCTGTTCTGGATTCCCATACGGTCTTGTTATCGCCGATCAGTTTATCAAATGCGGAACATACAAAACCGTTCTTGTTGTGGCGGCGGAGACATTATCAAAAATAACGGACTGGACTGATCGAAGCACATGCGTACTTTTTGGCGATGCGTCAGGAGCGGTGATACTTCAAAGAACAGATGAAAAAAAAGGTATTCTTTCTCAGTATCTGGCGGCTGATGGCGAATATTCTGATTTTGAACTGCTTGGTATCCCCGGAGGCGGATCAAGGAACCCCACATCACATGAAACAATTGATAAAGGGATGCATTATATCAAAATGAGCGGCAGGGAGCTTTTCAAACTCGGTGTGAAAGCTATGGCAGAAGCCGGGACAAAGGCTCTTGAGCTAGCAAATCTCACACTTGATGATATTGACCTATGTATTCCCCATCAGGCGAACAAGCGGATGATTGATGCTATCGCAGAACTTATGCACGTTCCCGAGGAAAAAATGTTTGTGAATATCGAAAAATATGGGAATACTTCATCTGTAACGATGGCTGTCGCGCTTGATGAAGCTATCAAAGAAGGTCGGATTGGTCCAGGCAGTGTGGTTCTCATCGTTTCTTTTGGTAGTGGTCTAACGTGGGCTGGTGTTGTCATTAAGCTGTAATTATCAAATGAATAAAATAGGTGCTATATTTTCAGGTCAAGGCTCTCAATACTCTGGTATGGGTCTCAAGCTTAGAGAGCATAAGGCTGGTAAAGAAACCTTCAAAGAAGCCAATGATGTTCTTGGTATAGATATTGAATCGTTGTGTTGTGATGGAACTGATCAGGAATTGGGAGCTACGGAAGTTACACAACCAGCTATTGTTACTTGCAGTATAGCGGCTTTTAGGATCATCATATCTGACGAATTTGATATGACGGAATTAAAGCCCTTTGATGTGTCTGTGACGATGGGTTTGAGTGTTGGTGAATATTCGGCACTTGTGGCAAGCGGATCATTGAGTTTTTCGGATGCTCTCAGACTTGTGAAAGAACGTGGTCGTTTGATGGCTGAGGCTTCGAGTATAAATCCCGGCACGATGATGGCGATAATCGGTCTTGATGCTGATAAAGTCATATCCGCATGTGATGAGGCAAGTTCTGCGGGGATCGTTCAGCCTGCTAATTATAATTCACCGGGACAAATAGTCATATCCGGAGAGAAAGAAGCGGTAGAGAAAGCCGGGAAGTTAGCCAAACAAGCAGGGGCGAAATTGTGTAAGACTTTGGATGTAAGCGGGGCGTTCCATTCTCCGCTGATGAAGCCTGCTGAATCTGGTCTGGAAAGGGCTTTCAAAAGCATATCTTTTTCAGAACCTGATGTTCCGTTTATTGCTAATGTAACTGGCGATTATATTAGTGAGCCTGAAATGATCAAGCAAAATCTGGCTCTTCAATTATCAAATTCTGTCCAATGGGAAAATTCTGTGAGAAAAATACTGGATAGTGGTATAGACACATTTGTGGAATTTGGTCCGGGAAAGGTTCTTTCGGGGTTGGTTCGGAGAATAGATCATAAGTCAAAAGTGTTCAGCAGTGAAAGCGTTTTGTAGGCTTATAAGCTGATAGCTATATAAGCCCATAAGCCTATCTCAGTGAGGTGACTATGGAACTAAAAGGAAAAGTTGCTGTCATAACTGGTTCGGCGAGAGGTATAGGAAAATCAATCGCCTGCAAGTTAGCTAAGGACGGCGCAACTGTGGTTATATGCGATCTCTCTATGGATGATGTATCAGCCACAGTTGATGAGTTGCGTTCAGAAGGGGCGGAAGCGTTTCCAGTAGAGGTTAATGTTACAAGCATGGCATCTGTGGAGGCAATGTTTGATAAGGTAATGGAGGAATTCGGTAAAGTTGATATTCTTGTTAATAATGCCGGAATTACGCGTGATGCCTTATTGGTAAGGATGGAAGAGTCTGCATGGGATAGCGTTCTGGCTGTTAATCTTAAGGGAACTTTTAACTGTACTAAGTGCGTTGCGAAGATCATGATGAAGCAAAAAAACGGCAAGATCGTAAACATTGCATCAGTTATGGGACTAATCGGCAATGTCGGTCAAGCAAACTATTCTGCGTCAAAAGCTGGAGTCATCGGTCTCACAAAATCAGCGGCAAAGGAACTGGGGCGACGAAATATAAATGTTAATGCAGTTGCACCCGGCTATATTGCAACAAAAATGACGGAGGCTCTGCCCGAAAAAGAAAAAGAGAAGATACTGGAGCTTATCCCTCTTGGATGTATCGGCTATCCTGAAGATGTGGCTAATGCTGTTGCTTTTCTTTTATCTGATTCCGCAAGATATATTACGGGTCAGGTTTTGCAGATTGACGGCGGATTGGTGATGTAATCATCGAACGAAGACAAACTTAACAAATAGGAGGCTTTTTAGGACATGATTTCAGAAAAAAGAATTAAAGAAATAATAATGGAACAACTCGGTGTGGACGAGGATCAAATAACTTCCGAAGCATCTTTTATAGATGATCTAGGTGCAGATTCTCTGGATACAGTTGAGTTGGTAATGGCTTTCGAAGAAGAATTTGACGTTGAAATACCAGACGAAGATGCCGAAAAGATACGTACAGTAAAGGACGTTCTGGAATATCTCAATGCCCATAAGTAGTAATCAGTTAATTGAAGATTGAAGATTAAAGATTGAAGATTGACCAAAAACAATTAATCTTTAATCTTTAATCTTAAACCTTTAATCTTTAATTGGAGCAAATAATTAATGCGACGTGTAGTTGTTACCGGTATGGGTGCAATCACGCCGATCGGAAACGATAAAGATGCGTTTTGGCAATCCATCTGTTCTGGCAAAAATGGTGTTACTGAGCTAACTTATTTTGATTCGAGTGAATTTGACTGCAAAATTGCATCAGAAATCAAAGACTTTGATCCAGCGCCCTTTCTGACCAGAAAAGACATAAGTAAGCTCAAAACTGCCAAATTTATACAATACGCTATTTCATCTGCTATTATGGCAAAAGATGATGCAAAGCTGGATATTAGTAAAGAAGACCCTTATAATATCGGTGTTTTGGTCGGTTCGGGTATCGGTGGAATAGCCGTTATTGAAGAGCAGCATAAAAACTTACTTGAAAAAGGTCCGAGACGTGTAAGCCCATATTTTGTTACACTTGAAATTGCCAATATGTCATCAGGTCAGATTGCCATCTATCTTGGAATCAGGGGACCCAATGCCTGTATTGTTACAGCTTGTGCTACAGGGAATCATTGTATCGGCGAAGCTTTTAAGATAATCCAGCGTGGTGATGCAGAGGTCATGTTTGCTGGTGGAACTGAAGCCGCTATCACCCCACTTTCCTTTGCCGGATTCTGTTCAATGAAGGCTATGTCTGTTCGGAACGATGATCCTCAACATGCCAGTAGACCATTCGATAAGGAAAGAGATGGTTTTATTATGGGAGAGGGTTCCGGTATCGTTGTATTGGAGTCTCTTGAGCATGCCCTTGAGCGAGGCGCCAGAATATATGCCGAAGTTGTGGGATATGGTCAAACATCCGATGCATATCAGACCACTGCTCCTTTACCATCCGGTGATTCTGCCGCAAAGTCTATGATTATGGCTATTGCTGACGCAAAATTACGCCCTGAAGACATCAGTTATGTGAATGCACACAGCCCATCAACACAACTTGGCGATATGGCTGAAGTTGCCGCCCTTAAATTAGTTTTCGGGGAATACATAAAATCTCTACCAATTAGTTCTACCAAGTCAATGACAGGTCATCTCCTCGGTGCGGCTGGGGCTGTTGAATTTATAGCTTCTTCTTTGGCGATACATGAGGACATTATACCACCAACTACTAATTATGAGAATTTTGATCCTGAATGTGATATTGACTGCGTTCCTAATACAATTAGAAAAGCCGTTGTCAATGCTGTTCTTTCAAATGCCTTCGGCTTCGGTGGGCATAATGCAACTCTTGTTCTCAAGAAATACGCCGAGTAAAGGCAAAGTTTTATCCGCTTTGCCAATTATGACAAGAAAAATATATTAAAAATTTTATAGGAATTTTATATGAGCCAAGAAATCACTGGAACTGATGGTGAATCAAAATCAGACCCAGGTAACGATTATGAAGCTCCAACGGAATTACAGCAAAATTCTGCCATTGATAATGATCGTCTTGAGGGGCTTTATACTTTAGAATATAAGATTGATTACGTTTTTAATGACATAAAGCTTCTTGATCAGTCTTTAACTCATAAATCTGCAATATCCAGCAATGATATTTACTCTTTATGCAATGAGAGAATGGAATTTCTTGGGGATGCTATCCTTGAGCTTGTGATTAGTTCATTGCTATATAAAGAATTTCCTGATTATACAGAAGGTCAGCTATCAAAGCTTAAGGCAGTTATCGTCAGTCAGTCAATATTAACTTTGCGTGCCAGAGAGCTTAATTTGGGCGAGTTCATAAAGTTTGGATCGGGAGAAAGCTCAACGGGAGGTAAGGATAAGCCCTCAAATCTTGCCAATGCTCTGGAAGCTCTTATTGCTGCTATCTATCTTGACGGAGGACTTGGCGCTATTGAAGATTTTGTCCTCAGAATATTTTCTGATGAGATTCACGAGCTTGATAAAGATGAAATGAAAAGGGACTATAAATCGGCTCTTCAGGAATATTGGCAGGCAAGTTTTCAGAGACCCCCTGTCTATAAAGTTATAAACCAAACCGGACCAGACCATGATAAGCGTTTTGAAATCGAAGTTATGCTTTCGGGTGAGTCCTATGGCAGAGGGATCGGAAAAAATAAAAAAGAGGCAGAACAAAGGGCTGCGGAAAAAGCTCTGGAAACCATATTTAATAGAAGGAGGGAAGAGGACACGGATTGATTGTCTGCTAGTTATGTCATTTTTATGGATTCCAGCTTTCAATGGAATGGCAACAATTATGGCAATCAAACAGCTAAGTGTCCATTAGATATGAATTTTGAATTGACAGAAGATCAGAAGATGATTGTTGACGCGGCGAAAGAAATATGTGATGCGGAGCTTGCTCCAAAGGCTGACGAAATAGACGAGAAAGGAGTCTTCCCAAAAGAAAATATTGAGCTATTAGCTAAATATGACCTCAGCGGTGTTTCCATACCTGAAGAATACGGCGGACTTGGTGCTGATTTTGTAACATGGGCGCTTGTCGGTGAGGAAATCGCAAAGGCATGTAGCACCACCGGCGCAGTATTCGGGGCAAATATACTCTGTATTTATCCAATATATATGTTCGGAACAGAGGAACAGAAGCAGAAATATCTCGTTCCGCTTGCAAAAGGCGAAAAGATAGGTGCTTTTGCTCTTACCGAACCGAGCGCAGGGTCTGATGCCTCTAGTGGTATTGCAACTGCTGTCAAAGATGGCGATGAATACGTTTTGAATGGCTCAAAGATGTTTATCACCAACGCCGATGAAGCAGAAATATATGTTGTAACTTTTAAGACTAACCTTGAGCGTGGTGCCAGAGGCATGACATCAATAATAGTCGAGAAAGGGACACCGGGATTCACATTCGGCAAGCAAGAAAACAAAATGTGCTTCCACGCATTGCCCAATTGCGGCCTTACTTTTCAGGATTGTAGAGTTCCCGCCGCTAATCTACTCGGTCAGGAAAACAGGGGCTTCCGCGTGGCAATGGAGACCCTTGACATCGGAAGAATCGGCATGGCAGTCGGGGCTATCGGTCTGGCAAAGGCGGCTCTTGAAAAAGCAATTAAATATTCCAAAGAGAGGATACAGTTCGGTCAACCGATCTCAACTTTTCAGGCTATACAGCATAAATTAGCGGATATGGCTACGGCAATTGAGGCTTCTGAGCTTCTTGCGCTTAAAGCGGCGTGGTTGAGAGATCAAAACATGCCTTTCGGCAAAATAGCCGCTATGGCGAAGCTTTTCGCATCTGAGACCTGCTCTATGGTAACTGCCGAAGCGGTTCAGATTCATGGTGGATATGGCTTGGTTCGTGAGTATTCAGTTGAGAGATACATGCGTGAGTCAAAGCTCTTTGAGATCGTCGAGGGAACATCAGAGATACAGCGTTCCGTTATTGCCGGTCATGTATTGAAATAAATAACACCCCCCCCTGCCCCTCTCAAGAGGGGAGTTTTAGTGGTTTTCCCATCAGGAAGGGATTAAGTGGTAGGCATGCGTATAATCGTTTGCATAAAACAAGTGCCTGATACCGATCAGATGAAGTTTGACAAGGAGACATACTCCTTGATCCGTGATGGTGTGCCGTTTGTTATCAATCCATTTGATGAAAATGCTCTGGAATCTGCATTGCAGATAAAAGAACAACACGGCGGAGAGGTAATTGTCATCAGTATGGGAGTACCACAGGTTGCGGAATCGCTTCGTCATGCAATCGGGATGGGTGCTGATCGCGCAATATTGCTCAGCGACAGGCGTTTTGCCCTTGCGGATACGCTTGCAACTTCCTACACACTTGCGACTGCCATAAAGAAAATCGGCGATTTCGACCTTGTTCTGTTCGGCAAACAGTCTGTTGACAGCGATACCGGTCAGGTTGGTCCCAGCGTCGCCGAATTGCTTGACGTCCCACAAATAACTTATGCCGGTAAAATAGAGATAACTGACGGTAAGCTGATTGCCGAGAGGATGCTGGAAGGCTACTCCGAGATCGTTGAATCACCGATGCCTGCTGTCATAAGCGTTGTCAGGGAGATAAACAAACCACGTCATCCCTCACTAAAGGGCGTCTTGAAAGCAAAAAAAGCTGAGATACCTATCTGGACACCGGATGATATTGACGCCGACCCGGACAGGATCGGGAAAAATGGCTCTGCTACAGCAGTTACCGGAACTTTCACACCATCCCTAAAAGGCAAGAATGAAATATTGGAAGGCTCTCCCGAAGAAATAGCTGAGATGCTTTTCTCAAAGCTTAGGGAGCAAAATTTAATCTAGGCATCTTTGTCATTCCCGTGAAAACGGGAATCCAGAAAAATATGAATGAAAAAATTGATCTAAGTGCATACAAAGGTTTTTGGGTATTTGCTGAACAGCGAAATGGCGTTTTGATGAACGTTGCGCTGGAATTGCTAGGCGCAGGTCGTGGACTGGCTGACACTCTCGGAGTGCCTCTTTCGGCAGTCTTGCTCGGAAGCGGAACAGACGAGATGACCAAACAGCTAATCCACTTTGGTGCGGACAAAGTTTACGTTGTGGATCACCCGCTTCTAAAGCAATACCAGACCAACGCATACACAAAAGCCCTAGTATCCGTCATAGAAAAATATAAGCCTGAGATACTGCTTTTCGGAGCAACCATTCTTGGCAGAGACCTTGCCCCTAGAGTCGCCACGAGATTGCAGATCGGGCTTTCGGCGGATTGTGTTCAGCTTGCGATAGATGAAGAAAAGCATCTGCTAGAGCAAACCAAGCCTGCCTTCGGTGGAAACGTCATGGCAACAATCGTGATACCGAATCATCGCCCACAGATGGCGACCATTCGCCCCAATGTTATGAAACGCCTTGAGCCACAGACATCCCGAACAGGTGAGATCATCAAGGTTGATGATGTTTCGCTTCAGGCTGATGACCTTTGCACAAAGATTATTGATATTGTTCAGGAGACGGAATCGGCGGTAAATATTCAGGAAGCAAAGATAATCGTTGCCGGTGGATTCGGACTTGGTAAACCCGAAAACTTTGGCTTGTTAAAAGAGCTTGCCGACTTGCTCGGTGGGGCTGTTGGAGCATCAAGAGCCGCTGTGGATGCCGATTGGATACCCTCATATCATTTAGTCGGTCAGACAGGTAAGACCGTCCAACCGAAACTTTATATCGCCTGCGGAATTTCGGGCTGTATTCAGCACATCGTCGGGATGCAGTCATCGGAAACCATAATCGCCATCAACAAAGACCCCAAAGCCCCAATATTCAATATCGCCACCTACGGCATCGTCGGTGATGTTACAGAGATTGTTCCCGCCCTGACAAAGACTTTCCGTGAAAAATTGGGGAAGTAGCATTATCTCAAATACTTCTCATACACAGCCTTGACAGCCTTTTCACCATCTGAGCTACCAATTCCGTAAACGATGCACCTTTCCTGCGAACCCTGAGTTATGAAGCTGATATTTACGCCTGCATTTGCTAATGTCAGCTGAATCTCTGCGGCAATGCCCCTGTATCCCTTCAAGCCCTTGCCTGCGACTACCAAACAGCCGAGACGCTCCTGGAATTGGATGTTTGCATCTGATCCCGTTATCGTTCTTATACGTCTCTCGATTTTTCCCACGCTGTCGCGCTTTAGCTGGCTTTCTTTCAGCACGATGGAGACGTCGTCTATTGCGCTTGGGATAAACTCGATGGACATTTTATCATCCTCGAATATCTGCAACATTTTTCTTACAATACCGACTTCCTCGTTAAGCCCAAACCTCTCAATATTAAACGCACAAAAACCGCCCTGATATGCGACACCGACTATTGGTTTTTCTGGATCGCTCATCCTGTCCTGAAGTATATATGTCCCGTCTGCGGGAAAACTAAACGTGTTTCTTATGTGGATGGACACGCCTTGCCTTGCGACAGGCTCCATCGCCTCCGGGTGCATTATCGTAAAGCCCGAATATGCCAGATCGCGCATTTCCCTAAATGTCAGTTCCGGAACTTTGTGGGGATTATCAATAATGGCGGGGCTTGCCGAAAGAACCCCATCTGTATCGGTGAAAACCTCATACATTGCCGCGTCAATTGACGCCGCAACATAAGCACCGGTAACGTCTGAGGCGTTTCTGCCGAATGTGGCGATCATGCCGTCTTTCGTATATCCATAGAATCCCGGCACAACGCATACATTTGGCAGTTTGGCTAGTCTTTCGGCGATCATGGATTCGGATACGGGTTGTATTTTTGCATTATCGAAAACATCTGAAACCATGAAAAGCTCGATTGGGTCAACGTATTCGGCGTTTAGAAATTTTGCCAGCGATCTTGCGCAGGCTTCTTCACCAAAAGCCTTTAGCGAAGCCATATATTCATCTTCACCCAACTGCTGATCAACTCGATCGTGAAGCAGTTCGGATATTTCATCAAGTGATGTATCGGGCAAAAGCTCTTTGTATCTGTTGATGACCTGATCCGCAAGGGCTTTATCCTTTGTTTTCGCAAGCTCTATCAGCATGTCGGTTACTTTTATGTCATCTTTATGCCTTCTGCCGGGTGCCGAAACGACTATAACCTTCCTTCTTGGATCATCTTCTGTTATCTTTTTGATTCTTTCCAAGTCTTTTAGGGATGTGATGGAACTTCCACCATATTTGCTGACAATGACATCTACCATGCAGGTCTTCTCCTTTTTAGTAAAAGGTTAAATATAATTGATTGTATCTGCTTTGTCTGACTTAGCTCTTGACGGGAATCTGCTTTCTCTGTATCTTTT
>Ga0257142_1000046_pt1 | contig 13900 bp, 8 predicted proteins | sample saktaT_11_FD_193541 | JGI IMG/M metagenome (GOLD analysis project Ga0257142, IMG submission 193541) | Metatranscriptome of saline water microbial communities from Sakinaw Lake, British Columbia, Canada - sak_2011_1_27_40m (Metagenome... | ecosystem: Environmental > Aquatic > Non-marine Saline and... | reverse complement strand
CGGCAAACAAAATGTGATGACATACTGCGTCCTTCAGCGTTTACGCGGTCTCTATAATGATAACGAGACATTTGGTGCCGGTGCTTCCGGAGAACTCCTTGTGAGAGATCTCGTGTATTCAGCCGAGGCGGCGTATCAAAATTTTGCGACGGTGTCAGGACTTCCCAAGAAGGCAGGTATCGGGTATTTGGGAGGTATCAGTTATCGGTTTGGGTTGGGTCCGTTCCGTTCCATCAAAGTTGAAACGCGATATGCTGCGTACGAAGGGGACGATGCAAAGACCATCGGAACGGTCGAGCAATTCTCGCCTCCTTATCCGAGTTTCTTCTGGGGATCACGTGCTGGATATGTGAACGGCGATATCGGGGGCGACTTCCCGAGGAATGGACAAAATCTGGAAGGGAGCAGAATTTGGTACACGCGATGCTATGTTATTCCGAGTGTGCTGCCGAAATTGAGGATCCAGGTGCAATATATCAAAGTGAAAGAATATATCGATAATGACGGGTACAATTGGATGGACGATGAATTTTCGGCCCGATTGTATTACACGCTCTCATCCCAATCCCAGTTGCAATTACGGTATACAAAAGTCATTCCAAACGGCGACGATAAAGATGTCGATGGGAATGGAAATATTTCCTATTACGAAGATCGGTTGTATGTCAGGGGTTTAATGCTGGAATGGCAGATACAGTTTTAAAATATGATAATGTTCAATACGATGGATCAAACAGCAGGTGTGCGGGGGGAAGGGCAGGCTGTCGCTGCCGACCTAAGCACGAACGTATATTTGGTTCGGCTCGAGCACAATGGTGCAAGCGTTATACAAAGAATTGTTTTATGAAATAGATACGGCGTCAATAGCATATTTTTTCAACACTCATAGGAGGATGTATGAGATGTTCAATTATTTGGTTGCTCTGCACGATGTTCCTTGTATTGCCGAATATTGCTTTTGCAGCAACAATTACAACAGCCAGTTCGGGGATGTGGAGTTCCACATCAACATGGACTGGCGGTGTATTTCCAACAGCTACAGATGATGTTGTTGTTGGAGTCGGGCATACAGTAACAGTCGATGATGCAACGGCACAATGCAATAGCATTTCATTTGGAGATGCGACAGCACACTTATCGATGGGTTCTGAATCGAGTGTGCTGAGTGTGTATGGAAACATTACCTTAGCTTCACTCCTCGGTTCCGGTGCGACTGCCACAGCCGTTACAGATGGAAATACGATAACGGCCATCAATGTGACTGCCGGAGGTTCAGGATATGTAGCAGTTGTGGTCGCTTTTTCAGGTGGCGGAGGATCAGGTCTTTCTGCTTCCGCTACAGTTGTGGGAGGGGTTGTTACTGCTATAACAGTTAATAATGGAGGATCTGGATATACCTCAGCGCCTACTGTAAATATTTTTCCAACCCATACAATTTTCACAGCATGGCCAGCAGGCGCGAAGATTAAATTTACTGGGACGACTGCAACTCAAACAATGAGTGGTTGGAGCCCGAGCGCATTTTCCACCTCATTTGATGAGATCATAATTGACAAATCAAGCGGGATTGTAACAACTGGAGCGACAAATATGCGCTTTGGGATTGGCACGAGCCTGAATATAGTCGCTGGCACATTCCAACTTGGAAGTACAGATGATATTGAAGGTCGCACTTCTGACGGAACAGCAAGTTCTCCAACAATAGCAATTCAGGCGGGTTCTGTTTTTAATATGGTGGGAGGCGCGTCACACATTCGCAGAGCAAGTAATACCGGCGATGAATCGTCTAAAATTGGGAAAATGACTGTCTATGGTACAGCAAGTATTGCTGCAGGCAGTACCAATAGAATCAATCTTGAGAGTATCGATATCGAAGATGGTGGCCTTGTTGAATTCCCCACTGGAAGGAGTACGGTGTCAAATTCTTTCAATCCCGGCACCATCACAGTTAAAAGTGGTGGTACCTTCAAGAACAGTCTGTCGACAACGGCTTTTTGGTATAATAACACAACTTCACCGCCGACGGTTATTCTGAATGCGGGCGGAGAATATGAAGCGGCTGCAACATCAACGACGATACCACAAGGCGGGATTACTCAAAATAGCGGCAGTTCATTCCGTTTTTCAAGTGGAAGTGCAACAACTCTTCCGGCGGGTATCACAAGTTACAAAACGCTCATTCTTTCAGGTGCTGGTTCGAAAACGTTAAGTGTAAATACGACAATTGATGAAGCACTTCAATTATCAGGTTCATTCACCACATTGTCATTAAGCACTTTTACATTGACATACAATGCAAGTGCTGTACTTCGCTATGGTGCATCGGGACAGACAACAGCACAAATAACAAAGGATGCTGAATGGCCTGCATCGAACGGGCCACAAAATGTTCAAATTTACAACTCAGGCGGAGTGACTCTCCATGATAATAGAACAGTGCCGGGAACATTGACATTAACATTGGGTACGTTTGATAATAATGGTTCTGCAGACGATAAAGTGTTGATCTTAGCAGATGGAGCAACGATTTCGCGTGCAACTGGAACAATCTCCAATGCACCGACATTTTCTGGAAATCATACCGTTCGCTATACCAGTACCGCCACCAGTGTTACTACCGGTCCGGAACTTCCTTCATCAGTGTCGAATCTTTATATGGGTTCAACACAAACAGTTACTCTTGGTGGAAATACAACTGTGACAGGAACCCTTACTCTTGCCAGCGGTACATTGGCATTAAATGGTACAACATCAAGTTTTGCTACGATCATAGGTGCTGGCGGTGCGCTGGCTGAAACGCAATCACTCAATACTCCATCATCAGCCGATGTGGGCAATTTGGGAGCGCTGATAACATCTGCCTCCGACCTCGGATCCACTATTGTGAAACGGGGATACAATGCCCTGTCAGGTAACAGCAACAACGGCATCCTTCGATGGTACGAAATTACACCGACCAACAATACAGGTCTCAATGCAACGCTCGTCTTTCCCTACAGCGAAGGGACAGAGCTGAATGGTATAGCAGAAGCTGATTTGCGTTTATTCAAATCAACAGACAGCGGAACGACGTGGACATTGGAAGGCGGAACAGTTGACGAGGGTGCAAACACTGTTACAATAACTGGTGTCGATGGATTCTCACTCTGGACGCTTGGCAGTGTCAGTGCTTCTCTTCCCGTGGAGATGGCCTCGTTTACAGCCTCTGTGCAGAATGCAAGCAATGCAATATTAAGGTGGTCAACAGCAACGGAAGTTAATAACAACGGATTTGAAGTTGAACGTCGGGCGGAAAACTCTTCAACATGGGTAAAACTTGGTTTTATCACCGGTGCGGGGACGAGCACATCACCGAGAGAATATTCGTATCAGGACGTCAATCTTGCCCCTGGCGTGTATGTCTATCGTCTCAAACAGATCGATAACAGCGGGGCATATAAGTACTTTGCCACAACCCAGGTTGATGCAGGTGTAGCGAAAGGATTCGAACTTCTAGGCAATTATCCGAATCCGTTTAATCCGGAAACGAATATCCGCTTCTCGGTACCGGAAAATGGATTTGCGTCATTAAAGGTGTTTGACATGTTAGGCCAGGAAGTTGCGACGTTGTTCAGCGGCATGGCACAGGCCGGTCATTACATTCCTGCGACATTCAATGCAGGGAAGTTGGCATCCGGGATCTATTTCTCCCGCTTGGAGTACAACGGGAAGAGCATTGTGCAGAGAATGGTACTCACGAAGTAAAAGCTTAGAACCCCCCATTTCGAGGGGTTCCAAATGTATGATCCTTAACTCTCCAGGACCTTGAAGGTTCTGAAGGATTCTTCAAAAAGAAGAATATTTCGGTGTGAGGAAATAATGCGGCAAAGAATGATTAGCTTCACCCTGTTCACGCTCGTTGTCTCAGCGAGTATACCGCTCCATGGACAAACGCCCCGGACCGGAAATATCTTTACCTTCGTTGATAGTCTCAGCGATGTGATTCCGACAACGAATGGGGGAGACGAATATGTTGCACCGACCGGAACCCAATTGAACTCATGGGGGACTATTGTCGGGAACCTCTGCGATGGAAATTATAGCCTTGCGAGTACGAATGCCGGGTCGATCGGATACCAGCTCATCCAATTCACCGACAATTCTTCCAGCCCCAACAAAACATATTACATCCTGGAGAAACAAGCATCAGGGACAAACTATTGGGGGACATTCTTCTACAACCCGGCACCCCATCGTGCCCGTCTCTTTATACAATCGCCGCACTCAAGAGCCGATGTGAACACAGAGAAACAGGGCGTGAAGATTTTCGGGACAGCCCAGGCACGCGCCTTCTACTTCGCTGGAGCTCATCGCTGCAACAGCTCGTACGATTCTCCATGCGGCGGAACGAACGCTTCGTGCGGAGCGAACAAACTTTCCGATCAGGCGCACAACGTCGACGCAACACTGCAGCGTGCGACAGAAATAGTCAATACCCGTTTTCCCGGGATCATCGTCATACAAAATCACGGCTATACAAAAGATAGCACAGATGTAGAAATGAGCAATGGAACAACATCTGCTCCTTCAGGGCCGGATTACCTGCTTCCCATCCGCGACAGTTTACAGGTGATCGACAACTCGCTTGTTCTCCGGGTCTCCTATATTCCTCCCGGGGTAGCACTAACAGCAACAAATACCGTAGAGGGGCGTTATATCAACGGCAGCTCCAATCCGTGCAATACTTCGGTCAGCACAGCGAATGGACGATTCATTCACATCGAACAGGCACTTCCCAAGTTGCGTGATACAGATGCCAACCGACAAAAACTTGCCGATGCGGTTGCGCGGGCGATCCTCGAAGACAGGCTTACGATCACGATACCTAACGGGGGAGAAGTATGGCCGAGCGGATCATCCCAGACTATCGTCTGGTCCTCTGCAGGAACAATAGAAAATGTGAAGATAGAATCGAGCAAAGATAACGGGGCAACCTGGAATCTCATCACGGCCAGCACACCAAACGATGGTTCCTATACCTGGACGATCCCGGGTGTTGGTTCGAAACAGATGCGGATTCGCATCACCGATGCGCTGAACCCGGTGATAGGCGACACCAGTGCCGGAGTATTTGAGATCGATGTAACCGTCTGGCCGATAACAGGTACGGCTACTCCAGACCCAATTGCATCAACTTTTGGCCCCCGATTACTTTCAGGAGTGTATGATTTCCATTATGGCCTCGATCTTCCCAATGTGCTGAACACTCCGATCCATCCGGTAAAACCGGGAGTCGTAGTCCGATTTGAAGATACCGCACAGACGATTGGCACAGCACGTGAGCGCTATGGAAATTGGATTCTCGTTCGTCATGATTCAGTCGGTGGTCAGCCGGTCCATACTGCTTATTTACATCTTCGTGCTTTCCATGGATATCAGGTTGGTGATACGGTTACTACCGATGACACGATTGCGTTTATGGGAAAATCTGGTGTAGGGATCAATACAATCCATGTTCATCTGCAATATTTTAAGAATTTATCGGGAACTTCTGTTCTCAATGATCGTACATGGAATCCTCTGCTTATTCTGCCCTACACAAATAGTAATTCGTATATGCTCTCGTTTTTGAAGAGTGCAGATTCTTCGGGGGTCCAAATTGAAGTGCCTGAAACGGAATTAGATTTTGACGGAGTTGTACTTTATGGTTCCCTTGCGACACGAACGATCCGCTTCAGTACTCGGACAGGCATCGATCCGGCGAACAATGATAATCCACGCTATAATAATGTCTTCATCGATCCAGACCAGTTCACGATTGATTCCACCGTATTGCGGATGCAATTCTGGGTTAAAGATTCTGAAATTGGAGCACTTGACTCAGTGAGACTTTATGATATTCAAGGATACTCGAGGTCTACGTCCAATTCCATCGGTACTCGTTATGCAGTGGCATCCGGAGATTGGACTGGTTCGATTTGGGCATTGACTTCGGGCGGTGCAGCCGGATCGGCAACGCCGCCAACGGCATTTACTGATATTGTTGTCAGTACCGCTGTCACCGTTACCGTGAATACATCTACTGCAGAGTGCAAGTCGATATCATTCGGAAGTGCAACAGCGAAGCTGGCGATGGGATCGGGGAGTATCTTGTCAGTGTATGGCGATTTTGCACCGTACTCGACAACGCACTCGGCATTTTCTTCCTGGGCTAATGGCGCCAAATTCCGGTTTGCCGGTACGGCAACGCAGACAATTTCCGGATATGGAGATTTTAACGCCGCAACGACATCCTCGTTTAAAGAATTACAGATCAACAAGATTGGCGGACAGGTGCAGACACCCGGTGCTGCGTCTGGAAATGGAATGAGCATCAGTATTGTCGATACGCTCGAAATAATCAATGGAACGCTCTATCTCAGTTCGCGCGATGATATACAAGGCAGGAGTCTGACAGGATCAACGGCGACAACTCCGGCTATCATTATTCGTCAGGGGGGCATTTTCTCGATGGCAGGATCGGCGTCGCATATTCGCAGCGGCAATGTTTCTGCCTCGAAAACTCCGATCGGGAACATGACGGTGTATGGAACTGCAATTCTCGCCACATCAAGCACGAATGGAATCAATTTCTCCGGCATCGACGTAGAAAATGGAGGGCATCTGGTTCTCGAAAGCTTCAGTGCATCTGCCCCTAATAATTTTAAGCCAGGTACGATCACTGTGAACGCTGGTGCAGACATTGCGAACAACAGCATTGTCAACTTTTGGAATAATACCGGTTCTGCCATCGTGAATCTCCAATCCGGTGCGACCTACATTGTTGGTGATTCAGTCACATTCTTGCCTCCAGTATTTAACAATAGCGGTCTCGTTCGCTACGACTGGAATGCACAGGGAGGAACACAGGTGATTGCTGATACCAATTATGCATCTCTCGCTATTGCAAACAACGGATCAAAGCTGTGGACACTTTCTGCGAACCGATCGATTTCCGACAGCCTTTGGATGATGGGGAACGCCACCCTGACTCTTACTTCATCATCACCGAGAGTGCTTACGGTGAATACGGCGATGAAACTGGATTCAGGTTCGATTGTCACAAATACTAATACACTTGTGCTTGGAACGTCAACCTCAAATGTCGGTAGACTATCGAAGGACGCCGGAAGAATCAAAGGAACATTCAAGAGGTGGATTGCGTCTTCTCTGGCATCAAGTATTGAATTTCCGCTTGCTCAGAGCATGAACAATCGAACTGCAGTTCTCAGCTTCACGACAGCTCCCGCTACTGGCGGCACATTGACATCCTCATTTACTGCAGGCGATCCCGGATTATCAGGACTTCCCCTCGATGACGGAGGAACAACCATTGTCAACCTCGGAACCGCTGGATATTGGACTTTGACATCAGCCGATGGATTGAGCGGCGGTACATATTCGCTTGACCTGACCGCTCAAGGATTCAGCGGTGTAGTGTCTGCTGCCGGACTTCGAATTTTAAAGCGATCGACAGGAGGGGCTTGGACGCTCGATGGAATACACGCCGCCGGAACCGGTACTCCCTCCACGCCGGTTGCCCATCGCACGGCGATGTCAGGTTTCTCGGAATATGGAATTGGCGGCGCGGCGGATAACCCATTGCAAATTGAAATCATCGAGACTGAAAATGAAGTAGGTCTCGCCCCGCGCGAATTGCGGTTAGAACAGAATTTTCCTAACCCGTTCAATCCCAGTACACATATTCGTTTTACAGTCCCGAACAACGAGTACACAAAAGTGACCGTGTTCAATACCTTGGGCCAGGTCGTACGTGTGTTATGGAATGGACAGGCGCAAGTCGGGCGATATTATGACGTTGTGTTTGATGCTGTTGGATTGAGTACGAGCATGTATCTTGTCCGGCTTGAACAGAACAACAAAAGTGTCATCCAGAAAATTGTTTTTATGAAATAGCTGTAACATTAATTACATCATTCTCAACCAAACTTCATAGGAGGATATATGAGAACATTTACACGATTGTTTGCAATGTGCGCTATGCTCGCACTGCTGAGTCCAGCGATATGGGGACAGGTGACTCTGCCGCATTATGATGGTTTTGACTATCCAGCTCTTTCGATGCTGGGAGGACAGGGGGGTTGGCTTGGCATCAACTCGGGAGATACCGTATGGATCGCAGAAGGGAATCTCAGTTTTCCTGGGTTCCCTGCCTCAACCGGCAACAAGATTACCTTCGACGGGGCAGGACAGGATCAGGTATTGCGGTTTGATTCGACAGCAACGGGCATCGTATATTTTTCATTTCTTGTAAAAGTGACTGATGTTGGTGGATTGACGACGACCGGCGGATATTTTGTTGGATTCTATCAGACTTCAACTTCGGCAACCACAGGGGCACCGGTATATATAAGAACGGATGGTTCCGATATTGACTTCGGCATAGCTGGACGATTGACTGCCCCCATCTCGTGGTCCACTATAAAATCTGTTGGCACAACATATCTCCTTGTCGGCGCATACCAATTTGTTGATGGTACGACGAACGATTCTGTGAAACTGTGGATCGATCCGGATGCTTTAACTTTCGGCGGAGTAGAGCCCGAACCCACATTGACTGCTGTGAACACTCTTACCGATATGACAAGTGTTGTCCGATTTATGATCAGGCAGGACGCGGCAACATTGACACCCTTCATTGAGCTGGATGAACTCAGGCTTGGCACGACATGGGCAGATGTGACATCGGGAAGTGGATCGACGGGAGTGAAGGATAACAAAGCGGCGCTGGTCCCACGCGAATTGCGCCTGGAACAAAATTATCCAAACCCGTTCAATCCCAGCACCAGAATCGATTTCACTGTTGCTAAAGATGGCTTTGCCAGTCTCAAAGTGTTTAATATGATAGGTCAAGAAGTGGCGACATTGTTTAACGGTGTAGCAAAAGCTGGTACGTTGAACACGACAACATTCAATGCCGCGAACCTGCCCTCCGGAGTATATTACTCTGTACTGTTGTCGGATGGTCAGAGGATGGTTAAAAAGCTTCTATTAGTGAAGTGATTTAGTAAAACCATAATTGTGTAAGAGAGCAATCATATCTCTCCGACTTGCTCCGACGAGCGGGGCGAGGCGAGCCGCTTGCAGCGATCGGAGAGGTTTCAAAGAATACTTCTCTTTATGAAATAGCATTTGTGGGGCGGAAAGTCGTACGCCGCACGAGGAATAAGAACGAACACAATGATAAAGCACATATTGTTGAGCATTCTTGTCTGCCCGCTTGTTCTCGGGCAGACGGGAGATTCTCTTTCTGGCAGTAAAAGCATCGTCTGGGGATCAAATCATTTTATCGAATATCACCCGGGCGATCTCCCAATTATTATTTCTGTTCCGCACGACGGGTATTTGAAACCGGATCTTATTGCGGACAGGACGAAAGGTGTATACTATAGAGACTCATACACACAGGATATTGCAAAACAAATGTCGGATGCATTGTACATCAGGACGGGTAAGCGTCCGTATATCATTTTGAATAATCTCCATCGGAAAAAACTGGATCCCAATCGCGAAATGAGCGAGGCAGCGCAGGGACATCCGATTGCTGAGACTGCATGGACAGAATATCATGCATTCATTGATACGGCAGAATCCATAGTACAGGAAAAATTTGGGAGAGGAATCTATATCGATCTGCATGGTCATGCAAATGAAATTCAGCGCATTGAACTCGGGTATGGATTCAATTCTGAGCAGCTGGATACCGAGAATGCTGATCTGGATCAGTCACCGTACACAGAAATGTCGACGCTGACGAACCTCTTAAAGAATTCCACCTATACAAATTCTCAACTGCTCCGGGATACGATGAGCTTCGGCGCGATGCTCGAGAAATGTTCAATCCGGGTTTGCCCGTCGCCACAGGACCCGAAACCACGCGCCGAAAGTTTTTACAGCGGAGGATACAGTGTCATCCGGCATGCTCGGGATAGCGAGTATGGAATATTTGGATTTCAAATCGAGATGCCTCTCTCACTTCGATCAAACGATGGGAACATGCTTCGCAATGCATCGCTCATGGTCGATGCCTTAATTGGATATCTGAATGTGCAGTGGAAATCGCACGAATGGATGAACCATGAAGTCCTCAAGGTGGGAAAATAGGGTCACCGTGGATGGAATAATTGAAGTTGGGTTGATGGGTGTTTACGGTCGGGCGGGATATTCCGTGCTATGAAGTACTCTTTGTCAAAGGTTGAAAAACAGAATGTCGAGTGATTTGATCATATTGCTTTCCATGCTGGTTGTTTTTGCCGCAAGCGTTTTCTGGTTTAAGCTCCCCTCCGGTGTCGCGCTGGGATTTGCAGCCGTGGTAGGGGCGCTGGTGGGTGGTTATGGTCTGCCTGTGCGCCATTTGGTGGAAGGCACGTTCGGGTATCTCGACGCCGTATTGATCATTGCTGCCGCCATGATTTTCATGAAAGTCGTTGAGGCAACCGGAGCGCTAGGGACCATCAGTGCTGCCATGATTCGTTCACTCTACAAATCGCCGACCGTACTCATGATTGTTGTCATGCTTTTTGTCATGTTTCCCGGCATGCTGACAGGACTTTCTTCTGCATGCATTTTAACCACGGGTGCCCTCGTGGCACCCGCATTGGTTGCGATGGGCATCCCTGCGGCAGTGGTCGGTTCATTTATTGCGATGGGAGCTGTCTTCGGCATGATTGCGCCTCCGATCAATATTCCGGTGATGATCATCGGAGGCGGCGTGGATATGCCGTATGTGGGATTCGACATTCCTCTCCTGGTGACAACGATACCCGTGGCAGTTCTCACAGCCCTCTATTTCCGGTTCCGGTATCTTTCGGTGATTCATATCGAAGAGGTGCTCTCCAAACTTCCGCCATCGCTTTATCCGAAACATGGGTTTAAACTTTTTATTCCTCTGTTCGTTGTCGTCGGATTCATGATTGCGATTCGCGTCGTTCCCCAATGGGTGCCGGATATCGGCGTACCACTTATTTTTGTCCTGGGGATCGTGACAGCATATGGTACCGGAGAAAAATTTAAGGTGTTCGAACTTGCACAGATCGGCATTCGCGGTGCACTCCCAGTGATGAGCATCCTGATCGGTGTCGGCATGTTTGTTCAGATCATGACACTCACGGGTGTGCGAGGGTATATCGCTCTTGCCGCATTGAAACTTCCGCCGGAATTGCTCTACCCGGGGATCGCACTCATTATGCCGGCATTCGGTTCCGCTTATGCTGCGGCTTCCGTGATTGGCGTCCCGCTGGTCTTTGTTTTCCTTGGACGAAATGAAATTATTGTTACCTCCGGTTTATCCCTTATTGCCGGGATTGCGGATTTGATGCCGCCGCCGTCGCTCTTGTGCGTCTTCGCGGCTCAGCTGGTGGGAGTAAAGAACCATTTTCAGATTCTCAAAGAAAGTATCATCCCGATTGTTCTCTCGCTTCTCGCCGGTATCGGTGTGATCGTTTTTGCGTCACAGCTTGGATCGTGGTTGTAAAAAAAAGGATGAGTGTATGCTGCATTGGTGCTATATAGGTATTGCGGTTCTTCTTGCGGGAATCATCGTAAGAGAGATAGTTCAAGAGAGGAAATGGCAAAATCAGCTTGCGCTGGTCTTGATTCTGTTGCCTCTGGTGCTTCGGATTCTCCACATCAAATAAAGAACTATGATCCAGCGTCATCATAGTATAGCGATAGTATTGTTGATTCTTACAGCCATTGTGGGCGCAATCGCTGGGAGAGAATTTCTCCGCATGCATCTGCCGGATACGTTGTACCCGGGTTCCACATTAACTTCCGCGCGATTGTTGAGCGACTATCATGCAAAACTCGCACACACAAACGGAAATACAGCGGTCTATATCTTCGACAGCCACCGGCCGGGAGGTACGTTGCTTGTTCTCGGCGGAACGCACCCGAATGAACCGGCAGCATTTATCACAGCAGTTGTACTCCTGGAACATGCTGTTGTATCCACTGGCCGCATGATCGTTATTCCGCAGGCATCGCTCAGCGGATTTTCATGTACGGATCCTTTGGAAGGATATCCGCAGTCGTTCACACTGCAGACTCCGTCGGGGAAGAGGTCGTTTCGATTCGGTTCTCGCGGCATGAACCCGGTGGATCAGTGGCCGGATCCGCTCGTCTATCTTCAGTATCCTTCCGGTCAGAAGTTGTCGGGAGTCGAAACACGAAATCTGAATCGGTCGTATCCCGGACGCCCGGATGGTTCGCTAACGGAACAGGTAGGATATGCTATTATGCAATTGCTTGTGAAGGAACATGTAGACATCGCATTCGATCTCCATGAAGCAGCACCGGAGATTCCCATTATCAATGCAATCATCGTTCATGAGAAAGCGAAAGATATCGGTGCGGAAGCCGTCCTGAATCTCCAGTTAGAGAACCTGGAATATGCCCTCGAATTGTCGCCAAGCAATTTCCACGGACTCAGCCACAGGGAATGGGGAGATCGGACGAATGTCATTCCCGTTTTAATGGAAACGAGTAATCCTATCCAAGGCCGCCTGCGGGGTCGGACGTCGGAAGAACTGCTCGTGAATGGTGTCGATGAATGGTACCGGCAGGCGGCGCAGCTGGGGACAGTTCGGATTACTTATAATCTTGACGGTCAGCCGATGTCGCAGCGGGTGGCACGCCACATCACCGGCCTGCTCGCTGTGCTCAGTGTCTACAACGACCGTTTTCCGGAGAAAAAAATTTTATTGGAAAATCTTCCAGGGTACGAAGACATTCTTACGCAAGGAGTCGGAAGCTTTCTCCATTGACTCTATGACCGATTCGTCAAATTATTCATCTATGAACCAATAACTGGAGCATCTTATGAAATCGATAATATCATTCATCGTTCTGACTCTCATCCTTTTTGTCAGTACATCATCGCTACAGGCACAAACACCGCCGAAATTTCAGATGCCGATTCTGATTTCGTCGGCAGGGCAGAGTGCAGATGTCACGATGGCTGCCATGCTGTGTAAGAAACAGAATCTGAATGCAAAAGTCGTTGCCATTGCAAAACCGTCTGACCTCGACGGCTTCAAAACACTTCTCCTGGTTCCCGGGTTTAGCTCCAAAGGTCTTGGTGCTGCCGGAACAAGCCGAGAAGATGAAATGGCGCGAACTAAAAAACTTCTCGCAGCGGCTAAGGAAAAAAATATCATGGTTCTTACTATGCATCTTGGCGGGAAACCGCGCCGTGGACAACAATCGGATGACTTTAACAAAATTGCCGCCGAAGCAGCCAGTTACTTGATTGTTGTAAAACAGGGGGATGAAGATCAGTTTTTCTCGAAACTTGCAGCGGACAACAAGATCCCGATCGAAGTGGTCGCAAAGATCGCGGATGTGATGAAACCGCTCGCTGCAGCATTTAAATGATCGCTCGTCACTGCTCAGCGTAGATGGTTTTCAATGGTGAAACTCCTCTTACGTCTGTAAGTATTTTGGTTTTTTAGATAACGGTGAACGTACAATTCCTGAGGGATTGAAACGAAAAAGAGCAATGTCTTTCATTGCTCCAGAGAAGTTGACTATATGTTGTGGTAAGCTCATGGGGGATACGGAACTCCGTGAGGAGTTCAGCAATAATGGACAAGAACATCATCGCGATTCAAGGACTATAAATAGTAGATAACGGACACTTGTATTTGTCGGAGACTTTTGTATGAAACACATTATGGAAGTGCAGCAAAAAATTACCGTCATCGTTTTGGTCCTCTTGAGCTTGGTCATTGTGACTTGCGGCGCTCAAACGCTAAATATAAGCTCGAAGGGGAAAGCAGCCATCGGAAAAGAAGCCATGGCGACGACCGCTCATCCTCTCGCCTCGAAAGCAGCAATCGAAATTCTGGAAAAAGGGGGCAAT
>Ga0257142_1000044_pt1 | contig 13970 bp, 27 predicted proteins | sample saktaT_11_FD_193541 | JGI IMG/M metagenome (GOLD analysis project Ga0257142, IMG submission 193541) | Metatranscriptome of saline water microbial communities from Sakinaw Lake, British Columbia, Canada - sak_2011_1_27_40m (Metagenome... | ecosystem: Environmental > Aquatic > Non-marine Saline... | reverse complement strand
GGGCGGAGACTGGTGGGCGATACTGGATTCGAACCAGTGACCTCTTGCTTGTCGAGCAAGCGCTCTAACCAACTGAGCTAATCGCCCGGAACGTGTCTTGCACTCCAGAGGGTCAGGTTATCCTTCCGGGGTGTTTTTGTCAAGCCTGACCGAATGCCAAAGCCCGAGTATGAGTTCAAGCCCAAGTGTCAAGCAGGTGTTTGGGTTTTGTGATCGGAGGTTTTTGTGCGCGGGCTCATTTGGCTTTGCCGGCCGGTTCGGGTTTGGTTTCGGCGACTACTTCGGGCTTGACGGGGGCGGCGGTTTTTTCGGTGGTGCCTACGAGTTCGAAGATGCACTGGCTTGCGGCGTCGCCGACGCGGTGCCGGCCGAGCCGGATGATGCGGGTGTAGCCGCCCTGGCGGCCGGCGTAGCGGGGAGCGATGTCGGTGAAGAGTTTGCGGATGGCGCGCTTGTTGGGGAGGAGTTCGAGGGCGCGGCGCCGGGCGGCGAGCGTGCCGCGCTTTCCGAGTGTGATGAGCCGTTCGGCGAGGCGGCGGGCCTCTTTCGCTTTTTCAGGGGTGGTCTGGATGCGTTCGGCGTGGTCTTCGGTGGGGTCGGCGAGGAAGAGGCCGAGGACCAGGCTTCGGAAGAGGGCCTTGCGCGCGGCGGACCGGCGGCCGAGCTTACGGTTGGATTTTCTGTGTCGCATGGGCGGTCATCCTGTTTTTCAGTCGATTTGCGTGCCCAGTTCGAGGCTGAGTTCGGCCAGCTTGGCCTTGATCTCGGCCAGGGACGTCTGGCCGAAGTTGCGGAAGCTGAGGAGCTCCTGTTCGGTTTTGGTGACGAGGTCGCGCAGTGTGGCGATTTTCTGGGAGGCGAGGCAGTTGGCTGCGCGGACGGAGAGGTCGAGTTCGTCGACGGACCGGGCCAGCCTGCGTTCGAGTTCGGTTTTGTGTTCGAGTTCTTTCTGGGCGGCGAGCTGGGTGGCGGCGTCTTCGATGGGAGGCCCGAGTTCGAAGTACTGGACGAAGGGGTCGAGGTGTTTTCGGTAGATGCGGGCGGCTTCGACGAGGGCCATTTCGGGGTCGACGGTGCCGTTGGTCCAGATTTCGAGGGTGAGGCGGTCGTAATTGGTGACCTGGCCGACGCGGCAGTTTTCGACGAGTGGTTTGACTTTGACGACGGGGGAGAAGACGCAGTCGAGCGGGATGTAGCCGACCTCATCGCGGACGAACTCTTCGGCGACCTTGTAGCCCCGGCCGGGGCGGGCTTCGAGTGTGGCGACGATCTTGCCGCCCTCGCTGATGGTGGCGAGGTGGAGTTCGGGGTTGACTACTTCGACGTCGGCGTCGTGCTGCAGGTCGCCGGCCTTGACCTGGCCTTTCTTGCGGACGTCCAGTGTGAGTGTCTTGATGACTTGTTCGTCGTCGGCGTGGAGCTTGACGAGGACTTTCTTGAGGTTGAGGCAGATGTCGGTGACGTCTTCGACAACGCCGGGAATGGTCTGGAACTGGTGCTGGACGCCGTCGAACTTGACGGAGGAGACGGCGGCGCCGCGGAGGGAGGAGAGGAGTACGCGGCGGAGGCCGTTGCCGACGGTGGTGCCATAGCCTCGCTCGAACGGTTCTGCGGTGAACTTGCCGTAGGTGTCGGTCAGCGTTTCTCTGTCGCACACGACTCGGACCGGAAGCTCGAAACCCATCCACCTTTTTCGCATCGGAATAACCTCCATACCCTGAGGGTAGGGCCGAAATGTCACTTATTTGGAGAGCAATTCGACGATTAACTGCTCCTGGACTGGTAAGGATATGTCCTCGCGGGTCGGTGTGCGGAGGACGTTGCCGAGGGGTGGCTCGAGGGACACTTCGAGCCACGTGGGCACCTGCCGCCCCTTGGCGATTTCGAGGTTGGCGGCGATGAGGGCTTTGGACTTGTCGCGGTTGGCGGGGGTGATCTGGTCGCCGGCCTTGAGCGGCTGGGCCGCAACGGTCACCCGCCGGCCGTTGACGAGGAGGTGGCCGTGGCGGATGACCTGGCGCGCGTCGGAGTGGGAGCGTGCGAATCCGAGGGCGACGGCGATGTTGTCGAAGCGGCTTTCGAGGGCGACAAGGAGGTTGTCGCCGGTGTTGCCCTTCTGGCGTTCCGCGCGGTGGAAGACCATGCGGAATGGCGTTTCGAGGAGGCCGTAGTAGCGCTTGACCTTTTGCTTCTCGCGGAGCTGGAGGCCGTAGGCGGTGACTTTGCTGCGCTTGGGCCAGCTGTGCATGCCGGGCGGGTATTCGCGGCGTTCGATAGCGCATCTGGCGGTGTCGCAACGGGTGCCTTTGAGGAAGAGCTTGAGGCCTTCCCGGCGGCACAGTCTGCACTTTGGTCCGGTGTTACGAGCCACGCTGTTCTCCTGTTGGGTTCAACGGCGTATCAGGGATGATTGTATGGAATGTATTATACACGGCGTCTTTTCCTCGGGCGGCAGCCGTTGTGGGGGAGGGGTGTGACGTCTTCGATGGCATTGATTTCGAGGCCGGCGGCCTGGAGGGCGCGGATGGCGGATTCGCGGCCGGAGCCTGGGCCTTTGACACGGACTTCCACCTGGCGGACGCCCATTTTCTGGGCTTTGTCGGCGGCGCTCTCGGCGGTGCGCTGGGCGGCGAACGGTGTGCTTTTGCGGGAGCCTTTGAACCCGATGGTGCCGGCGCTGGCCCAGCAGAGGACGTCGCCGTTGAGGTCTGTGATGGAGATGACGGTGTTGTTGAACGTGGCCTTGATCGTGGCGATGGCCTGCGAGGAGACTCGCCGGATTCGTTTTCGCGCTGCTTTCACGAGAGTGTTCTCCTGAACGGGCTCTGGCGGTTAGCCGAGTGACTTGACGCTCTTCTTGCCTGCGACGGTCTTCTTGGGTCCTTTGCGCGTTCGCGCGTTGGTGCGTGTCCGCTGGCCGCGCACGGGGAGGCCTTTTTTGTGTCGGGTGCCCCGGTAGCAGTTGATCTCGCGGAGCCGGGCGATGTTCTGGGCGACCATGCGGCGGAGTTCGCCTTCGACGGTGTGGCTGCGGTCGATGATGCTGACGACGCGGGCCAGTTGTTCTTCGGTCAGGTTGTCGGCCCTGACGGTCGGGTCGATGTCGGCCGCCTTGAGGACTTTGAGGGCGGCGGGACGGCCGATGCCGTGGATATAGGTGAGAGCGATTTCGACGCGCTTCCGGCCGGGGATGTCGACACCCATGATACGAGGCATAAGGGACCTCCAGCTTGGTTACTTGCCCTGCCGCTGCTTGTGGCGTGGTTCGGTGCAGACGACGCGAACCACGCCTTTGCGGCGGATGAGCTTGCAGTTTTCGCAGATTCGCTTGACGGAACTTCGGACTTTCATGTTTTCTGTTCCTCGGGCTCGGTCTTGGGCCGTGCGCCGCGGTAGACGATGCGGCCCTTGGTAAGGTCGTAGGGCGACATTTCGAGTGTGACGAGGTCGCCGGGCAGGATGCGGATGAAGTTCATCCTCATCTTGCCGGAGACGTGGGCGAGCACCCGGTGTCCGTTGGTCAGTTCGACGCTGAACATGGCGTTCGGCAGGGCTTTCTTGACCACGCCTTCGATACGGATTGCTTCTTCTTTCGGCATAGTTCTCTCTTCGTTCCTCCCGTTTGTTTTACGGGAGGGTCAGTATCTCGTGTCCGCCGGGGGTGACGGCGACGGTGTGCTCGAAGTGGGCGGAGAGCTTTCCGTCGGCCGTGCGCACGGTCCAGCGGTTGTCGTCGACGATGACTTCGTAGGCGCCGGCGTTGATCATCGGCTCGATGGCGAGGACGAGGCCGGGTTCGAGCGTGAGGCCGGGGCAGCGGCCGCTGAGGTAGTTTGGCACCTCTGGGGCCTGGTGCATGGCGGTGCCGATGCCGTGGCCGACGAAGTCGCGCACCACGGAGAAGCCGTTGGCTTCGACGTGATGCTGGACGGTTTCACTGATTTTTGAAAGAGCGTTTCCGGGCCGGACCTGTTCGATGGCGAGGCCGAGGGCCTCGCGGCAGACCCGGATGAGCTTCTGGGCTTTGGCCGAGACCCGCCCGACGGGGAAGGTGGCGGCGGTGTCGCCGTAGAAGCCTTGGTATTCGACGCCGACGTCGATGCTGATGATGTCGCCCTCCCGGAGTGTTCTTCTGGGGCCGGGTATGCCGTGGACGACTTCATCGTTGACCGAGGCGCAGATGCTTGCCGGGAAGGGGTCCTTCCCGGGGCCCCGGTAGCCTTTGAAGGCCGGCCGGCCGTTCCGGCTGCGAATGGCGTCCTCGGCCAGGGCGTCCAGCTCGAGCGTGGTGACGCCCGGGGCCACGGCCTGGCTGATCTGTTCGAGGGCGAGGGCGACGATGCGGCCGGCCTCTCGCATGATCAGCAGTTCCTGTGGGGTCCTGAGCGTTGTTCCGCCGAACATTTTTTCTTCCTGTGTTCTCAAAGATCCAACGTTCGCCCGCCCTGGGCGGGTTCATGCTGCCAATGCGGCGGCGACGGCCCGGGCGATGTGGTCCACGGGGCCTGTGCTGTCGATCTCGACAAGCAGGCCGGCCGCTTCGTAGTAGTCGATCAGTTCTCTGGTCTGCGCCTGGTAGACGGCCAGACGGTTCTTGATGGTGTCGGGCTGGTCATCCTTGCGCTGGATGAGCTTTGCCCCGCATTTGTCGCAGGTGCCGGGCTTTTTCGGGAGCATGGTGTCGACGTGGTGTCCGGCACCGCAGGCGGGGCAGGCGCGGCGGCCGGAGAGGCGGCGGATGAGGATGTCGTCGGGAGCGCTGAAGTACAGGACCTTGTCGATCTTCTCACTTCGCTCGGCGAGCTTGCTCTCAAGTGCGGCGGCCTGGGCGATGGTTCGGGGGAAGCCGTCGAGGAGGTATCCGGGCTGACAGTCGGGCATGGTGAGGCGGCCGGCGACCATGTCGACGACGAGCTGGTCAGGCACGAGTTCGCCCTTGTCCATGTATTGCTTGGCGCGCTGGCCGAGGACGGTGGCGGCGGCAACCTGGGCGCGGAGTATGTCGCCGGTGGAGATATGTGGGATGCGCCGGGCGGCGGCGAGGCGCTGGGCCTGGGTGACTTTGCCCACTCCGGGGGGGCCGAGGAAGATGAGTCGGAGTGCCATTTATCCCTGCCTCCCTCTGATGCGTGCTCCGCCCTTGAGGAAGCCGTCGTAGTGTCTCATGAGCAGGTGGTTTTCGATTTTCTGGACGACGTCGAGTGCGACGCCGACGACGATGAGGATGCCGGTGCCGCCGTAGATGTAGGCGGCCTGCTGGAGGCCCGGGTAGCTGCGCTGCATGAGGTGGGGGAGGATGGCGATGATGGAGATGAAGGCGGAGCCGGCGAGGGTGATGCGTGTCATGACGCGCTCGAAGTATTCGGCCGTTCGCTTGCCTGGGCGGATGCCTGGGATGAAGTTGCCGTGCTCTTTCATTTCGTCGGCCATCTTGATGGGGTTGAACTGGACGGCGGTCCAGAAGAAGCAGAAGAATGTGATGAGGATGACGTAGATGAAAAGGTAGCTCCAGCTGCTGTAGGCGAAGAGGCGGTAGAGCATGCCGACGAGTTCGGCCCAGATGGAGCCTGCGGGAGCGAGTTTGTAGAGGTTGTCGAGGATCATGCTGGGGAACATGAGGAGGGATTGGGCGAAGATGATGGGGATGACGCCTGCGGCGCCGACTTTGAGGGGGAGGTAGTAGCGCTGGCCGCCGAAGACGCGCCGGCCCTTGATTTGCTTGGCGGTCTGGATGGTGATGCGGCGCTGGCCCTGGTTGAGGAGGACAACGCCGATGACGACGAGGATGTACATGAGGATGAGGCCGACGATGCCGACGATGCCGATTTTGTGTTCGGCGGGGTTGAACAGGTTGCGGTCGACCTGGTTCCGCCAGAGTTCGATGACGTTGGGCGGGATGCGGGCGACGATGCCGGCCATGATGATGAGCGAGATGCCGTTTCCGACGCCGTGTTCCTGGATTTGTTCGCCGATCCACATGACGAACATGGTGCCTGCGGTGAGGGCGACCATGCAGATAAGGGTGAAGCGCATGCCGCCGAAGCCCTCGAAGAGGACGCCGCCTTTCACAGGGAGGCGCTCGATGACGCGGGCGATGAAGACGGCCTGGACGAGGCAGAGAAGGACGGTGGCGTAACGGGTGTACTGGTTGATCTTCTTCTGGCCGGCTTCGCCTTCTTTCTGAAGTTCTTCGAGGGGCTTGATGACGGTCGCGAGGAGCTGGAAGACGATGGAGGCGCTGATGTAGGGCATGATGCCGAGGCCGAAGAGGGCGCACTGGCTGAGGGCGCCGCCGGCGAACATGTCGACGAGGCCGAGGGCGCCGGAGCCGAACTGGCCGGCGGCCAGGGAGAGGGACTGGGGGTTGACGCCGGGGACGGGGACGTATGCGCCGGCGCGGAAGACGGCGAGCATGAGGAGGGTGTAGAGAATTTTCCTCCGGAGCTCGGGGATGCGGAAGCAGTTGACGAGTGGCTCGATCAAGGGTTCTTGTTTCCTGCGTTACTCAAGGAGTTCGGCCTTGCCGCCTGCGGCAAGGATTTTGTCCCGGGCCGTTTTGGAAAAGGCGTTGGCCCGGACGGTGAGGGGCTTGACGACGTCGCCGCTGCCCAGCACCTTGACGCCGTTGGAAATGTCGTGAACGAGCCCGGCGGCGAGGAGCGCGTCGGGGGTGACATCTTCTTCGCCGGGCCATCGGACGAGGTCGCCAACATTGATGACGGCGGGGCGTTTCTGGAAGCGGGCGTTGTTGAATCCGCGCTTGGGGAGGCGGCGGAAGAGGGGCATCTGGCCGCCTTCGTAGGTGGAGCGGATGCTTGCGCCGGAGCGGGCGTGGGCGCCGCGCATGCCGCGCCCGGCGTTCTTGCCCGAGCCGGAGCCCGCTCCGCGTCCGACGCGTTTTCGCGGGGGGAACTTCTTTCCGGAGACGGCTTGCGACAGGTTCACTCGAGTAACACTCCTCTCAGTTTTTCGGCGGTGGCCCGGTCACGCAGGGTCAGGAGGCCCTGCAGCGTGGCCTTGACGAGGTTCTTGGCGCAGTTGCTGCCGAGGGACTTGGTGAGGATGTCTTTGATTCCTGCGGCCTCGACGACGGCGCGGACGGCCGCTCCGGCGATGATGCCGGTCCCGGGCGCCGCAGGTTTCAGGACGACGCGCGAGGCCAGGTACCGGCCGGTGACTTCGTGGGGCAGCGTGTGCCCGACAAGGGTGATCTTGTTCATGGAGCGCCGGGCCTTCTTGAAGCTTTTCTCGACGGCGGCGGGGACTTCGATGGCTTTGCCGTAGCCGACGCCGACGTGGCCGTGGCCGTCGCCGACGACAGTGAGGGCGGCGAAGCTGAAGCGGCGGCCGCCTTTGACGACGGTGGCCGAGCGGTAGATCTTGACGACGGTCTCAAAGAGGTCGCTGGCGGTTTCTTTCGTTGCCTGTGACAAGGGGGCCTCCGATCAATAAATGTTGCGTCCTAGAAAACGAGGCCGACTTCGCGGGCGGCGTCGGCGAGGGCCTTGACGCGGCCGTGGTATCTGAACCCGCCCCGGTCGAAGACGACGGCCCTGATGCCGTGGGCGAGGGCTTTTTCGGCGAGGCGTTTGCCGACGGCTTGGGCGGCCTGGCAGCGTTTCTTGCCGGCGACTGTCTCGCGGAGGTCGGGGCTGAGGGTGGAGGCGGCGGCGAGGGTGCGCGAGGCGGTGTCGTCGATGATCTGGGCGTAGATGTGCTTGAGGCTGCGGTAGACGGCGAGCCGGGGCCGTTCTGGGGTGCCGAAGACGGTCTTCCGCACTCGCCGGTGCCGGCGGATCTGTTTGAATCGTTTTTCCTTCTGTTTGTTCATGGTTGGGTCCTGTGTTACTTGGCTCCTGCCGCGAGGGCTTTTCCGGCCTTTCGCTTGACTTCTTCGCCGAGGTAGCGGATGCCTTTGCCCTTGTAGGGTTCGGGGGGCCGCAGGCGCCGCAGCGACGAGGTGAACTGGCCGATGATGCGCTTGTCGGCGCTGTGGCAGGTGATGGTGGCGGCCGGGATCTGGCCGACGCCGGTAATCATGATGTTGCCGGCCTCGGGCGGGTCGACGTTGACGGCGTCAGGGATGGGGATGCGGAGTTCGTTGGCGAGGCCGACCTTGAGGCAAAGGGTGCGTTTGTCGAGACGGGCGCTGTAGCCGACGCCGACGACCTGGAGCTGCTGGGTGTAGCCTTTGGCGACGCCTTCGATTATGTTGGCGATGAGGTTTCGGGTGGTGCCCCACATGGCGCGGTGGTGGCGGGCCTGGCGGAGCGGGGTGCCTGGGACTTGGCGCTGGGTGACGTGGATGTTCCGGGCGGTTTCGTCGTAGGTGACGGAGACGGCGGGGTGGAGGGGCTGTTCGAGTTTGCCTTTGGGGCCCTCGATGGCGATGGCCTGGTCCGTGATGGCGATTTTGACGCCTTGAGGCACGGGAACGGGGGATTTTCCTATTCTGGACATGTTTTCACCATACTTTGCAAAGGACTTCGCCGCCGACGCGCTGTTTGCGGCATTCGCGGTCGCTGAGTACGCCTTTGGGAGTGGAGATGATGGAGATGCCGAGGCCGTTCTGAACGGTTCCGAGTTCGTCGACGCCGCGGTATCTCCGCCGGCCCGAGGTGCTTGCTCGCTGGATGCTGTTGATGACCTGTTCGCCGTCGGGGCCGTACTTGAGATATATTTTGATGAGGGGCTGGGGCTTGGTGTCGAGGGGGGCGTAGTCGCCGATGAAGCCTTCGCGCTTGAGGGCGTCGGCGAGGGCCAGGTTGAGTTTGGACTGGATGACTTCGACGGACTTGGCTTTGTTGCGCACGGCGTTGCGTATTCGGGTGAGCATGTCGGCGACAAGGTCGGTCATGGTCATGTGTGAACGGCTCCTATGGGCGCGCTTACCAGCTGGCCTTTCGAACTCCTGGGATCTGGCCGGCGGATGCGAGGTTGCGGAAGCAGATCCGGCAGAGTTGGAACTTCCGGTAGTAGCCTCTGCGGCGTCCGCAGAGTTTGCACCGGTAGTATTCGCGGACTTTGAATTTTTGGGGTTGGGTCGATTTGATGATCCAGCATTTTCGTGCCATGCGGGTTCCTCAGCCTGTTATAAAGGGCATTCCGAACTGACGAAGGAGTTCGCGGCCCTCGTCGTTGCTCTTGGCGGTGGTGACCATGGTGATGTGCATTCCTTGGGTGACCTTGATCTTGTCCGGGTCGATTTCGGGGAATACGGCTTGTTCGTTGAGGCCGAAGGAGAAGTTGCCGTGGCCGTCGAATCCGGCGGGGGAGAGGCCGCGGAAGTCGCGGATGCGCGGGATGGCGACGGAGATGAGGCGTTCGAGGAATTCGTACATGCGTGTTCCGCGCAGTGTGACGGTGGTGCCGACGGTCATGCCTTTGCGGATTTTGAAGTTGGCGACGGATTTCTTGGCTTTGGTGGGGACGGCTTTCTGTCCGGTGATGGCGGTGAGGTCGTCGAGGGCCTGTTGCAGGCGTTCTTTTTCTTCGGTGGTGCGGCCGATGCCTGCGCTGAGCTTGACTTTTGCGAGCTTTGGCACGGCCATGGAGTTTTTGTATCCGAACCGTTGCATCATGGCTGGGACGATCTCGGTTCTGTATTTCTGAAGCAGGTTGACCACGGGCTGTCGGCTCCGCAAAACGGGTGTCAGGTGGCTGCCTCGATGGGCTCTCCGCAGCGCCCGCAGACGCGGTTTTTCTTGGCGCCTTCGAGGGTTTTCCAGGCGCCGCGGGTTTTCTTTTCGCACTTGGGGCAGTAGAGGGCCACGTTGGATAGGTGGACGGGGGCCTCTTTCCGGATGATGCCGCCGCGCGGGTAGTCGCGGTTGGTCTGGGCTCGGATGTGTTTGTGCTTGATGTTGACGCCTTCGAGGATGGCCAGGTTTTTCTTGGGGAAGACTTTGAGTACGCGGGCGGTGGCGCCTTTGCGCTTGGGTTGTGGTCCGGTGAAGTCTTTCAGGAGGACGACGGTGTCGTTCTTTCGGATGTGCATGGTTTTCCTCAGACCACCTCGGTCGCGAGTGAGATGATTTTCATGAAGTTGCGGGCGCGGAGTTCGCGGGGGACGGCGCCGAAGATGCGGGTGCCCCGCGGGTTGAGGTCTTCGCCGATGATGACGACGGCGTTGTTGTCGAAGCGGACGTAGGAGCCGTCGGGCCTGCGAACGGCTTTCTTGGTTCGGACGACGACGCCGCGCAGGACTTCGCCCTGTTTGATGGGTGCGTTGGGGACGGCTTTCTTGACGCTGACGACGATGATGTCCCCGATGCTGGCGTATCGGCGGCGGCTTCCGCCGAGGACTTTGATGCAGGCGACGCGCTTGGCGCCGCTGTTGTCTGCTACGTCGAGTCTGGTTTCGGCCTGGATCATGTTTTAGTCTTCCGGCCCCTGCTCAAGGAGTTCAATGAGCCGCCATCGCTTGGTTTTGCTCAGGGGGCGTGTGGCGGCGATGCGGACGCGTGCGCCTGCGCGCGCCAGGTTTTCTTCGTCGTGGGCTTTGAATACCTGGGGCTTGCGGATGTATTTGTCGTAGAGGCGGTGTTTGACCATGCGGACGGCCTGGACGACGATGGTCTTGTTCATGGCGTCGCTGGTGACGGTGCCGACGATGGTCTTGGGCGGTTTGCGCTGCTGGGTCATGTTTTCGCGGCCTCTTTGGGTTGTTCGGCCTGGGGTTCAGAGGCGGTGTCTCTGGCGCTTTGGCGCTCGGCGAAGATGGTGCGCATGCGGGCGATGTCGCGCCGTGTTTTTCTGAGTTCTGCGGTGCTTTCGAGGTTTTGTGTGACGCGCTGGAAGTGGAGGTTGAAGAGTTTCTGCTGGGCGTTTTCCAGCCCGGCGAGGAGTTCGGCGTCGGAGAGGGCTCGGATTTCCGTGGGTTTCACCAGGCGTGTCTCCTGCGGATGAGTTTCATCTTGACGGGAAACTTGTGGGCGGCGCGGTTCATGGCCTGGATGGCGGCGTCTTCAGGGACGCCGCCGATCTCGAAGACGATGGTGCCGGGCTTGACTTCGGCGACCCAGAAGGCGGGTTCGCCTTTGCCGGTTCCCATGCGGGTTTCGGCGGGTCGAGCGCTGACGGACTTGTGTGGGAACACGCGGACCCAGAGGCGGCCTTCGCGGGCGAGGAAGTGGGAGATGGCGACGCGGCCGGCTTCGATCTGGCGTGCGGTAATCCATCCGGGTTCAAGGCTTTGGAGGCCGTAGTCGCCGAAGGCGACGTAGTGGCCGCGGGTGGCTTGGCCGCGGAGCTTACCGCGCTGGATTTTGCGGTATTTGACTCTTTTGGGCATCATGGCCATCAGGGGGTCCCTCCGGCGGGGGTCGCGGTCTCAGCGGGGGGCGCGTGCTGTGGCTTTTCTTTGGCGGGGGTGTCGCCGGTGTAGACCCAGACCTTGACGCCGATGCAGCCGTAGGTGGTGATGCAGGTGGCGACGCCGTAGTCGATCTGGGCGATGAGTGTGTGGAGGGGGATCATGCCCATGACGACGCGCTCGCGCCGTTTCATTTCGGATCCGCCGAGACGGCCGGCGAGTTCGATTTTGACGCCTTGGGCACCCATCTGCATGGCGGTCTGGGAGGATTTTTTCATGGCTCGCCGGTATGCGGCGCGCTTCTGGAGTTGTTCGCTGATGGACTGGGCGATGAGGGTGGCGTCAAGCTCGGGCCTGGAGATTTCCTTGATGTCGATGTGGATGGAACAGGCGACGAGTTCTTCGAGCTCTGAGAGGAGGCGGTCGATTTCCTGGCCTTTGCGGCCGATGATGACGCCGGGGCGTGCGCAGTGGAGTGTGATGCGTGCCTCGCCGCTGGTCCGCTCGATGTCGATGCGTGAGATGCCGGCGAATAGGTAGTTCTTGTGGATGAAGCGGCGGATTTTCTGGTCGGAGATGAGGAGGTTGCCGAACTCTTTCTTTCCGGCGTACCAGCGGCTCCGCCAGGTTTGGTTGATGCCGAGACGCAGGGAGATGGGGTTGACTTTCTGGCCCACGGTCAAGTACCTCTGTCTGACAGGACGACGGTAATATGGCAGCTTCGCTTTCGGATGGGGCGTGCGCGGCCGCGGTCGCCGGGCCGGATGCGCTTGATGACGGGGCCCTCGTCCACGCGTGCGGTCTGGACGAGGAAGTCGGTCTCCTCCAGGCGGCCGCCGAGTTCGATGGCGTTGGCCCAGGCGGACTTGACGACCTTCTCGATCAGTCGGGCGGCGCGCTTGTCGCTGACGCGGAGCGTGTCGAGCGCTGCGGGGAGGGGCATGTGTGCGATGAGGCGTGCCACCTTGCGGACCTTTGTGGCGGAGACGCGTGCGTATTTGTGCCGGGCGGTGGTTTCCATGTGGTTATCCTGCGGGGGCCTCCGCTGCTTTCTTGCCGCCGTGGCTGCGGAAGGTGCGGGTGAGAGAGAACTCTCCGAGGCGGTGGCCGACCATGTTTTCGGTGACGTAGACTCGGATGAAGGTGCGGCCGTTGTGCACCATGAAGGTGTGGCCGACGAAGTCGGGGATGATGACGGAGGCGCGCGACCAGGTCTGGATGGGGTCGCGGCGGGCGGACCGGGTGGCCCGCTCTACTTTCTTGATGAGTTTCTCGGCGACGAAGGGGCCTTTTTTGACGGAACGGGACATGGTTGCTCCTTACGGCTCCTATCTGACTCTGGGCCGGCGGCGGATGATGAACTTGTTAGAGACGGCCTTCTTGCTTCGGGTCTTTCCGCCCTTGGACTGTTGGCCCCAGGCGGAGACGGGGACGCGGCCGCCGCCAGCGCGGCCTTCGCCGCCGCCCATCGGGTGGGCGACGGGGTTCATGGCCATGCCGCGCACATGCGGCCTGCGGCCGAGCCACCGGCTTCGTCCGGCCTTGCCGAGCTTGATGGAGGAGTGCTCGACGTTGCCGACCTGGCCGACGGTGCAGCGGCAGTCGAGGTGGATTTTTCGGGTTTCACCGGAGGGGAGGCTGAGGAGTGCGTAGTTGCCTTCCTTGGCGGAGATGGTGGCGGCAGTTCCGGCGCCGCGGACGAGCTTTCCGCCTCCTCCGGGCCGCATTTCGATGTTGTGGATGGGCATGCCGGGGGGCACGTTCCTCATGGGTAGTGCGTTGCCGGTCTTTGGTTCGACGTTCTGGCCGGAGAGGACGGTGCTGCCGACGAGGAGGTCTCTTGGGGCGAGGATGTAGCGTTTTTCGCCGTCGGCGTAATGGAGCAGTGCGATGCGGCAGGTGCGGTTGGGGTCGTATTCGATGGCGGCGACCTTGGCGGGGACGGTGTCTTTGTCGCGCTTGAAGTCGATGACGCGGTAGCGGCGTTTGTGGCCGCCGCCGCGCCACCAGCTGGTGATGTGGCCGTGTGCGTTGCGGCCGCCGGTTCTCTTCAGCTTGGCGAGGAGCGATTTCTCCGGCTTGCTCTTGGTGATTTCGGCGAAGTCGGAGTACATCATCTGACGCTGGCCGGGGGTGACTGGTTTTCTTTGTTTGGTGCCCATTTTATCGCAACTCGATTTTGTAGCCTTCTTTGAGGGTGACGATGGCTCGTTTATGGTCGGAGAGGCGGGTCGTTCCGCCTTTACGTGTTCTGCGGAGCTTGCCGTGGCGCCAGAGGGTGTGGACGTGTTTGACTTTGACGCCGAAGATGGCTTCGACGGCCTGACGGATCTCGATTTTGGTTGAGCGGGGGTTGACCTGGAAGGCGTAGGAGTTCTGGGGGATGCCCTTCGGGTTGACACGTTCGGAGAGCATGGTGCTCTTTTCGGTGACGACGGGTTTGAGGAGGACTTTCCTGGGGTCGTCCATTATGCCTTTCCTTCCGTTGCGTTGTCGTTTCGGAAGCGCTCGACGACGGCCTCGAGGGCGCGGCGCGTCAGCAGGAAGTCCCTCGGTGTCAGCAGGTCGAGGGCGTTGACGTCCCGGATGCGCTTGACTGTGACGCCGGGTATGTTGCGAACGGACTTGAGGAGGTTGTCGGAGGTGCCGAGCGTGG
>Ga0257142_1000042_pt1 | contig 14060 bp, 6 predicted proteins | sample saktaT_11_FD_193541 | JGI IMG/M metagenome (GOLD analysis project Ga0257142, IMG submission 193541) | Metatranscriptome of saline water microbial communities from Sakinaw Lake, British Columbia, Canada - sak_2011_1_27_40m (Metagenome... | ecosystem: Environmental > Aquatic > Non-marine Saline and... | reverse complement strand
CCCGGGGGAGTAAATTCTCCCGTCCGGGCATTTCAATCTGTCGGTCAAACGCCTTTCTTCGTCAAACGCGCGAGTGCTGCATACATTTGGGACGAAGACCGGAATAAGTATATCGATTATATCGGCTCCTGGGGACCGATGATTCTCGGCCACGCAAATCCTGCACTCACAAAGGCAATCCGGGAGGCGGTCAAGCGAGGTACAAGCTTCGGCGCTCCAACAGTCCTTGAAGTTAAAATGGCAGAATTGATCACCAAACTTATGCCGTCCGTTGAAATGGTCCGCATGGTCAACTCTGGAACAGAAGCGACCATGAGTGCGATCCGGTTAGCGCGCGCATATACCGGCAAAGACAAGATTATCAAATTCGAAGGCTGTTATCACGGTCATGGCGACTCTTTCCTCATTAAAGCCGGTTCGGGGGCGATGACATTAGGTGTACCGGATAGTCCGGGCATTCCCACAGGTACTGCAGTAAACACACTGGCGGCGCGTTACAACAATCTGCCCTCCACCCGAACACTCTTTGAACAGCATCGAGGACAGATTGCTGCGCTCATCGTCGAACCCGTTGTTGGAAATATGGGATGTGTTCCCCCTGCTGAAGGATTTTTACAAGGATTGCGTACACTGTGCGATGAGTTCAGCGCTCTGCTCATCTTCGATGAAGTGATGACAGGTTTTCGTGTTGCTCTGGGGGGTGCGCAAGCGCTTTACGATATTCAGCCGGACCTGACGACACTCGGTAAGATTATCGGAGGCGGATTACCCGTCGGTGCGTACGGCGGAAAGAAGGAAATTATGCAGATGGTGGCTCCTTCCGGGCCGATGTATCAGGCTGGAACGCTTTCGGGAAATCCTCTAGCGATGACAGCCGGATTTACGCTCCTGCGTATTCTTCATGCGAACAAAATGATCTACAAGCAGCTCGAACAGCGTTCCTTACAATTAGAAGAGGGAATCAGAGAAAATCTTAGTAAACTTGGTCTCGGGTACACATTCAACCGTGTCGGTTCTATGTTCACGCTGTTCTTCACCTCAAAGCCTGTGACCGACTACGATTCAGCAAAGACATCCGATACGGCAAAATTTTCAGCATATTTCAATTCGATGCTGGAACAAGGTATCTCTCTTCCCCCGTCACAATTTGAAGCGGCATTTATTTCCACCGCACATTCAGAAAGAATCATTCGAAAAACAATTAAGGCAAACTATAGAGCACTTCAAAAAATGTAAATCCTAAAGATTCCTCGAATTTACCCAACATCGAAGTGCTGTCAGGACTTTCGAGACTGTGTAAAAAGTAACGTTTGTTCTTTGAAAAAATATTGCATGATACAGTTGTTTGTTAGATGACTCAAAAACAGAGTGCCTCGGCTAGGGAGCAGTGGAAATGAAGGAACAAAGTGCCTGTGTTCCTACTAAGTTCAAGGCTCGTTTGATATTGTAGGCTAAGAACATCAATGAAATTTCGGCATTTATGTTCCGAAAACCGCGTAAGAGAAAATGGTCGTACCCCCATATCTTTTTGATTGTTCCAAACACATGCTCAACAATGCTCTTACGCTGTCGAAAGATGTGGGGTTGTTCTCTGAGACGTTGTTTTAGCCGTTCTAACACGTCTTCATGTTCCCAACGAGCAATGCGTCGTCCACGAGAAGATGTAGTACACTGCCCTTGTGCAAGACACGAGCGACAAGCGTTCGTTCCATAGATATAGATTCGTCGTCCATCACGCCGATGGACACGGGCTGAACGGCGATAGAGTTGTTGACTTTGAGGACAGGTATATATATCACGCGATGGTTCATAAACGAATCGATCTACACCATAATGAGATACGTTTCTTGTTGGTGACGCCGGAATGGGAACATGCGTAGTAATGTGGTTGTCTTCACACTGCTTCAAATCTACAGTATCATAATATCCGGCATCCGCACAGACGCTCAGATGTTCCACACCAAGGGTATCACTCGCTTTCTGTGCTACTGATGCAAGGTGATTGCTATCGAAAGCATCTTGCGAAGGAGCATAGTCAACAATTAAATGATGGTGAGCATCGACAGCAGTGTGAACAGAATATGCGGGCTCTATGCCTCGAGAGGTTTTCATTAATCGAGCATCAGGATCGGTGAGACAAATATGCCGGGGGGAATCGTAGGCAACGTGATCGAGTAGGTTTTGTGTATGTGCAAGTGACGCAATCTTTTCCTGTAACTGTTCTTTTGTGATGGAAGACTCCGCCGTGTATTGCTCTGTGTCATCTGTTTCATCGAGTTGTTTGAAATACGTCCTAATGGATTGATCTAAACCACGGTGGTCTTGTTCGACATCGGTCCTCTTTTGTACCTGACCCTGTCCATTGGATGCCTTAAACTTTGTACTATCGATGGCTACAAGGTCAGCACCAAAAAGATGTAATTGTTGGCACAACAGTACAAATGACCGAAACACCTTTGTGAGTGCTTCCGCGTGTTGTGTGCGAAATGTGCTGATCGTCTTATGATCGGGTGATAACCGACGAAGAAGCCACAGCACTTCAATATTGCGCTTCGTTTCGCATTCTAATGTTCTGCTGGAACGCAGGCGATGGAGATATCCATAGAGATAGAGTTTTAGTAAATCCTTAGGATGATACGGTGGACGACCTGTCTCTGCAGGTTGTGCGTGAAGAAATCCACACGCAACCATATCGAGTCTGTCTACAAACGCATCAATAAAACGAACAGGATTGTCCTGACCAACATAATCCTCAATGACTTCTGGAAAAAAAGTAATTTGATCCCGAGATGTGCCTATGATATGCTGCATATACTTCCGATTGGTTGTTCTGATTGTCACCTGTTTTGACGTACAAAGGATACTTTTGTTCCGAGTTTTTACACAGTCTCGAAAGTCCTGACAGAGAAGAAATCGCCAATAGGTGAAGGATGTGGGTTCTCTTGGAGGTGTCAGGTGCAGACTCCTGATACCACTGAAAACAAAATGCGAAGCCCCGTCCCGATTTAATGGGGGCGGGGCTTCTTTTTGATGATTCCCTCTAATGCCAGATTACTGCATGACACCTGAAGCCAAGGTATAGCTGTAGGTACCATAGACCGGATGGCTCACCGTCACGATGAGCGAGGAGGCAACAGGAGGATCTGTGCTTCCGGCAGCGCTCGAGTTGTACAAATCAACGCTAAAGGTTGTGAATCCCGATTGCGTATCGGGCAATGTGACATTCGCATCTCCGGCGACACTGCCCCCCGCAGCAGAGACTATGATATTTGTACCGGCAGACATCGGATGGTTGTAAAGGTCCATAACGGTAAATACCCATGTACCGTCCGATCCTCCTTTAACAATATTGAAGGAAGCCGGTCCGCTTACCTTTGCAATAATCGGAGGCCCGGTCCAGAGGATCTTGACAGAATCCTTGACCGTAGTTCCGTTTGGTCCTGCCGTTGTTGAGTAGACATATGACCAACCGGGACCACTGCTGAGCGTATCCGCATTTTCCGGTCTCGGATTTGCGGAAAACAAATTCTTGGTGATGAATCCATCAGAACTTGTTGTTGAACCGGTGGTCTGGATGATTCCATGGAGTGAATTAAAGTATGCGACAGTACCGGTCTGCACAGGGTTGCTGTACTGGTCGCCCATTTGAACCGTTATACCATTCGTCAATCCATTAAAGCGCAGACCCGGGAAGTTGTACCTCTCGGCTCCGATCGTGAAGTGTGCCTGATCCGGCAGGCCGGAATTGATGCTGATGCGAACCGGCAGCGAGTTGATCGTCCGTCCGTTCACAGTAACGGATGCTTTCACCTGAATCACACCAGAGACGGTACCCGATCGTACCAATGTCGTTGCACGGCCCGATGCATCTGTCGTGATACTATCAATCGTCAGCACTGAACCCAAGGTGGGGGGAGAGATTGAGAAGTGCATCATCGATGCGTGGGCGGCATCAACGCTCTGACCCAATGAATCCGCAGCCTGGAACACAAGAGTTGCCGTTTCACTGCTTCCCGTACCAGCAACAGAAATGTCGGTAGAACTCACGGACTTCAGAAGGATACTGGAAGTATATCCAGTCCCACCGCCACTCCCTACAACAACACCAGGCGCTTGCAGGAATCCAACCAAGGATTTGGAATAAGTCCCATTGAGACCGCTTGAGGTTAATGTAAGCGCGAAATATCCCCCGGAACCACTACCGGAGGCCATGTCGGAAATCTTGATCTGATAATGGACGCTTGATGTATCCTGTGTGTCGCTGAGCGGTATTGTTGATCCGGATCCATTGATAGATACAGCAATTTGCGACGTCACCGATTGATCTCCCGTGACATATGCAGCAAGAGAATTTCCGGAAGCGATCGGATTGTTGTTGATATCCTTCAGATCAAAGCCGAATAAGAGGAATCCTCCATCAGCGAGCGGTGAGAGTGTATCTTGCGGAAACGCACTTACAGTGATTTTCGGTGAACCTGTGAATAATACAACGGTCTGTTGGGAAACGGAGGCCCCACCAAATCCGGTCGTGGTAACTGTTATTGTGTCTTTTCCACCGATGGGGTTGGGATTACCGCCATAGATATTGGCCTGACCGGCTCCAGATGCATTCGTCGTAATCGTAGCGTCAATTGCACCGCCTGTGGTTCTGAGGTATACCGCCGATGGTTGCACCGGATTGCCGTACACATCTCCGGCCTGCACTTTGATCACGCCAACCACTCCCCCCTGCGGCAGCAGACCTGGATAGTTAAGCTTGTCGGTCCAGACTGTGAAGTGATTCTGATCGGGCAATCCTCCGGCAATGGTAAGGGTCACGGATGCCGATGCAGCCGGTGAAGCAATACTGGCCGTGATTGCAATCGGTCCGGAAATCGTACCAGCGTTCAGCGTTGTGGAGACCTGTCCTGAGGCATCGGTTAATGCCGAAGTAGGATTCAGATTAGCTCCACCCCCCGGTCCGTTTGTAATAGCAAACGTTACCGAAATCTGATGACTGATATCAATCGCTTTTCCCGTAGAATCATTCACCACAAATGTCAGCAGAGCGCTCTCACTTGCCCCGGTACCCTTAACTGAAACCGTGCTGGAGCTTGCGGAAACCAGTTTTATACTCGCAGCAAAACCGGAAACGACAGCTGGTGGAGTAGCCAATGTACCTGTCAACGTCTTGGTCGTCGTTCCATTAGGACCATTCACCGTGATTGCCACGGTGAAGCTTCCACCTGTCCCGCCTTGCGGTACATTGTTCGCAACCGTGAACTGATAATATCTCGTTGTATCAGTTATCGTGACCGAAGTATTGCCGCTCAACAGCGCCAGTGAACCTGCGGTTCCTCCTGATACCACACTGATGGTATTGCTCGCAGCAAGAGGATTGTCGTTCGCATCCGCAACTTTGTAGTCTACCTGCATTGAACTTCCAACGCCAATCGTCCCAAGATTCGTGCTCGCTACTATCACGGTTGGAGTACCCGAGAAAACATTGGTAACTTTTTTAGTAATTGTGACTCCACCTTGACCTATTGTAGTAACAGTAATTGTATCGAGACCCAAATAAGGATAAGGGTTCCCACCAAAAACTGTCGCTGATGCATGACCTGTAGCGTCTGTGAAGGCTGATGAAGTAATTATGCCGCCAGTCGTCGTGAAATACAATGCTGTGTTTGATTGAACTGGATTTCCATACATATCACCCATTTGCACAAACACAGTCCCAACCTCTAATCCCTGTGCATTCCATGGCCAATTAGGTTTATCTGTCCAAACTGTAAAGTGGATCAGATCAGCTAAACCACTGGCGACCGTGATCGATACTGGTGCAGATTGGATCGCGCCAATATTTGCTACAACCTGCATAACGCCAGCTTTTGTGCCGGAGTTGACGGTTGTTGTTACTTTTCCGTTTGCATCCGTCACTGCGGATGTCGGTGAAACAAATTCACCGCCGCCTGGACCACCAACAATACTAAACGTCACCGTCGCTTGGCGTGACGAGCTGACAGGATTGCCTAACGAGTCTTTGACCACAAAACTCATTGTCGCTGTCTCGGTCGCGCCCGTCCCCTTCACCGATATCGTCTTCACACTTGGTGAACCCGATAACAACTCGATGCTTGATGCATAACCGGAGACACCGGGTAAAAGAGTCCCTGTAATAATTTTCGTGGTACTTCCGGAAACACCACTCACACTGATTTTCACGCTGAAGCTGCCGCTTACGCCTCCCTGTGGAGTATTATCAGTTAACGTAATGTAGTACGAAGCAGGGGTTACTTTATTACTTGGCGTAGTACCTGGAGCATTCGTTTGTGAGGAGATCGAACTCGATGCAGAGCCTTCAAGAGTTAAGGTGATATTGTTTCCTCCCGCCAGCGCTTGATTGTACTCATCTGAGATAGTGAATCCAATATTCAATGTACCACCATCAGTGAGAGTCATCCCGCTGCTCGTATCTACGGTAACTTTTGGAGCACCGGTATAGAGATATTTCAAACTATCCCGTATATATAAACCGTTGTCACCAAGTGTATAGGCTTTCAGATATCCTACATATCCATACCCCGGCGTTAATCCAGGGTAGGGCTTTCCGCCGGAAAGAGTTGCATTAGCTCGTCCGGTTGCATCGGTCGTCACGAAGGGGGCTGAACCGCCCGTTGTACCGTCAAACTGTATGACCGATGGCTTTGCCGGATTACTATATTGATCAAGCGCAAGAATACTTGCACTTGCCAGCGTTCCGCTCACAACAAATCCTGGAACATTCAACAGTGTATCTGAGGCCGCCCATTGCATGGTAAACTTGTTCTGATTCGGGAAACCGCCGATAACGGTGATGTCTTTCGTTGCCTGAATCATGGGAAGGTCTTTCACCTGTGCAACAACAGTGAAGGTTCCTGACCTTGTGCCGGCGTAAAAGCTCGTCATAACCTGACTATTCACATTGCTTAACATTGCTGTCGTTGACAGCTGTTCCAATCCAATTCCACTATTGGAAGAGATCGAGAAGAGAACTGTATCCGCCTTTGATAACGACACGGCTTGACCATTGGAATCGATTAAAGCGAATACCAGCGTGGTGAATTCAGGCAGACCAGTGCCACGCACATAGATTGGCGCAGTCGAACTCGAGACAAATTGCAATGTCTGAACACGTGTCCCTACTTTACCGACTGCTGAAGCGAGCGTTCCGGGGATGATGGTCGAATAGGAGCCGAGATCCGTTGCGGCTACCGTGATAGTCACAGCGATTGGACCGCTCGGTCCGCCATTCTTGATCAGATCCTGCAAATCAAATTTACAGATCTGAGTTGTATCGCTCATGGATTGTACATCCCGGATCATAGAAATATTCTTGATCTGTAAAGCTCCGGTATCTCCCTCAACTGCAACCGTGATGATATAATCGTTCGAGACCGGCAGCCAATTGACGTCGCGTACCTTAAAATAGACCGTAGCGGAACCGCCGTCGAGGATTGGAGTGGACAAGGGTACAGAAGGATTGCCTACCGCATCCGTAAACTGTATAACAGTCGGCGGACCGGAGAACATAAAGGGTAAAGAGTCTGTCACTGTAGTACCGAGATCCCCTGCAACACTAGCATAAATATAGCCGAATCCTTTGCCGCCGAGAGCCGGAGTTGTCGGTATAGCTCCTCCGGAAATCTTCGCAATCGCTGCTCCGTTACTGGTTGCGATCTGACGTTCCACCGTCCCTCCTGTCGTTCGGAGGGACACCATTGTCCCATCCAGAACAGGAACATTCACTGAATCCTGAGCCAGCGCTGTGATCGAACCAACAGGAAGTGTCGTGGGTGCACCTACTCCTGGAATATTCTTCTTTGACAACGAGATTGTGAAATTATTCTTCGATGGACCGCTGATGGTGAATGTCACCGGTTGTGATGAAATCGGTATTGTCTTATTGGTAGGAATAAATGATGCTGTTACCTGGAATGTTCCATATTGACTACCTGCATAGAGCGTGGTGGTAGCGTCTCCGTTCGCATCCGTCTTTACTCGCTTTGGATTTATATCGGTTCCACCTGCTGTACTGGATAATGAGAAATCGACATAGACCGAGTTGTTTTCATCGATTTTCTGTCCATTCCTATCGGTCACTCTAAACGTGATCTGCGAGGTCTGTATCGAAGCGCTGCCGCTCCCTAAGACGCCAAGCGTCATATTTGTTGCACTGACGAACGAAATTTTTTCTGTTGCAACTGCCGGCAGGAGATACACATCAAACGATTTCGTCGCCGTTCCAGATTCACCCGTTACCAGGATCGTTACCGTGAATTTTCCTGGCTTGCCTCCACCTACTATTTTATCCGTCAGAGTGAATTTATAGTGGGTCGAATTGAATGAGGTATCATCGTCGAATGTCTGCTTGTCTATATCCCCTGACAGATTGATATCAGCGGCGACATCCCCCTTCAGACTTACCGTCAATTTATTCTGGCTGGAGATCGGATTATCATTCAGATCCTTTATATCAAACATGACGTCGACAGAACTGCCATCAGCCAGCGTATCAAGCGATGGAGAGGTAATTGTTATTTGCGGAGCATAGGAGAACAGGAACGCCACGCTGGCTTCATAGATAGATCCGTTTGCAACACTTACTGGAACGAACGTACGCACCAGTCCAAAGCCTGTACGAAAGCCTGCCGGAGTCCCTCGATCCGGACCACCGTAGAGTGTGAACGAAGTTCTCCCGTTGACTGTTTGAGGAATTATACCCACATCACCAGCGGAAGTCGACGCGGTAATATTCGATTGCGGAGCGGCGTAGTATCCATCTTTGTCCAGCAGTGTCAGAGTCACTGTTCCTGCCGCTTTGCCGAGTGTATTGAAGAGATTCCCCCGATCCAATTCCACCCGAATCTTCCCCGGAATCGGCAAACCTCGTGATATATCGATCGGCAGTGATGAGCCCCGAATGATCTGACCAGAACTGGTGCTCGCATCAATAGTACCTGAACCTCTCGTATTGCCTGAAGAGATTTTCACAGAGACTTTCCCTGCGAGAGTTGTCGTATCACTATATCGTGAGAGTGTGACATCTGTCGGGAATCCACTCAATGAAAAATTGATAGGGATTTGCTGCGAAATGGGGTTTCCGTTTGCATCTTTTACAATGAACGTGACCGTTTTAGAAATCTCATTCGTGATACCTGTTTCTGCTAAATACAACGAGCGTACTGATGAGTCTGTGACCTCAATGCTTGCTGGAATATTGAAACTTGTCGATCCCTGTCCAATGTATCCAGTCAGCCAGTCTTCATTCTTATAATTCCCATTTTCACTGACGATCTCGATCCCAAATGTGACATTCCCGGAGGATTTTCCCATCCCTTTATCTGTTACACCCACGCTGAATTGAGTTGTCCCGGGTCCCGGAGTATTGAAGTCCTGAAGTTCGACCGATGCATTGGAAAGATAAAGATCATTTAATAACGTATCGGGTCCCTTGACCGTTACGATAATTTTCGACTTAGCGACAAGAGGATTCCCCAGATCGTCGGAAACAGTAAAACGAATAGTCCCCTTACCGCCGGTCACTAATATTTAGTATACTCCCCGCTGTATCTACGATGGGCGTTCGGGTTTGCCCTGAGAAGAGTATTTGCATACTTCTCACGATCGAGCTATCCGAAGCACGATAGAACTTATCACCTGTCGTTGTTGCAAAGACCGACACAATACCGCCAGGGGGTTGATTCGCAGTACTAAAGAGATCGACTGTCGCTACACCCTTCTCGGTCGCCGCTGAATTTGCAGATAATCGGGCACCGGGTGCGACAAAGGAAACAACCGTTCCATCTGCAACAGGTGAACCAAATCGATCTAAGACGATCATAGTTATTGTTGTTTGTAAATTCGCATATTTCCTTCCTGCAATATTCAGTAAGGACGCTCCGATGGAGACACCGGCGCTGTCGGGCAACCCGCCACCTGCCGCCAGAAACACCGGACTGGCCTTTACCGTATCTCCGCGTGTGGAGGCAATGACCTGTAGTACGCCGGGTTTTGTTCCGCTGGTAACAGTGGTAAAAACTTCACCGGTAATCGGATCAGTTTTCGCCGATGTTGGCAGAAGAAACTCACCTGCATTTGGACCGCCACTGATCACGAAATTCACGACACATTGATTGAGACCCACCACCGGATTTCCCGAAGAATCTTTCACCACAAACGTCAATGTACAGGACTCGTTCTTTCCTGTCCCTTTCAAGGCAATAGTTGCGGCAGACTGACTCCGCAGGACAATACTAACCGGCTGACCGGAAACACCTTTTATAGCATACACCGAATCCTGCACTCGTAAAACGAAATCCTTCCCCGTGAGATTATCTCCGGGTTGTAAACTCACAGCCAGGGTGTCGGAGTAATATCCACGACGAGTCGCAACAAGGGATGTGTTATAATTGTCCGTGAGTTCCCACGTGAGCTTATAAGAACCGTCGGCGGATTCTGTCGTATCATATGTTGCTTTCGCACCAATGTCTTCGACACGCGCAATATCAATAGGTCGATTCAACGTATCGAGGACTAGCCCGCTCACTGTTGTTGTCTTTGGAGTGACCGGTTCCGTAGGATTGTTCTGCTGGCAACCTCCACTTACCAATAGGAATGCCGCAAGAATCCATGGCACACAAGCACGATTTTTCATAACAGACTCCTCAGGGGGTCAATCCCTGTTCCAAGAAAATATTTCAATTATGGAATTTTCTTTCCTGTAACACGTTCGATATCTTTTTGTCTATCCTGACGCGTATCCTGGAGAACATTCCTTTCGGTTTGCTGTTTCGCCCGTTCTTCCAGGGTCGGCATGATTTCTGCCTTTATAAGAACGATCAATTCTCGTTTCACAACATTCTTGGAATCGTACCCAAAGAGATAGCGCAATCCAAATACCCACCAGGGGAGATCTTTTAAAAGTGGTATACCCTGCCGAACGGTTGTCTCTTCGTTGGAGAACATCCCTCCGACATACCCTTCTTCTCCATTCAGCAGAATCAAAGACCCTCCAGCAAGGGTTTTATTCACAACGGTCGTCACTGTGCTGGCTTCGAACGAACTTTTTTCAATTCTATATCCTACAGTAACAAATTCAACATCTCCCACTTTAAATATTTTCGGGCTTACGGTAAGAATGGTTCCTGTGGGATAGAATTTTTGTACCGTATTCCCGGAAAAATCCTTTTCCAATACAGAAAAATCTGATCCGATCTGGAAGGAGGAAGACTGACCGGATCGAACGGTCAGCTGCGGGCGTGCGATTACTTCTCCCATAGCTTCGCTTTCGAACATACTGATTGCAGCATCAATAGACACGGCGAGGTTCTTGTCGGTCGGCTGCACATAGGCAGAGAAGACTTTTTTCGCGACATTCTCAGCCCCCGTAAGATCAATGCCCAGATTTAAATTCCTTCCGCGGAAGATAGAAAAACTCACTCCGCTTTCCGCTAATTTTGTTCTGTTGACATCGAAGAAGATACTGGAGATGGTTACTTCATGCATCTTGGAATAGACCTCGGCCGAATCCACGACGACCGGTACTACCGGCGCCGCGGGTCCCGCGGTCGGCGTTGCTGTCGTTGTCTTGGCCTCTTCTTTGGCGGGAGTCTCTTTTGTTGTCTGCTCACCAAGCTGCTTTCCAACCTCCTCAAATGAGACTATTTCCACGTACTCCGGATAATCGTTGTACCAGAGCTGATTACTGCGCAGAATGAGCTCAAGAGCATCCTTCCAGTACATCGACTCAATATTGATACCGATCGGTTTATCTTTCCCCTGCAACGGAGATCGATCGATCAGAATCTTCCCGTCAATTTTCTTACTCAACTCCCCAAGCGATTGTATCGCTTTCGAATAAGGAATATCCGACTTGAAGGAGACCAGTTCATCCGGGTTCGCGTTGGCCTTCCCCTGTGCAGCACGACGAACCATTTGCTCCGTCTGTGCGGCCATCTCCTGCGCCAGACCGGCAGTGAGTACCACCATGCAAAGTACAAATCGTATCTTCATAAGTCCCTCGTGTGCTATCATTTTTCAAACAGAATTTTCTTTGTTAGTCTTCGGAGAACGCCGCCTTCATCTAATAAGAATTCTACAGAACTCTCTGCCGGATTGATGCGCGTGACACTACCACGCCATACCTTATCGCCGAGATGGAGTACCACCAATGTTTTATCGAATGAGATAAAAGCCTTCCCGGGAAGCACCGCCTTCACTTCAGCGATATCGGCGTTGATTTCGCCCTGCGGGACCTCTGTCGACAACGTCTGTGTGATCATATTACGGAATGGATCGTACGGAGAAGGAATCATGGTCAGTGTTTTTGCCGCGAGCGATGTGCTGAGCTCCGGAACATTTCTGACAAAGTATGCATGGAGTTCCATCTCAAAGGCAATCCATTTTGTGACATCTTTCGTTTCCTGATCGATGGCCTCTCTCTGATCCAACTTCATCGAGGCGATTTTATACAACCGTCTCCCATTCTCCAGGAAATATACAAATTTGAAGAGATTTTCGAATTGTGCTTCACCGAGGGTCAATTGATAGGCGTTGTATCCCCAGCCCATTTTTTCACTTGTCCCCATAAACTTCATATCGAACTTCAAAAATCCGGCTTCATCAATACCCCGGCTCATGTATCCGTATGTCTGGGAAGAGATATCATACTGAGGAATTTCCTTGCTCCGAGAATCGTATCGCCGCTTGACGTCTTGATATTGTGATGTGAGGCGCTGGACTTCATCCGTCAATCCCGGCAAGTCCTCAAGTTCCTTGTTAACCGCCAGAGTTTCTTTATTAATCTTTTTGATCTGACGAGGCTGCCAAAATGCCCACCAAAATAATCCGGCTATAGTAAAGATAAGCCAAAGAACGCCGAGGATCAGTGTGTTTCTCAGTTTAAAGGTCACGGTTCTCTCGTCCCCTTATTTTGTGCCACTATAGATGGGTTCGGGAATATCGTACTTATCTACCCGCGCAATCACAATATCAAATTCATATAAAATCTTTTTCCGTACTGTGATGGTGCGTACTTCTGTTAAGGTTGCAGACTCAAAGATGCTGGCAATACGTGGAATACGAGTACGGTATATCGATCTCCCCGAAATGACGATATTTCTTGAATTCTTCTCATCCGGTCTCAAACTATAGATCCATAAAGAATTCAAATCTTCGACACTATTGGCTAGATAATGCAGGATTCGGCTCCATCGATCACTCCCCGGAGCTATCGAATCATAGACTGTAATCGCATTGCTGTAACGATTGATATCAGAAGCCAATGTCGTCTTGCGCTGCCGGAAGACATCTAATTCAGTCAACTTTTGCTGTTTCTGAGAGAGTTCTGCTCTGAGGTGACGAATATCACTATTGCGATCACCGATAGAAACCGTGAAAAATGGTATGGTCAAACTTAACATAATTGCAACCAATACCCCATGCCACGCCAGGGCCAGTGCACGCTGTCCCTCAATGACAAAATGAGGAATAAGATTGATATTGTAAAAACCAGGGCGTTTCGGTTCAAGCGAGCGCCATGCTGTCATGACGGGAATGACATACTCTGAAACCACGTCTCCAATCGATTCTGCGAAATCGCCTAGATCGAGGTTAGGTGCTTTCATGTATTCCACGAGTGCACTGGAGAATTGCGGCGCAATGGCTTCGAGCAAATTCACTTTATGGCTTTCACCGGACAACACAATACGATCGATACGGGTCAGAGCAATGTTATCTTGCTCAAGGAGAATACGACTGTAAATAGTGTTTTCGATATTGGGAGATTCGTACCCCTCGCTGATAATGGGAGCAAAATGGAGATAATGCTCGCCCTGCATAAAGATCAATCGACTAAAATCATGACCGACGTAGACAAGCACCGAAACTTCCTCTGCCTGGGGCTCATACTGGGTCCGGACCATTTCCAATGAAGCTCCCCGCCGCAAGCAGCGGGGTATCTGTGACGCTCTAAAAGAGTGTGAGTTGGTTTGTCTTGTGTATTACTTTATATTCACTTTCAAGCCCTTGTTCTCTGACAT
>Ga0257142_1000032_pt1 | contig 15126 bp, 15 predicted proteins | sample saktaT_11_FD_193541 | JGI IMG/M metagenome (GOLD analysis project Ga0257142, IMG submission 193541) | Metatranscriptome of saline water microbial communities from Sakinaw Lake, British Columbia, Canada - sak_2011_1_27_40m (Metagenome... | ecosystem: Environmental > Aquatic > Non-marine Saline... | reverse complement strand
TATGTTATATTAATTTGCTAATCATTTCTTAGCGAAGGTTTAGATCGTCATGGAACAGGTTTTTGATATAACGACTGATCTTAAGATACGCAAGGCAGTGCCTGATGATACGGGATCGCTCCATACATATTGCTTTCCGTCAGAGACCCTTGATGAAGTTGAGAAGAAGCTGAAGCGTGACATTGATCGTATGGATCGTGGCGAAGCTTATAGATTTGTGGCGGAAATGAACGGCTATGCTATGGGGAACATATTGCTTGAGTTCGATAAGAAAAGCAAGAAAGTTGCCCAGATCAGTCAGATCGCTGTTGCGCCACCATGGCGGGGAACAATCATCGCTGATAAGCTTGTGGAAGTCGCTTCTGCTATTGCAAAGGAAAGCAATGTTGAAACACTCCAGATAGATGCTAATCGCTCTGATGGCAAACTCATAGAGAAATATAAAGGCTGGGGTTTTGTTGAAAAAGAAATCATAATATTAGAGAAAAAGCTATAGGAACGATTTAAGATTAAAAGATTCTGATCTTTGAATACTTTTGGAGGAATGAGTTCATGAGGAAAGCTGTTTTTATTACGTTTGTATGCTTTGCCATGATTTGGGTGATGGGATGCGGCTCCCAGAATGAGTATCTCTCAAAGGGCAAAGAATGGGTTAAATCAGACAAAAGAGGCAGGATGTCAAAAGCGGTTGCTCAGTTTGAGCTTGCTGTTGAGAAAGAGCCGACCAACGCCGAAGCCCATTATCTTTTGGGGTATTATGACGAAAACGCAACCATCGAACGCAGGGCAGAACAGATGGTTCTTGCTTATAAACACGATAAGAAAAAATACCTGAAGATCTTAATTGATGAGACACTTCGAGACAGAGATGAAAATGTGCGTCAAAGTGCTCTCCTCGCTTTTCAGACTATACATGCGCAGATAGACCCGATAATAAAGCCTTTCGTTAAGAAATTGAAATCCAAAGACTCAAGAGATCGCGACAATGCCGCATTAGTTTTGAGCAAGTTAAGCAAGCATCGGGAAGTAGTTGACCGCTTAATGCAGGAAGACATAATGGAACACAAGCGCATGGAAACAAGATTTGACGCGGTAAGAGCTTTGGGGGATATAGGCGACGCCAAAGGTATTGACGCGCTTATGGCTCGAATAACTGTTTTAAAAACAAAAGATGAAAAAGGCGAAGAATCAGAAGTTAGAAGAGCGGCTGTTGCAGCATTGAAGCAAATATCAAAAAGAAAGATAGAAATAAAGGGCAATAACAGCCAATTATTGGATATTCAGGTTGAGACAGTGGAAGAGGGCGTGAAAATCACTCAGGATGTAACTGGTGATTTATCAGCAAATACGACACTTCAGAAGGACGAAATAATATCCTCTGTCATTGATAATAAAAAAGTGCTGTCGCTGGATGATTTCAGGTTGGCAGTTGAGGATGCTTTGTCAAGCGAAAGTGTTACATTTGGTATCCCAAAACTGGTTAAAGTCAGCGCATCAAGCATTGATGAACTAGGTATTATATGGGATTACACCAAATCCCTGCCAAATGGTATGCTTGTGAAAAATCTAACGATTGACAGTAAGGCAGGGAAACTTGGTGTAGAGAAAGGTGAGATTATATCTCACATAAATAATAAGCCATTGAATTCCGCTGAAGATTATGAAAATATCGTTTCCGAATCCATATCAAATAAAAAAGATTTGGTGTTCACTGTGGCAAATGATGATAAATACAAGGAAGTAACAGTTATACTGCCAGAAGATTTACAGGCAAAGGAATCATCGGATATTACTCAGGAACTAGGTGCCGTATCAGAAGATTTACAAACACCGATGACTTCCAAAGCCCCAAAACCCCAAATGGTTCAGGGAACTGAGTTTCCTACTATGAAATTTCCGGTTTTGGGTATAACTGCTCAGATGCTACCCACCGGAGCAGAAGGTGTTGTAATTACCGCTATACAGCCTCAAAGTCCGGCAGTTGAGGCGGGTCTGCGGCTAGGGCAGACAATTTCTTATGTGGTCAGCGAGAAAAAAGTGCGCGATACCGAGCATTTCAGGCAATTAGTAAAAGATGGGCTTGATGATGGCAAGGTTACGATTACGGCAATAAACAAGACTGCAATAGAAAGCCTTATAAAAGTCCTTAGAAATAAAGGTTTAATTGTGAGATTCGACGCGGCAATAGCTCTTGGAGAATTGAGAGATAAAGATGCCGTTGATACCCTTATTGAGATGCTTCAAGAGCAGGCGAATCCAATAGAGTTGAAACTCTAATCCCATATCCTGTGATATTGGCTGTTATAGCTTATTATCCAGAAAGGAGACAGCTTTTATGTCAGAATACCCCATAAAGACAGAAAAAAGGCACTATCTATCACGCCAAAGTTCAGGATACAATGCTATCTTATTATCAATATTTTGCGTTCTGCTGATAGCTTTTATCAGTGGATGCGGCAAAGAGATATATCAAGATCAAAAGCTTGGCATGACGGTTAAAGAATTGGGTTCAGACCTTGATGAAAGATGGTCGCTTAACGGCGTTATTGTTGACTCATTAAAGCCCGATTCTTTGGCGGAAAAAAGCGGCTTACGGGCTGGTGAACTTGTGTCTTATATGATAGATGAAAGACGCGTGGACAGTAAAAAGAAGTTTGAGGATGCCTTAAGCGATGCTTTGAAAGAGGATGAAAATGCCATATTGCGCATTTCAAAGAATATATCAGCATCCAGCTTAGATGATCTTGGGATTCGTGTGAAGCGCGACCCGGAAAAAAGAGGCGTTATCGTTGATAATGTTGTTCCTTCGAGCAAAGCAGATCAAGCCGGGGTAATGGTGAATTCGATTGTATATACACTTGATGGTGAACCAACGTCCAGCGTAGAGCAATTTAATCAGTTAATTGAGCAAAAGATTCAAGGCGCTGGAAAAGTCACGATAAATCTGGCTAGACAAATAGTTGCAGATAAAATTAGCAAGGTCGGCATTGAGGGAGATGCTGGCAGTGGTGGGGTGGTCGTTAAGAAATTAGAGATTACAGAATCAGAGAGTAGTCCTGCAATAAGAGAGGGAATAAAGGAAGGCGATCTGATAACTCATGTGATTGACGAGATGAAAATAAAGGATATTAAGAGTTATAAAGATGCTACCAAGAAAGCCGCCAGCGCGGATAGCGTTATAATCAGAAGAGGTGAGATCGGTGGCATAAAGCTAACATTAATAGATGCTCTTGGTCAGATTGGAGATAATAGAGCGGTAGGTCCATTGATACAATTGCTGGAAAGTGATGATAGATGGATCCGTCGATCTGCGGCTAATGCGTTAAGCGGGATGAGTGATCCATCCATAATTCAGCCACTTTTGGGTCATCTTCTGGAATCTGATGAGACTGATCCTGAAGTCAGGCGTAGTGCTGCAGAAGCTCTTGCAAAGATGCAGCCAGTAGAGGCTATAGAGCCTCTTGCTCAGGCATTAAGAGATTCTTCCTTAGGAGTCCGTCTGCTGGCAGGTTATGCATTGGGCAGGATAGGTGCTCCATCAACGGAACTTTTGATAAAAGCCAGCCAAGATCCCGATAGCAAAGTCAGGGATATAGCTGTTGCCACATTAGGCACAATAGGCAGTAAAGTCGCTAAAGAGGAGCTTAAAAAAGTTCTGGAAGATGAAAATGAAGAGCCAACGGTGAAACTTACGGCGATCCAAGCTCTTTATAAGATTGGGGACGCAGATTCTATCGCACAATTGCGCAGGATTGCGGCATCGGGTGACCCAAGATTGGTTGCGTTTGTTAGGGAGCTTTTGTCAGATGAGTCGGAAAGTATATAGTCTGGTCTTTAACGCAAATCTTAGTGTTCCGATTTTTTCTTGACAATACACTTGAGTTGTAATATAATATAGACTGTGGAATAATATAGAAAAGCAAAATTTCGGATAATGTTTTTCATAGAGTGGGTCTTTGCCCGCTCTTTTATTTTGTATGGACACTTTTAAAACTTGGGATAAAATAATCCGAACTGTATATATATAATATTGTAATAATAGATGCTGAAATCCATTTTGAAAATTACAGGAAGGCAAACGAAATGAGTGAGGATCTTTTAGGGATCATAGATCAAATAAGCCGTCAAAGGGAGCTTGATCCTGAAGTCCTGGTTGATGCCATAGGAAAAGCATTGCTTCAGGCTGCCAAAAAGCGATACGGTTCTCATCGCCAAATATCTGTAAGTATTGATAGAGAAACCGGTGAAATAAAAGTTTTCACTCATAAAAAGGTTGTTGACATCATGACGGATTTCTCGACTCAGATCCCTATAGAAGAAGCCGTTAAGACCAATCCTGATATACAGTTGGGAGATTCAATGGAAGTCGAATCAATGCCTAGCGATTTCGGCAGAATTGCGGCTCAAACGGCAAAACAGATCGTTACCCAAAAGTTGAGAGAGGCTGAAAGAGAAAACATTTACGAAGAATATAAAGACAGTAAGGGAGAAGTGATAAGCGGAGTAGTTCAGCGTTTTGAACAACATGATATTGTCCTTGAGCTTGAAAGAACCGAAGCTCTATTGCCACAGCGCGAGCAAATAAAGAATGAGGAATATCGCCGTGGTGACAGATTACGTGCATTAATTATCGAAGTAAGACCCGATGCGAAGAATCAGCAGATTATTGTTTCCAGAACTCATCCAGATTTACTTAGAAAGTTATTTGAAATTGAAGTTCCTGAGATCGCCGAGGGGCTTGTTGAAATAAAATCAATTGCCAGAGAACCGGGCGATCGCTCCAAGATTGCTGTTACAGCCAAAACAAAAAATCTGGATGCTGTTGGAACTTGTGTTGGAATGAGGGGATCAAGAGTCCAAATGGTGGTTAGTGAACTTGGGGGAGAAAGAATTGACGTTTTGGAATGGAATTCCGATCCCGAAAAACTCATTGCGTCTGCTTTAAGTCCTGCTAAAATAGTTAGGGTATCCATAAGCGACGTGGATAAATCGGCAAAGGTCGTTGTTCCAAATGACCAGTTATCTCTGGCTATCGGTCGCAAAGGACAAAACGTTCGACTTGCGGCAAGGCTTACTGACTGGAATATTGATATAAAAAGTCAATCACAAGCAGAATCAGAAGCCAAAGTAAATATTGCCAAAAGCATATTTAAGTCAGCACCCGGAACGGATAAAGATAAAGCGGATTTGGATATAACCAAGGAAGATGCATAATAGCAAAATTTATATAGTGTTTAGCCAAACTTACTATTTGGCATCAAAAACTAAATTGTTCAAGCAATAGCATCTTCCGAAAAATATTTATTAAATTTTCTTTCAAATTATTATTTTTTATACAGGCAGGGAAATGAGAATCCCTCTTAGAACTTGCATTGGATGCTATCAGGCAACTGCAAAGAAGAAACTCATCAGAATTGCGAGATGCTCTGATGGTTCTATAAAAATTGTTGCGCAAGGCGATAAAATTGGCAGAGGGGCATATGTATGTCCCAACGAGGATTGCATAAATAAAGCAATGAGAATAGATAGGCTTAATAGAGCTTTTAAGATATGTTCAAATTCAATTAACCAAATTAAAACGTGTGCCATTGAGCACACAAAAAAAAGTCTATTAGAATTTATAAAACATTAATAATGCGATTTACAGCCACATAATTATTTGGTTATATTCGCAATTTTGGAGGCATTTGAACTTGAATCTACAAATTCATAAAGGAAAAAACACAAGAATATATGAATTGGCAAAAGAGCTTCAAATGTCCAATAGGGAACTCATAAAGAAGTTGAATGGATATGGGATTGAGGTCAAGAGCCACATGAGTTCGATTGACGACGAGACTCTTGAGTTACTTTTAGCAGAAATCAGTGAACCAGAATCTGAACCAGAGTCAGAGCCAGAATCAGAATCTGAGCCAGAAATCTCCAAAGCTGAAGAAGATATAACTGTGAGTGGTCTTGCTACACTGTTGGATATTAAGAAGACGGATTTGGTAAAGTCGCTAATGCAAGCCGGTATTATGGCTAATATAAATCAACGTCTGGATTTTGATGCACTGACGTTGTTATCAGAGAAATATGACTTTGAGCCAACCAAGAAGTTAACAATTGAGGAGCGTTTGGAAGCAGAAGAACCTGATAAACCAGAGGACTTGGTCCCGCGCCCACCGGTTGTTACCATAATGGGGCATGTTAATCATGGGAAAACTTCATTGCTTGATGTTATCCGAGAAACCAACGTTATGGAAAAAGAAGCTGGTGGAATCACTCAGCATATCGGAGCTTATAGCGTAAATCTTGAGAAAGGTGACGTTGTTTTTTTCGATACTCCGGGTCATGAAGCTTTTACGAAGATGCGCGCCAGGGGAGCGCAGGTTACGGATATTGTCGTTTTGGTTGTTGCCGCTGATGATGGCGTTATGCCACAAACAGTAGAAGCAATCAACCATTCAAAAGCCGCTGGCGTTCCTATCGTGGTAGCTGTCAACAAAATTGATAAAGAAAATGCCAAACCTGAAAGAGTAAGGCAGCAGCTTGCAGAATATGGTCTGGCTCCCGAGGAATGGGGCGGTCAGAATATTTTTGTTGATCTTTCTGCCAAATCTAATATCGGTATAGATGATCTTCTGGAAAACTTGCTTCTTGAGGCTGAGCTTCTTGAGCTTAGAGGAAATCCAAATAAACCCGCCAGAGGAACTGTCATTGAAGCACAAATGAGCAAAAGCCGAGGACCTGTTGTTAATTTCCTCGTTCAGGATGGAACGCTGAAAATCGGGGACTTTCTTATCGCTGGTGATTATGATGGAAAAGTTCGTGCAATGATCAACGATAAGGGCAAAAATATAAAAGAAGCCCCTCCGTCAACTCCTGTTGAGGTTCTTGGGTGTTCTGGTGTCCCGGAAGCTGGCGATAAGTTTTATGTTGTGGAGGATGAAAGAGAAGCCAAATCCATAAGTGAATGGCGCCAAAGTGCCAGTATCGAAAAAGATAGAGCCACAACTGCAAGAAAAACGCTTGATTTATATCAAATGATTAAGGAAGGCAAAATAAAAGACCTGAACCTCATTATAAAAGGTGATGTACAGGGGTCTATTGAGGCGCTTTCAGAATCTCTCCAAACTCTAAATACAGAAGAGGTTAAGGTTAATATTATGCATGCGGCGGTGGGAAACATTACTGAAAATGACGTAATGCTATCTTCTGCTTCAAATGCCCTGATTATTGGCTTTAACGTGCGACCAAATTCTCAGGCATCAAAGCTTGCTGAAAAAGAGGAAGTTGATATAAAGCTCTATGACGTAATATATCAAGCTATTTCTGATGTAAGAAGTGCTATGGAGGGTTTGCTAGATCCAGAGATAAGGGAAGTTCTACTTGGGAAAGCCCAGGTACTGGAAACCTTTGTCATCTCTCGAATAGGAACTATTGCTGGATGCAATGTTAATAGCGGTCGCATACTGCGAAATTCTTCCATAAGAGTGATACGCAATAGTAGAACCATCTTTGATGGGAAGATTAATTCTCTTAAGAGATTCACCGATGACGTGCGTGAAGTTACTTCTGGACAGGATTGTGGTATATTGGTTGATGGTTTTAACGATTACGAACTAGGCGATATTCTGGAATCTTATACATTTGAACAGATTCCCGCAAAACTTAGCTAGAAAGATAAATACGATATATATCCACAGATAAAAACCAGATAAATCTGCGGTTTTAAAGATTATTATATGCACGTTGGAGTTTGTACCTTACATCTAAGGCTCGCCAATAGTCATTCACTCAAAGAAAAACGTCGGATTATCAAAAGCATAAAGGACAGGGTAAAAAACAAATTCAATGTTTCCGTTGCCGAGATTGATGCTTTAGACAACTGGCAGTGGGCTGTTATTGGTGTAGCCTGCGTTTCAAACGATTCTGGATTTGCTAACAGCGTGTTATCAAACGTTGTAGGTTTTGTTGAGGATATTCGTATGGCTGATCTTGTGGACTATGAGATCGAGATACGGTAATTATTAGAAAGATATAGCTATGGCACAACGTAGAAGACCCGGTAGGCTTAGTGAGTTGATGCAGCAGGAACTTAGCGACATTCTGCGCAGGCAGATAAAGGACCCCAGAATATCCGAGTTCTGCACAATTATGCGGGTGGATGTGTCCGATGACCTTCGACACGCAAAGATAATGGTTAGCATAATGGGAGACGAAAAACAGCAAAAAAGCACTATGATTGGTTTGAAAAATGCTAATGGTTACATTAGAAGAGAGATTGGACAAAGAATTGGACTCAGATATACACCGGAATTAACATTTGTGCTTGACAAATCAGTTGATTACAGCTTTGAGATTGATCAGCTAATCAAAGATTTCTATGAAGATAACGACATTAGCGAAGATCAGGAGTAACGATAGATACAAATTATGTCAAAATCAGAAGTAATAGATACCATATTAAAAGTAATTGGCGAACACCAAACTTTCTTGATCTCTTCTCATGTTAATTCTGACGGGGATTCCATAGGTTCGCAACTCGCATTTTACTCCTTCTTATCAGAGCTTGGCAAAAAGGCTTATGTCGTTAATATTGACCCGGTACCTTCTCGTTATAGGTTCCTACCAAACTCAGACATTTTAAAAACACACACAGAATTTAATAATACAATTTTGTTGAATGATATTGAGGTCGTTATAATACTCGACAGTGGAAGCCTTGATAGGATCGGCGAGGATTTATCGGCGCAAATATCCTCTGAGTCTATAATTATTAATATTGATCACCATTCAAGCAATCAAAATTTTGGTGATTATAATTTGGTGGATACTAATGCTTGCGCGGCAGGTGAGCTTGTTTTTGACATTATAAAGCGCAATGGAATGGCGATAGGCTATGATCGTGCGGTCTGTCTTTATACTGCAATACTTACTGACACAGGAGGCTTCAAATTTACCAATACGACCTCTAAAACACATTTAATCGCCGCCGAACTGGTTAGCGAAGGTGTAAAAACTGAACGCATAAGCGAAATGGTCTATGATCTTGTACCTTACAAAAAGGCAAGGCTGTTCGGCATGTCATTGACAACATTAAAAATCAGCCCTGATTCCAAGATTGCTTGGATGTCTGTTACAAATGAGATGTATAATCAAACACAGACCAAGGCAGAGGATACCGAAGGTTTTATTGACTATGTGCGTTCTCTGGAAAATGTAGAGGTTGCTTTATTTTTCAGGGAAGTTGAGGATGGCAATGTAAAGGTAAGTCTAAGGTCAAAAAATACTGATCAAGGTTCACCTCCTGTCAACGTAAAAGATATTGCATCTGAATTTGGTGGCGGAGGTCATGTCTTTGCGGCAGGAAGCTTTATAGCGAAACCTTTGAATGAAGCGATAGAGACTGTTTTGGAAAAAGCTCATAAGGCTATGAATTAGCATGGATGGAATACTAGTTATAAACAAACCATCGGGAATGACGTCTCATGATGTAGTGGCAAAATTGAGACGCATATTAAAAGAAAAGAAGATCGGACACACTGGAACGCTTGATCCTGACGCCACCGGAGTCCTGGTTGTCTGTATCGGAAAAGCCACAAAGATCATACAATATCTTGATGATAGCGAAAAAATTTATGAGGGGACGATAACGTTTGGTATAGAGACCGACTCAATGGATGCAAGCGGTCAGGTAACAAAGGTTTCAGATTCCAGCAAGGTCACCTCTGACAAAGTTAAGGATGTTTTTGCAGGCTTTGTTGGCGAGATTTTACAGATTCCGCCGATGGTCTCTGCCGTAAAGGTTGGCGGAGAACGTCTGTATAAACTTGCTCGTCAGGGAAAAACGGTTGATAGAGAAGCTCGAAGGATCAATATTTACGAGATTGAATTAACTGGATTTTTCACAGAGCGAATCCCTGAAATTAAACCTGACAAGGTTTTTTCAAAAGCTGACTTCAGAGTTAAATGCTCAAGAGGAACTTACGTGAGGGCTTTGGCTTCTGATGTCGGGGAAAAGTTGGGATGCGGGGCGCATCTTTCAAGGCTTGTGAGAACGAAGTCAGGTAATTTCACATTAGAAGATTCTGTTGGGCTTGATGAAATTGAAGCTGAACCAGACAATGCTCATTCTGCTCTTTTATCTATTGACGTTGCTTTGGCTTTTATGCCAACTATATTCATAAATGATTTGGGTAGCAGAAGATTTATAAATGGTGTGCAGATAGATAAATCTGATGTTTTGAGATATGAGGGTGAATGTCAAATTGATGGATACTTGAGGGTCTATAATCAGGATAGTTTTTTTCTGGGAATTGGCAAGGCTTTAAAAACCAATGCTCAGTTTATTCATTATAAGCCTGTAAAGGTTTTAGGTAATCATTAATTGGCATGGATTTTATGGCAGAAAATAGATCGCTTGAAAAAGGTGTTGTGATCAGTTTTGGGGTGTTTGATGGTGTCCATATCGGTCATCAATCCTTGATTCGATGTATGCAGGATCGAGCCGATAATCTGGGTATTGAGACCGTTGTCATAACTTTTGATCCACATCCTGCGCTGTCAACATCGGGTAAAGCTCCGCCTATTATCACATCACTGTCAAAGAAAATTGGACTGCTAAAATCATTGGGCATAGACAGGATAGTTGTGGAAGACTTTAATGATGAGTTTTCTCAGCTTTTGCCAGAGGAATTTGTTCGTGATATACTCATCGGCAGATTCCATGCACGAGAAATAATCGTCGGTTATGATTGCGCATTTGGCAAAGATAGAACTGGTGATAAGGAACTTCTAAAAGAGCTAGGCAAAAAATATGGCGTAATGGTTGATGTTGTTGAACCCTATAATTTTGATGGGGAGATCGTGAGTAGTACAAGGGTAAGAAACGCTATAATAAATGGTGAGCTTGATCTAGCCAATACTTTGCTTGATAGACCTTATTCAATATTTGGCAAGGTTGTTTCTGGAAAAGGTATTGGTCACAGAATAGGTTATGCAACAGCTAATCTTGACACCCAAAACGAGGTTTTTCCGCCGTCGGGTGTATATGTTATTAGAGCTAGGGTTAATGGAGAGAGCTACGGCGGCTTATTAAACATGGGAACTCAACCGACATTTGGCGATGGTCAGTTTAGAATTGAGTCCCATCTTTTTGATTTTGGGGGTGGTGAACTCTACGGACATGATATGGAGATATTCTTTGTAAAGAGCATTCGCGAGGAAAGGATTTTTCCATCACCAGAGAAGTTGGCAGGTCAGATAAAGAAAGATGAAATGATTGCCAGAAAAATATTGGGATTAGAGATTTAGTTTTGGCTCTTTTGTCTTCAATCTTGATTTTATTTGCTACATTTTGCGTTTACAAGAACAATTATTTGTGTTATATTAAGTGTATAATTTAATTAATGTATAAGCCTGAAATGGGGGCTAGGAAAAAAGCCATTATGGGAGGTTGCTGAATGGCATTAAATTCAGAATCGAAAAAAGAAATAATAGATAAATACAAACTTCATGAAACAGACACCGGATCATCAGAAGTGCAAATTGCCGTATTAAGCGAAAGAATTTCATATCTGACCGAGCATTTGAAGCTAAATAAGAAAGATCATCATACTAGATATGGATTGCTCAAGTTGGTCAGGCATCGCCAGAGACTCTTGAGGTATCTTCATAAAGTAGATACTTCGCGTTATGTCAGCTTGATAGGTAAGCTTGGCATCAGAGGATAGATGCCGTGGAACGTTTATATTTTAGAATAAGTAGTGAATGGGAGCAAAAAAATAGAGGAGGTGGAATTCTTGGACCCAGTTGTTTCGAACTCGTTATGATTAGATAGCGAAAAATCGGATAACAGAGCAAACCAGGAATTGACTTGGAAAAATTTGAAATTGAAATTGGAAAATCGATACTATCTTTAGAAACTGGAAAAGTAGCAAAACAGGCTGATGGAGCAGTATTTGTCCGCTATGGCGATACTGTATTATTAGCCACTGCGGTTGCTTCCAAAGATCCAGAAGAGGGCTTGGACTTTTTTCCGCTGACCGTTGAATATAGGGAAAGAGCATACGCAGGAGGAAGAATCCCTGATGTTTATGGAAGACGAGAGCCGCGACCAGGTACAGGCGAGATTCTAACTGCAAGATTAGTTGATCATTGTATTAGACCCTTATTTCCTAAAAATACACGAAATGAGGTTCAGATATTTACATTGGTATTAGCTTCTGATCAAGAAACTCCGCCCGATGTTCTTGCTGTTATTGGGGCTTCTACGGCTCTTTGCATATCTGACATTCCTTTTATGGGTCCTGTCGGAGCTGTTATTGTGGGCAAAGTTGACGGAAAATTTGTTATAAATCCGACTTACGATGAAGAGCGTGATGGTGAACTTGACCTGTTTGTTACCGGAACAAAAGATGCTGTAATGTCCGTCGAAGGTGGGGCAAAGATGCTTCCGGAAAGTGAAATTATCGAGGCACTAGATATTGCACACCAAGAAATTAAAAAGATAGTGGAGCTACAGGAAAAGATGGTAGCAAGCTGTGGAAAGCCAAAAAGGGTATTTTCTACGGTAGAAGCAAATGAAGAATTAGAAGGGAAATTGAGAGCTGCCGCTACTGAAGGGATCGTAAGATCCATCGGCATAATTGACAAACTTGAGCGAGAACAATATCTGAAAGACCTGAAAAATGATGTCGCCACTCCACTTGAGGATGATAATGTCTCTGAAGATGTTATTGATTTTATTATGACAAAGATCGAGAAAGAAGAGATGAGACGGGCGATTTTGAAAGATTCCAAAAGAATAGATGGTCGTGACTTGAAAGAGGTTCGACTCATAACTTGCGAAGTTGGTCTATTACCGAGAACGCATGGCTCTGCATTATTTACTCGTGGACAGACTCAGGCACTTTGCGTTACAACATTAGGTATCTCTGGTGATAAAGAAGATATCAAGGATCTCGAAGGAAAGAGAACCAAGAGATTTATGTTGCATTATAACTTTCCACCTTTTAGCGTTGGTGAAGTTAAACCTATCAGAGGTCCCGGGCGTCGTGAGATTGGTCATGGGGCTTTGGCTGAAAATGCCTTGAAACCTGTAATGCCCGATGAATCAGAATTTCCCTATGCGATAAGGGTTGTTTCTGAAATATTGGAAGCAAATGCCTCATCCTCTATGGCTAGTGTTTGTGGTGCTACTTTGGCATTGATGGACGCTGGTGTTCCAATAAAAGAACCAGTCGCCGGTGTTGGCATCGGATTGGTCAAAGAAGGGGATGACTACGCAATACTTACCGATATGATCGGTGTTGAGGACGCACTCGGTGATATGGATTTCAAGATTGCTGGTACAAAAGATGGTATAACAGCTATCCAGATGGACATTAAGATAACAGGTGTTCCGAGAGATATAATGCAAGCAGCCCTGAATCAAGCAAAAGAAGCCAGAGCATTTATTATTGATAAGATGCTCGAAACTATATCTGAACCAAATCCCGAAATATCCATGTATGCCCCAAGGATCATTACTTTGCAGATTCCTGTAGATAAGATCCGGGATATTATTGGTCCTGGCGGAAGAATAATTAGAAAGATGCAGGATGATTTTGGTGTTCAGATCGAGGTCGAAAATGATGGAACAGTAAACATCGCTTCCACCGATAGAGAAGCTTCTGAAAAAGCTGTTGAGATGATAAGGTCTCTTACTGAAGAGCCTGAAATCGGCAAAATATACAACGGGAAAGTTACCAGTGTAACTGAATATGGTGCTTTTGTTGAAATATTTGCTGGTCGTGAAGGACTTCTCCACATATCTGAGTTGGACGACGGTTATGTTAGAAAAGTCGAAGATATACTCAGTGAGGGAGATGAGGTTGTTGTTAAACTTATAGAAATTGATAAGTTTGGGCGTCTCAACCTCAGTCGAAAGGCAGCCATGAGTGAAACAAATAAACTTCATAGTACACAACCTCGAAATTCACTGCGTTTGCCAAAAGACAAACGGCCTTGATTTCTCAGTATTAAGGAGGATAGCATGGGAAAAGATGGGGGATTCCTGGAAAGTAAATGGACAACTCTAATTCTTGTGATTGTTTTAATTGCTCTGGCAGTTGTGGTTTACTGGGTGATAAAAAGTGGAGGACTTGAGGGATGTCGGAGAAAACCCAAGCCTGCCCCTCCCGGAAAGATCACAATGATTCAGGATTACCAACCAATAAACAGCAAGCTTGCTGTGCCTAATGATTTGCCATGGAAGAAGTTAGCGTAGTGAGCACAAGCTATTTAGTTCCCAAAAAAAAGGGAGCCCAATCTGCCAAATCTTCGGGGGATAAAAGGGCTCCCCTCCTTAAAAACACTTATCAAAAGCTTCTTTTATTAGTTTTTATATGTATTTTATCACTCTCCGGATGTGGTTATGTAACCAGAACCGAAACTCTTAAACATATAGATTCCGTTACCATCTCACCAATAGATGATAATTCTACTCCAGCTGAATACGGGTTGAAGGATGAGCTTGGGGATGCTATCAAACAGGAGTTTTACAGAAATCCAAGTATCAGGGGTGAGGGTGCTGACTCTTTATTTACCGCTACTATAAATGATTATAAGGTCGTTCCACTTCTTCCGCTAGGACAAAATAATCAGCCGGAACAATACCGCATAATATTGGATCTATCTTTTATTTATCAGGATTTGAAGAGGAACAAGATCATCCGTGATGAAAAAAACTATCAAAAGCTCTATGATTTTTATGTAGTTACCGGTCGCGGAAAGCCTCCCGAAGACTTAAAAACTGCCAAAGCAAATCTTATCAGGGAATCATCTCAGGAAATAATCAATAGCATATTTGAGGAATGGTAAACCTACCTTTTGCTCCATTTATAATAATTCCTGATTGATGGAACCTCAAAATCAACCCCAAAAGTAATTATCAATGTAATCGTTGAAAAATGCTATTTTGACATAGAAATATACCTTTTTATACAACCCCCTTAATCCCCCTTTTTTAAGGGGGAATTTTTTGCACTGAATTAACTTTACACTTTGCACTTTCCGTTTTGCCCTTTATCATTATTCTCCCGGCATGCGGATAAAAACGGCTTCCGCCTCGGCGATGACTTCGTCCTGCGGGTTTTTGAC
>Ga0257142_1000031_pt1 | contig 15133 bp, 5 predicted proteins | sample saktaT_11_FD_193541 | JGI IMG/M metagenome (GOLD analysis project Ga0257142, IMG submission 193541) | Metatranscriptome of saline water microbial communities from Sakinaw Lake, British Columbia, Canada - sak_2011_1_27_40m (Metagenome... | ecosystem: Environmental > Aquatic > Non-marine Saline and... | reverse complement strand
CTCCAACTTTCGAGCCCCAATTCATTGTCATCATTTCAAAATATCCTCCCAGACAGACGGCGATTAAAGCCCTGCTTGGGATGATATTTTGAAATATTCCACTCTTCGTCACTGAAAATTATCCTACTGCCAATCAGTATCTGCACATCGTGGATTTTTTAAGAGGTCTGGTGGTCATTGACGGGTGGTCATTGGGTATTGGAACAATCACAGGGAATGATCTTTTACACGAACTCGACAGTACGAAACAGAATTTTCCTGAAATGCGCTGTTTGTACCTCGTTGAAAAATCAAATCACCTGAGAATTCAAAAAACGGACAAAGTCCTGGCAGGTAATATCAGCAGCGATCAATTCATCGATACCCTTCGCGATATGCTCGCATAAATTCACACATTCTTACTTTGAGGAGTTAACCAATGCAATGGATTAACAATTTGAAAACTGGCGTCAGACTGTATGGCAGTTTTACTATTGTGACGCTGCTCATGATCACTGTCGCCGTGGTGGGTTATACCGGCATGAATAGCATTAATAACGGTATGACCACGCTCTATTTCGACCGGACGATTCCTATCCAGCAGATTGGGACTGCAGAATCGGCATTATGGGAACTGCGCGGTGATATTTATAAATATGCTTTTCTCCCGGAAGAACGTACTACTACGGAAGGCAGTATCCTTGCGGATCAGAAAATTATCAAAGAGCAGATGGATTTGTATCGGGCGACTCAGCTGGTGAAAGAAGAAAAAGACACGTTGGCTGAATTCGATCGGGCATATGCTGCCTATCAACTGGCTGTGCAAAAAGTTATCTCCGATGTGAATGCTGGAAATCAGGATGAAGTCGTCAGGAGCATTGCAAGCGGCGGCGATTTATCCAATACGCGCAAAGCGGTTGGAAAGGCAATGGATGGGCTAACATCCATCAATGCCAGGATTGCAGAAGAGATCAACACTCAGGGTGATGTAACCTTTGCATCGGCGAGAAATCTTCTCTTAGACGTGGCCATCGTTGCGATCCTGCTTGCTATAGCCTCTGGATTCCTGATCACCCAGTCAATTACTTCTCCGCTTGCAGTCATTGCAGGCGGCCTAATCCACATCAGTAAGGGTGACCTAAATCGGGACGTGGATCAGAAAACCAAGGATTCAATCAGCCAACGCAAAGATGAATTCGGCACCGCCGGGAAAGGAATGCTGGCGGCTGAACTCTATCTGCAGGAGATGGCAAACGCGGCCCAAACCATTGCCCGCAATGACCTGACCGTATCCATAAAGCCCATTTCTGAAAAAGACGAATTAGGGATTGCCTTTTCCCAGATGATTGCAGGTCTACAGCAAGCCGTTGGACAGGTGGCAGAGAGCGCCGCCAGCCTCAGCGCGGCTTCGGAACAGCTTGCAAGCGCAGCCGAACAAGCCGGGCAGGCCACTACCCAAATCAGCGCCACCATCCAACAGGTTGCCAAAGGGACACAGGACCAGGCGCAGGCGGTTACCCTAACAGCCACATCCACTGAACAAATGTCGCGGGCAATCGACGGGGTGGCCAAAGGTGCCCAGGAACAAGGGATTGCTGTCAGTAAGGCTTCTGAGGTCACCGCTCAATTGACCGGCGCCATCCAGCAAGTGGCAGGAAACGCTGCCTCAGTCGTGAAAGATTCCAGCGCCGCAGCCGCCGCCGCCCGCAACGGAGTCGATACCGTGGGAACCACCCTGGGAGGCATGCAGAACATCAAAACGAAAGTAGGTCTTTCAGGCGAGAAAGTCCAGGAGATGGGTAAACGGTCGGAACAGATCGGGATGATCGTGGATACAATTGAGGACATTGCCTCGCAGACCAATCTACTGGCATTGAATGCTGCCATTGAGGCGGCGCGTGCGGGGGAGCACGGCAAGGGATTTGCTGTGGTGGCGGACGAGGTGCGTAAGCTGGCGGAACGCTCCAGCAGCGCCACGAAGGAGATCGGTGGGTTGATCAGCGGTATCCAGAAAACAGTGGCAGAGGCAGTAAAAGCCATGGAAGAAGGTTCGAAGGAAGTTGAACTGGGTGTCAAGAGCGCTAACCAGGCGGGAACAGCCCTGTCAGAGATCCTCAATGCTGCTGAAGCGGTTAATCAGCAGGCACAGCAGGCTGCAGAAGCTAGTTCACGCATGAGTGCAGCTGCAAACGAGCTGGTGGGTGCGGTCGATTCCGTCTCGGCAATCATTGAGGAGAATACCGCCGCCACCGAAGAAATGGCTGCCAATTCCAGCGAAGTGACCCGGGCAATCGAAAGCATCGCCAGCGTGAGCGAGGAGAACAGTGCTGCCATCGAGCAGGTCAGCGCCAGCAGCGAAGAGATGAGCGCCCAGGTGGAAGAAGTCACCGCTTCGGCCCAGTCACTGGCGGAAATGGCTCAGGCACTGGCAGGCGTGGTAGCACAGTTCAAATTATCGTAGAAGCCTTTGGGGGGGAAAGATTCCAACACCTCAACAAGGGATGTAAATAGATGAAGCGATTGTCCACTTTTATAAAATCTCACTTGTTTTCTGCTCTTCTGGCTGGGTCTTTACTGTTAGGGGTAATCATCAGCGGGTGGGTCCTTGTAAGTGCAGATCGTGGGATGCGATCTGATCTGCTTAAGCAAGCGCAGTTGGTGGCGCACACGATAAATATTGAGGATATCCAGGCTCTCACCGGTTCAGCGTTAGATCAGGACGCGCCCGAATACCAAAGCCTCAAGCAGTTTCTGATAGATGCGCAAAAGACGGACATCCAATTCCGCTTCCTCTACCTGATGGGCCTCAAGGGAGACGGTTCAATCGTCATTTTGGTCGATGCAGAACCTGGCGATTCCCCCGACTATGCTCCCCCCGGAGAGCCATACGCCGAAGCCTCAGAGGTTGTGCGGCGAGTGTTCGAAAGCAAGGTTGCAGCTGTAGATGGTCCGGTCTCCGACCGCTGGGGCACCTGGGTTTCCCCTCTGGTACCGATCATCAACCCGATTACCGGGGAAGTGATTGCCGTGGTGGGAATAGACATCGCAGCCGATGATTGGTACTGGGGGTTGGCTGCCCGGTCTGCATTACCCATCGGGTTGATCCTGGTTATTCTCATCTTATCAATCGCTGCTTTTGCGGCCACCCGTAAGGTGAAATATGCATCTCACCCGACTCTAAAGAACATGTTGCTGCCCATCTCAGCCATCTTGCTCCTATTGGTAGCAGGCAGTTCATTCCTCTTCTGGCGAGGGCAACAGCAAAAGCTGACCGAACAAACTGCACTTCAGGTTTCAGCGATTGATCGCGAATTTAGCCTCGTTTTGGCTCAGCAAACTTCCGCTCTATCTCTGGCGCTGCAGCCAATCGCAACAGCTCCCGGCGTACAGCAGGCATTAGCGGAGCATAACACTTCCCTCTTACTGTCCCACTGGCAGGAAAGATTCGAAAGCATTAAGCAAGATTACAACATTACCCATTTCACTTTTATGGATGCGGATCGCATTTGCCTGCTGCGGATTCATAGCCCCGAAAAGTTCGGCGACCAAATTGATCGTTTTACAACCCTGGAAGCTGAACGCACTGGCAAGCTTGCCTCAGGGGTTGAACTCGATCCACTGGGAACATTGACGCTGCGTGTGGTACATCCGGTTTACGCAGATGGCATTGTTGTGGGTTATGTCGAATTGGGTAAAGAAATCGAAGACAGTATCTGGTCTTTGCACACCAGCTCCGGTGTTGAACTGGCAGTGGTGATCAATAAAGAATATCTAAACCAGTCACAATGGGAAGATAGCCTACGCCTACTTGGCCGAACACCTGACTGGGAACAGCTCTCCAATAGCGTGGTGGTGTATAACTCCCAGGTCTGGTTGCCTGAAACCATCGGGCAATATGTAGATCAAATAAAGGGTGAGCACGCGCAAAGCGAAGCAGACCAGGAAATCTCTTCTGAAAGCAAGGATTGGCGCGTTTCTGTACTTTCTTTGCAGGATATTGCCGGAAGAAAAGTGGGGGATTTATGGGTGTTGATCGATATCACCGCCGAAAAGCAAGCCTTCAACCAGTTGATGATAATCAGTTTCAGTGCAGCCGGGGTACTGCTGGTTTTGCTAATGTGTTTTACTTTTATTATGCTCCAGCGTACCGACAAGTTAATTTGCATTCAACAGGATAAATTGAAGGAAAGCGGAAAGCAATTCCGCAACATGTTCCAGGGGCACAGTGCGGTAATGCTGCTCATCGAGCCCTCTACAGGCAGGATTCTTGATGTAAACAGTGCTGCCAGCAGATTTTACGGTTACTCTAAAGAACAACTCAAGTCCAAATCCATCGATGAGATCAATACGATGTTTGCCGACGATGTGGCTGTGGAACGCTCCAGGGCGCTGAGCCAGGAGGAGAATTATTTTAACTTTCAGCACAAACTGGCTTCTGGTGAGATCCGAGAGGTTGAAACCTATTCTACCCCCATTGATTCCGGCGGAGAAACGGTTCTGTTTTCAATCATCCATGACATCTCTGATCGAAGGAAAGCAGAAACTGCATTGCAATTGGAGAAGGAATCTTTGGAGAAATTACTTTCGTTTTCGGATAAATTTCTGGAGTATTCCGAATCTGAGATCAATTACCAGCAAATTGCAGATAATATTCAACATATTTCGGGGGGGAAATATATTTCATTTAATCTTTTTGATGAAAATGGCAGAGATTTTCAAACCGTCGCCATCAGCGGTTTGAGTGAAGCCATTCATAAAGCAAGCTCTTTATTCGGGTTTGAATTGATTGGAAAGAAGTGGCCGCATGATGAAGTTCGAGAACAAAAAATTAAGGATCAAACATTTACGCGCTTTTCCTCTCTTTTGGATCTTACAGAAAATGTCCTTCCGCGGCCAGCTGTGGCATTGTTGGAAAATTTATTTCACCTCGGGGAAGTGGTGATCACTACCATTACCTCTGATAAACGGATGGTTGGCGATTTTACGATTATTATGCCGTCCGGGGTTCCATTTACCGCAGAAAACCTGGTGTCTGTTTATATTCGTCAGGTCGGGCTGCTACTGCAGCGTAAGCAGGCTGAACAATCGCTGCGTGAAAATGAAATGAACTTCCGCACCTTCTTTGATACGATCGATGACATTATCGTGGTTGCGACGCCCGAAGGCAGAATCCAGTTTGGAAATAGAACCCTGGTTAAAAAGCTGGGCTACACTCAAGAAGAACTCAAAGACCTGCATGTGCTCGATTTGCACCCAGCCGAAAAACGCCAGGAAGCCGAAGCCATCTTTGCCGCTATGTTCCGCGGTGAACGTGACAGCTGCCCCCTGCCGTTGGGCGCCAAAAACGGCTCATTCGTACCCGTTGAAACCCGTGTCTGGTTTGGACAGTGGAGCGGCAAAGCCTGTATCTTCGGCGTTTCCAAAGACCTGAGTTCTGAACTGGAAGCCCAACAGCGCTTTGAGCGTATTTTTAATAACAATCCGAGCCCGATGGCATTATCCTCCATGCCAGACCGTAAGTTCACGAATGTTAACGAAGCTTTCCTTGATATGCTGGGTTTCACCAGCTCAGAGGTAATTGGCAAAACAGGAGGTGAGCTTAATGTTTTCCCACAACCAGAAAAACAAAAGGCCGTAGCAGAGACGCTCTCAAGAGAAGGGCGCATCCAGAATTTTGAGCTGCAAGTATGCAAGAAAGACGGGCAACTTCTTGATGGGCTATTTTCCGGTGAAGTGATTGAAAGCCAGGGGAAAAAATCATTCCTGACCGTGATGGTGGATATAACAGAGCGGAAACAAGCACTAGTAGAACTGCAAGAAAGCGAGATGCGTTTCCGGGCTACGATTGATCAATCATTTGATGGCATCTTGATTTTGGATCAGGCCTATCGAATTATTGAGTGGAACCTTGCGCAGTCCAGGCTTACTGGCTTTACCCGTGATGAAATGCTAGGGAAATATCTTTGGGAATTTCATTACAGTGTTCTTCCTAATGAACAGAAATACACCCAGACTTTGGAGATGATGCGTGAAAATGTATTAAATTCAGGCATTCAGAAGGACTCATCCGGATTGGATGCTCTTCAAACTATGAATATCCAAACCAAAAGTGGCAGACAACGAATTGCTCAAGTAACAAGATTCCCCATAGATATTGCGAACGGAAAACTGTATTGTGCCATCTCACGGGATATTACAGATTTGCAAAAAGCAGAAGAGAATTACCAGATGCTTTTTCAAAAAATGTTGAATGGATTTGCCATACACGAAATCATCCTGAATGACCAGGGTAAACCGGTGGACTATCGCTTTTTGTCAATCAATCCTATGTTTGAAAAGATGACAGGATTACGGGCAGAAGACGTGCTGGGAAAGACAGTTCTGGAAGTTTTGCCTGAAACTGAGACTTACTGGATTGAAACATATGGAAAGGTGGCACTGAGTGGTGAAGCAGCATCATTTACTAATTATTCCCGTGCCCTGGACAAATATTTTGACGTGGCAGTATTCCAAGCAGCCCCCATGCAATTTGCCACGATTTTTTCCGATATCACAGATCGGAAAAAGGTTGAAGAAGAGATTAATTTGTCTCGTGAACAATTTAGACTGGCGGTCGAAGGTTCCAATGATGGCATCTGGGACTGGGATATGCGTACCAATCAGTTGTATTTATCGCCCCGTTGGAAGGAACAACTCGGTTATCTTGAAAACGAATTGGATAACAAGTTCGAAACCTTTGAGCAGTTGATAAATCCTGAAGACAAGCCTGCTGTGATGGACAATTTGGATCGCTATCTGAAGAGCGAGATTGAAAATTACAGCATTGAATTTCGGATGAAGCACAAAGATGGAGATTGTCGGTGGGTGCATGCAAGAGGCACAGCTGTTCGTAATGAACAAGGGGTTCCGGTGCGTATGGCTGGATCGCATACCGATATTACCATGCGCAGGCAAGCACAAGAACAGCTTAAATTAAGCGAAGAGAAATACCGCCTGATTGTGGATCACTCCTCTGACTTGATCTGGAACATGAGCCCGGAAGGGATATTTACCTATGTCTCACCATCATGGGAACGCGTGACAGGGTATAAACCTGAAGTCATTACCGGTACATCCTTTCAACCATTGATCCATCCAGACGATCTGGCTGCTTGTACGGAATATTTACAAACCATGATTGGATCCCAGATTACCTTACCGGGTCCGGAATACCAGATCCGGCATGCCGACGGCAGCTGGCATTGGCATGCTGCCTCTGCCACGCCTGTCCATGATGTGAATGGTAAATATATTTCCATGGTTGGGGTTTCAAGAGATATTACCGAAAGAAAGCAGATCGAGGAATTGCTGAAAAATAACGAAGAGCGGTTCAGCCGCGCCATTTCCGGAACTGGCGCAGGTCTGTGGGATTGGGATATGGTAAAAAACACCGTCTTCTTTTCTCCTCTGTGGAAGAGTATGCTGGGCTATGAAGACCATGAAGTAGAAAATGACTTCTCGGGTTGGAAAAATCTTTGGCATGCGGAAGATGCCGCCGCGATCGAAAAAGCTCTCAATGACCATCTCGAGGGACGAACAAAAATTTACGAAATCGTGCATCGCCTTCGCCACAAAGACGGCAGTTGGCATTGGATCCTTACGCGCGGTGACATTCATAGAGATGCTTCCGAAAAACCTTTGCGTTGGATTGGGACCAATATCGACATCACGGAACGTAAAATAATAGAAGAAGAATTGCACCAACTAGTGGCACAGTTAGAACAACAGACTGCTTACGCCAACGATCTGGCAGTCAAGGCCGAAATGGCCAGCATCGCCAAGAGCGAGTTTCTGGCGAACATGAGCCACGAAATCCGTACACCAATGAATGGGGTGGTTGGCATGACCGGATTGTTGTTGGATACCGCCCTGGATGAAGAACAGCGGCGTTACACGGAAATAGTGCGCTCCAGCGGCGAGGCTTTACTCACGTTGATCAATGACATTCTGGATTTCTCCAAAGTGGAAGCCGGTAAACTGGAGCTGGAGATACTCGACTTCGACTTACAGAGTATGTTGGATGACTTTGCATCCACGATGGCCATACGTGCCCATGAAAAAGGATTGGAGTTCCTCTGCGCTGCCAACCCGGATGTGCCCGCATTCCTGCAAGGAGACCCCGGACGGCTGCGCCAGATCCTCACCAACCTGGCAGGCAATGCCATTAAGTTCACCCAACAGGGAGAAGTATCTGTAAGGGTCGCCTGCCTCGCGGAATCCCAACAGGAGGTTGAACTGCGCTTCTCAATCCGTGACACCGGTATTGGCATCCCGACCGAGAAGATAGGTTTGCTTTTCAACAAGTTCACCCAGGTAGATTCCTCAACGACGCGCCAGTTTGGTGGCACAGGGCTGGGGCTGGCCATTTCCAAACAGTTGGTGCAATTAATGGGCGGCTCCGTCGGCGTGTTGAGCGAGGCAGGTAAAGGATCGGAATTCTGGTTTACCGTAAAACTGAAGCCGCAACCCCCAGACAGCAGTCCGCGAAACTTACCCGATTTATCCCCTTTGACTGGTGTACGTATTCTGGTAGTGGATGATAACGCCACTAGTCGTGAAATTTTGAGAGTACGCCTGGCATCCTGGGGTATGTTCCCGGCAGAAGCGCCGGACGGACTAACTGCGCTTCAGACAATAACCAAAGCCAGAGAGGCAGGTGCCCCCTTCCAGGTTGCGATTTTGGATATGCAGATGCCCGGTATGGATGGAGCAATGCTCGGGCAGACCATCAAAAGCGATAAAGACCTGGCGGAAACCCGGCTTATCCTGCTTTCTTCTCTGGGAGAACGGGGGGATGCACACCGTTTTGAACAGTTGGGCTTTTGCGGTTACCTGAATAAACCTATGCGCCACGAAGAATTGTTTAATGTTCTCTCCATCGCGCTCGGCGCTGCGCCAGATGCAGCGCATCCAATCGTGACCCGTCACTCGGCGCGTGAAATCCGTCGTTTATCTGTGAGTACCACAACTCATATTCTGCTGGTGGAGGACAACATCACCAATCAGCAGGTGGCGCTGGGTATTCTTCAGAAACTTGGATTGAAAGCCAATGCCGCAGCCAACGGGTTGGAGGCAATTAAAGCTCTGGAGAGTATTCCTTACAATCTGGTGCTGATGGATGTGCAGATGCCCGAAATGGATGGCTTTGAAGCCACCCGTCACATCCGGGATACCCAATCGGGGGTTCTCAATCACAACATTCCCATCATCGCCATGACCGCTAACGCCCTGCAGGGCGACCGGCAGCGGTGCCTGGAAGCGGGGATGAATGATTATGTTTCAAAACCAGTTGAGCCGCAGGCATTGGCCGAAGTATTACAGCGCTGGTTGCCCGGTAAAGACAGCGAGAAACCACCCATCAGCAGCAAACCGGCGGTATCGCAAGATAAGCAAAAGGCTGTTCTGAACGATATTGAAAAAAGCGATGACCAGACGCCGGTATTCGATAATGCTGCCCTGATGAAGCGTCTGATGGGTGATGAAGAACTGGCGAAGACCGTCATCGCCGGCTTTCTAGAGGATATTCCCCTCCAAATTCAGGCCTTGAAAGACTACCTGGATACCGGCGATGCACCTGGAACCGAACGCCAGGCGCACACCATCAAAGGCGCCTCTGCTAATATTGGCGGAGAGGCGCTGCGCGAAGTTGCCTTAGAAATGGAGAAGCTGGGAAAAGCAGGCAATCTGACCGCCGTTATGGAATACGTGGATGAATTGGAAGCGCGCTTCGAGCGCCTGAGGGAAGTTTTGGAAGAATAAATGAGTTGAAAATGAAACAATGTCAGGATTCTGCGGAATGTTAAACAATATAGAGAAATTATTAAGGAGTGAACCATGAAGGTATTGATTGTAGAAGATGATTTTACCAGTCGCCTGTTGCTGCAGGAATTTTTGAAGAGCTACGGCCTGTCGCATATCGCCATCAATGGACGGGAAGCCGTGGAAGCTGTGCAGGCATCCCTCGCAGCCGGAGAGCCTTATGATTTGATCTGCCTGGATATCATGATGCCAGGTATGGACGGACAGCAGGCTCTCAGAGAGATCAGGGCATTGGAAGAGGCCAGAGGTATATTTTCCAGCGATGGTTCGAAAATATTGATGACCACCGCATTGACGGATATGCGGAACAAAATCGATGCTTTTTCTGGCCTGTGCGATGGGTACCTGACCAAACCCCTTCACAAGGAGCACTTATTGGATGAATTGCGCAAGCTCAAACTTATTGGATAAAGCAACAGAAATCAACATACGCATTCTGATCGCCGAAGACGACCTGACCGCCCGCACAATTCTGGCGGGTATCCTGAAAAAGTGGGGCTATGAGGTCGTTGCCGTCAAAGAGGGTCTGGCTGCCTGGGAAGTTTTACAGCAGCCAGATAGCCCATCCATTGTCATTCTGGATTGGATGATGCCGGGCATAGACGGATTGGAAGTGATCCGGAGAACGCGTGCAGGGGGTCTCGAGCCGCCACCGTACATAATCTTACTGACCAGTAAAGATGATACGGGCGATATCTTTTCTGGTCTTGAAAGCGGCGCCAACGACTATATCATAAAACCATTTAATATCGAAGAGCTCTATGGCAGGGTCCGGGTTGGTCAGCGTACGGTGGAACTGCAGGCCAACCTTTATGAGACCAGGCAAGCCATGGCACACCAGGCTATGCACGATCCGCTCACCGGGATACTTAACCGCCGAGCAGTACTCGAGCAGCTTTCCAAGGAATTGGCTCGCGCCCGGCGTGAAGGCCAACTCACAGAAAACAGTAGATTGTGTGTTGGCTTTCTTGACATTGATCGTTTTAAACAGATCAATGATCAATATGGGCATCAAGCCGGAGATGAGGTTCTAAAAGGGATCACCCGGATCATCTCAAGACAACTGAGACCGTACGATTCTCTTGGCCGTATGGGGGGAGATGAATTTCTGGTAGTAGCGCCTGGTCTCAACAAAGTAAATTGTAAGCATCTCTTCAAAAGATTGATCGCTGGCGTTGCAAAGGATAAGCTCAAGCAGGATGGCTACGAAGCGACCGTTACTGTGAGTATCGGGGTTGTCACGGCAGACGCAGAGAGCAGTGCGGATCTGTTGCTGAACAGCGCTGACACGGCCATGTACCAGGCCAAACGACAAGGCGGCAATTGTATGGTTAATGCTCAATAAGGAGATTAGGATGACACATTCAAAAAAAATTATGCCCGCAATCCCCAGAGCCCTGGTGGTCAACGATGATACCACCCAGTTAAATGTGTTATGCGGTCTGCTGCAGAAAGCAGGATTGGTACCTGTTGCCTTCAAAAGCGCCGAAAGTGCCCTGGCTGCTCTGGGGCAAGATGAACCACCAGCTCTAATCGTCACAGACCTGTATATGCCAGGCGTTGATGGTTGGCGTTTTTGCCGCCTGCTGCGTTCCCCTGAATATGCACAATTCAGCCAGACACCCATACTGGTGGTATCCGCCACATTTTCCGGTGACGAACCCTCTCTGATCACATCAGAACTCGGGGCAAATGGGTTTATGTCCATGCCAGTGGATGGAGAGCAGTTTGTTGAAACGGTGCTTGCACTGTTGAGGGGGGAAAAACCACAGGATCTTCTCAAGGTACTAATTGTCGAAGATAGTATACTGGTCTCAAAACGCTTGTTGAAGGCATTTCAAGCGCATGGCTACCAGGCTGATGAAGCTCCCTCTTTCCAGGAAGCACTCGCCATGATTGAGTGTACCGCCTATGATGCTGCTGTACTGGATTATCATCTGCCAGACGGATTTGGGGATGGATTGTTGGAAGCTCTGGGAGAAAAATCCCCGGATTGCATTTGTATCATGATGACTGCTGACTCGCAACCAAAACTCGCCCTGACCTGGTTGAAAATGGGTGCAGCAGCTTACCTGCAGAAACCCTTTGAACCTGAATATCTGATCTCGCAATACGAGCGAGCACGCCGGGAACGTGCCCTGTTGCGCATCCAGGATCTACTGGAATTACGAACTAAACAATTGAGGCAAAGTGAAGAACGCTTCCGCTACTTGGTGGAATCCAGTGAAGATATGATCTTGAGCGTAGATCGCCAGGGCATCTTTTTAACTGCCGGAGGCAATCGGTTGAAGGAGTTTGGCTTGCGTCCGGAAGATGTTGTTCACAAATCCTTATATGATTTATTTCCCGCGCCTGATGCTGAATATTACCATGAGAAACATCTGGAGGTCTTCACCAGTAAAAAGTCAATCACCTACGAGCAGACTTTTGAGTATGCCGGCGTGGTAAAAACAGATCTGACTACCGTGTATCCGATCAGAACCGAAGGCGGAGAAGTCGAGTCTGTGGGGGTTATTTGCCGAGACATAACTGAAGAAAAAAAGCTTCAAGCTGCCCTGCAGGAAAGCCAGGCATTGTACCAGGATCTGATTGAAACTCAAACCGACCTGGTTTGCCGCTGGCTACCCGACACCACCCTGACATATGTCAACCAGGCGTACTGTGTTTATTTCAATAGACCCCGGGAGGAACTACTGGGCTCGCGTTTCATCTCCTGGCTGCCCAAGGAGACTGGCAATGTCATTCGCAGCGTAGTGGACAGTTCGTCTGTCGGCGAAGTTACCAATCTTATAAGAGATGAGAAAAATATTGGCCCTCAAGGTTCGATGCGCTGGGTGCAATGGGTGTACCACACGATCAAGGACGAGCATGGAAAAGTGATCGAATTTCAATCCGTTGGAAGAGATATCACTGAACGGAAATTGATGGAACAGGCGTTGAAATTGCAGCATTCCCTCAGTGTGCAGTTAAATACCGTTAAAGACACAGCGGAAGCCATGCGCATGATCCTCGCGGCTTGCCTGCAGTTCGAGAGTATCGATAGCGGTGGGGCTTATTTGCTTGATCGCGACAGCGGCTGTATGCAACTGATCGACCACCACGGGCTATCTGCTGGTTTCATTGCCGCCTGTTCCACTTACCCCTCCGATGCACCCGAGCTTCTCCTGGCGCGCAAGGGTCAAATTATTTATGGCGATTACAAAGACATTCGGCTGAAAGAAGACAACCTACACAGCGCAGAGGGATTACAGTCCCTTGCAGTGCTCCCCTTCCTGGTTGGCGGAGAACTGCGGGCAATCCTCAATTTAGCTTCCCATTCCCAGTCGGAATTTCCAGCCCCGGTACGGGTTGCTTTGGAAACCATGCTGGTGCAGCTTTCCAGTGCTCTAGAACGCATCCAGGCACAGGAAAAACATGTTAATGAAGCTACCCGTCGGCATATCCTCATGGAGCAGTCCAAAGACGGGATTGTCATCCTTGACCAGGATGGAAAGGTGTACGAATCAAATAAAAAATTCGCAGATATGCTCGGTTATCCATTAGAATCCATGCGCCTACTCACCGCATTTGACTGGGAATTCCTTCATCCGCGCGAGCGTACAATTGAAATGATAAATAGTGTTGACGAAACGGGCGATCATTTTGAGAGTATACATCGCCGTAGAGATGGAAGCATCTACGACGTTGAAATAAGCACCAATGCTGCCTGGTTTGAAAGGCAGAAGTTGATTTTCTGCGTTTGTCGCGACATCACGGAGAGAAAACGGCTCGAGCAGGAACTTTCCCTTAAATCTCTTGTTCTCGATCAAATTCAAGATCATGTGACCATCACCGATCTGCAGGGAAATATTACTTATATTAATGAAGCAGAAATCAAGACTATGGGAATTCCACGTGATCAGCTTATTGGAAATGCAACAACCATTTACGGTGAAGATGCAGAAAAGGGTGCTACGCAAAGAGAAATTGTGGAAAATACGCTGCGGGATGGATGCTGGCGGTGTGAGATTGTCAATTACTCGAGCGATGGGAAAGAGCTTTTTATGGACTGCCGCACACAAGTTATTCAAGGTGCAGAAGGAAAGCCAATTGCCCTTTGTGGAATCGCGACTGACGTCACCGAACGCAAGCAGGCAGAACAGGCGCTTAGAGAGAGCGAGGTAAAGTATCGGATCTTATTTGAGCAGGGACCGGATGGAGTCGTTATTCTGGAACCGGAAACCGGGCGTATCATCGAATTCAACGACCAGGCCTGCCGCCAGCTGGGTTACACGCGGGAGGAGTATGCCAACTTGCGCGTGGCTGACATCGAAGTAGTCGAATCAGCCGAGGATGTGCGCATGCACATCCAAAAAATATTGGCCGCGGGTCATGATGAATTTGAAACCCGGCACCGCACCAGGCTGGGTGAGATCAGGGACATTCAAGTGATCGTGCAGGTGTGTAAGACGGGCATGCACCCCATTTACCACTGCATCTGGCGCGACGTCACCGACCGCAAACGCGCAGAGCAGGCGCTTCATGCAAGCGAGGAACGTTATCGTTTGGTTGATGAAGCCAGCCAGGACCTGATTTACAGCTATGATTTTCAATCAAGATTCACCCATGCTAATACAAGTATGTGCAAGATTATGGGTTTAAACCTTGAACAAATTATTGGAAAAACTCATGAGGAACTAGGATTTCCCACAGATCAGTGTAACGAATGGGCAAAGTTGCACCAGCAGGTCTATGACACCAATTCTACTGTTATCTCAGAAACAAAAACGCCCATCCAGGGAGGAGAACCGCAGTACTTTGAAGTGGTTCTCAATCCTATTCATGATGATACTGGCGCCATTATCGGAATTGCTGGCACAACCCGAGATATAAACGCCCGAAAACGAGCCGAAGCAAAGATTATCGAGCAAATTAATGAGCTAAGACGCTGGCATAATGCCACATTGGGACGCGAAGATCGAATCCTTGAGCTTAAACGGGAGGTCAATAAACTCCTTGCAGAAGCTGGAAAGCCGCCTCATTACGCCAGCGTAGCGGGGGTTCAGGACAGTCAGGGTTAAAAAAGCAATGGGTGTTCAGATTCCTGAGAAATTGGAGGAAACGGAATGACGAAGGTTATCCCAAAACGATCTCCCCGCAGTATTCTGTTTATGTGGATCTCCATTATCATGCTAGTATCAGGTATCGCAACAGCTCTGTTCACCATGCTGCTGATCTATTACCGAACCACCGATGTGATTGAAGCGACTGATGCGCGGCTGCTTATGGCAGCTGAGATGGCGCGCGAGATCGTTGG
>Ga0257142_1000030_pt1 | contig 15257 bp, 10 predicted proteins | sample saktaT_11_FD_193541 | JGI IMG/M metagenome (GOLD analysis project Ga0257142, IMG submission 193541) | Metatranscriptome of saline water microbial communities from Sakinaw Lake, British Columbia, Canada - sak_2011_1_27_40m (Metagenome... | ecosystem: Environmental > Aquatic > Non-marine Saline... | reverse complement strand
TCGTGATTACTGTTATTCTTCGACGTAGATCTGGAAATCAATCGGATAGATGATATTGATCATCTTGGCGGGGCCCTTGACGATGTTAGTGCCTTCGGTGGGCATATCCTTGATTCCATCCATCTTTATCGTCTCGATCACACCGAGAATACAGTTCATAAAGTCTTCATTGTTAATACCGGTGACTTCGATGACATTCTGCGAAGATACCGTACCATCCGGTTCGACATTGAACGACAAAACGAGATTTCCGGGCTCGACTTCACCGCGACGATATCTCTGGATAAAGCACGTTTCCATGTCAGTGACTTTTACCTGAAGTGCAATATCAATGGCTCTGTCGTTACGAGCGCTGTCGTTGATACGGTTTCCGACGATCTGGCGAGGACCAGCCATTCTGACTCTGACTTTTTCCCTCTCAAGTTCGGCTGCGCGCATTGCGGATGTAACAACCACTTTCTCAATCTTACGCTCAAATTCGAACTTAATTGTCACCATATCCGCAGGACGGTTAAAAGCGTCGAAACGATACACGACATCTTTCAGCACAAGCATTGATCGCTTGACCTGATCGCGAAGCGGATCGAAGGTAACAAGACCGGAATAACTGTCACCGCGAAAGATTTCCTCATCGAGGCCAAAGTTCTTACCACGAACCATACCGAGGCGCATCTCATAACGGTAGTGTTCATTACCGGACTGGCCGCGGATGGATTTGTAATAATTCTCGAAACTCTTTCCGTATTTCGAAGCGGCTATGCTCGTTGTATACGAGTGATACGCCTCACCGAGATCGGTCATTAAAACAGCCTCGGTCGGGTCAAGTCTCATTTTCGCGAAAGAACGATTGATGATGGAAACGTTGAAAACGGTAAACCTGTTCGGTACATAACCGAGATCGGGATTCACCCAGTTTCCGTACGTATACGGATTTGTTGAATAATATCCGTGTGATGATTCCTCAGGGAACAGATTGTTCAATTCGGCTTCTGCCATATACGCAACCATGATCGCCGAACCACCGAGGTCATAACTAATCTCATTTGTTTCCGCATCGATAGAGTAAGCAGGATCGTTACTCGTAATTGTCGGCGTTAAATACGCGCTGTATCTGATTTGCGATGGATACAGAATACAGCTGACAGCCAGACTCAGCGGCAGTACAAGCAAGACTGCAATCAGAATTTTCCGCTTGACGTTTTTTGTCATGTCTTAAACCACCTTCTCTAACGTGTTGATGTAAGAAAACTCATCAGTTTCCAGTCGAGAAGAAATCCATCTTCTGCTGTGCTATACTACCACGCTGAGTAAGGGCGAAAACAACCATGTTCACACCCATCTTCAACTGTGGTTCATTGTTTGTTAATTCTTTCCAATTATCCGCATAGCCCTTATCCGAATAGATGGCGACAAGACGTTCGTCAAGCCAAATACCTTCAAGATAAAGAACTGCTTTTGCAATTTTTTGGCTCTTCCCTTTTGTTGTCCCAACTTCCTCCTGGATTGAGTTTATTATACCTATTTCCGATCCCTGCGGAGGTCCATAATCAAAGTCGAAGAACGCATGGTACAACGGATGATCGTTTTCGATTGGAAGGAATTTCGCATCGGCTCCCAATGCATCCTTTAACATCTGGCGCAAAGAAGCTTCAGCTTGGCCAAATTCTGATTTAGGAGATCCGTTGTCTGCAACAACAAAACCTCCGTTACGCAGATACAGACCGAGATTCCTTTTTTCAATTTCCGTCAACTCGAACGCTACATTAGTCGTGATATAGACAAACGGCGTTTCGAATAATTTCCGGTGATCGAGGAAAAGATGCCCGTCTACTTTAGCATTGATGTTCGTATAACGGTTAACCGCCTCGACAAGATTGATGACGGCGCGTTTATGTACGTCGGGAGGTCTGAGTTGCGCTCCCCACGCGGCACCAATATACACGAATCCCTTGATATCCTGTTTATTGTTCGGGTCCTGAATGATCATAGCCTTGAACTGACCGGTATCAAGGTCGTCGAGGGAAATCATCTCCTCTTTCATCGAAATCTGACGCTCGGGTTCGCGCGTCGCTGTCATTTCGATTTCGATTCCTTCAGGAATGAAAACTTCCGTATCCATGTCTGTTTTCATCTCGGTATCGAATTCGTAGGACGCGACACTACCCATCAGATCCATCGTGGATATCTGCTTGGTCTGGATTTCAGCGGTCGGCTGACGCTGCTGAATTACCTTTTTCTGATAAATCCTCTTTTGAACTCGTTTTTTCTTGAATTCAAAAGCTTTTTTCATCCTCGGCCGTCGAACAAGAAGCTCCATTGTCAGAGGTTTGGCAACTTTAACCTCAGTTTTTCTGTAATAGAAATAGGCTCCGACAGCCGCATGGAATGAAACCGCCACCAGGAGACCAAGAAACAGGATTTTTTGCGATTCCCGTTCCAGCTTCTCCATGTCGATGGCGTCGGACACACCCGTAAATCGGGATGATTTCGGTTGTTCTTTCGCCATTACCTCTCACCTGCCTCTGGTTGTAAGCTATTCTTCTGTTGGTGTATCGACCGCCATGGCGATCGATTCGATTTGTACTGATTTGGCGATCATCATAAGTTTAATGATTTCGCCGTGTTTTGCATTTTCATCGGCTTTGATGAGAAGGGAATTAACACCGAGAGTTGTTTTCTCGTTGATTAAATACGCATCGAACGTATCCATAGAAACCATTTTGCTGTTCAATGCAATATTACCGTCCGCATCAACTTCGCAGATAAGCTGACGTTTATCGAGTTGCTGAGGATTCTGAGCCATCGGCAACGTCAACTTCAACTGAGCCGGATTTTTAAAGACCGTGGTGACCATAAAGAACACTAGCAAGAGAAACACGCAATCAATAAGCGGCGTAATCTCGAGCGTATCGCTCTCCATCACCGAGCCTTTTTTTCTAGCGTAAGCCATATGTATTCACCCGGTTGTCTGTTTTTCTACTATTCTTGCTGTTGTTCGATCGCAAATGCAAGTTGCTCTGCTCCGACTCCGGTGGCCGTATCCATAGCAAAAACTATGGTTTTGTGCATCGCCTGAGGGTCGCCCTGGATAATGACGCTTTTGTTGTTCGCTTCATCCATGGCGCCTATAAGGGCTGCCGCAAGGTTCACCGCTAGAACCGGCGTACCGGATACAGTGTATTCTCCTGTAGCCGAAACAAGGATATTGACATCCTTTTTCTGCTGCTGTTCTTCATCCGACTGGGCAGAACTCGGCAGGTCAACTGAGAGGCCCTTAACTTCCATGAATACGGTAGTAATCATGAAGAAAATCAGAAGAAGAAATACGCAGTCAATCAAAGGAGTAAGGTCTACTTCACCTTCACCGATGACACTATCTCTTTGCTTTCTTCTTTTCATTGAGTATCACACTCCCCGATTAATCTTTTTCGAGAATTGCCAACAGGGTGTTTGAGAAAGAAATAGCATACACCTCAATAGTTGCACGAGCAGCATCGGCTTTCGCTCCAAGATATCTGTAGAAGACGATAGACGGGATAGCGATGATAAGACCGGTAGCTGTCGTAATAAGCGCCTGAGAAATACCACCTGCAACAACTCGAGGGTCTCCGGTACCAGACGAAGCGATGGATTCGAACGCGATGATCATACCGGTGATGGTTCCGAGAAGTCCCAACAGCGGGGAAATGTTACCAACTGTGTTGAGAATCGGGAGGAACCGCGTCACATAGGACCGTGACGAATCATCAATTGTCATGAGAAGTTCGTCGCGAAACTCGGAAATCTCGGTCTGGGAAATAAGATACTGTGTGACGGGATCGCTGCCGATATCTTTTCCCTTAGAGGCTTCCTTACGACGCAAAGCAAGATCCTTCTTTTCCATGACGAGGATATCGTACCGTTTCAGAAGGCGGGCGAAGATATAATTTAGAATGCCCTTGCCTTTTGAGACCTTTTCTGCAACACTCTGAAGTCCACCCTGAGACAATGTCTGCTCGAGCTCCTCGAGTTGTTGTTCCGCTTTTACTGCAGAAGGCATACGATGAAGAATAATAAACCTCTCAAAAACCACCGCAATCGCCGAAACGGCTGCTGCGAGAAGGGCATACATAAGAGGCCCGCCGTCTTTGAACATCTGGACCAAATCCATTTAGGCTAACTCCTTTCCAAAAAACCGTTAATGATTCGTTTCGTTATCATCTTAATATAGTTTCCATAACAACTTCCGACTCAGGCCCGATAAAATAATCATACTTTACACTCTTGAGAATCACCGCGACCGAGAAATACCTGACTGTTTCTTTTTCATCGCTCGCGATTAAAATCGAGGCCTCATACGAGAATGTCTTAATTCCGTATCCGACTTTAAACGTCTCGAGATCGCCTTTAGCGAAGTCACTCGAATCAGATGCGGAAATAAAATACCCGACAACGCCTGCAGTGTCAGTATCCGCCAAAGTCCAGGACAAATCGACTTTGTCATTGATACTGTCATAATCCGCTATAACGTTCGAAGGTATCGGAAGCCCGGCATATGTGCTTTTTGTGGGGGCTTCATTATCCTTACTGCAACCAATGATCACGGCAAGGATTGCTATTGGCGTCAAAAAAACGGCTATCTTTTTCACAGAATACATTTCCTCCTGCTAGAATCTTTTCGTCAACATGATTCCGGGGGTTCTATCTATCATTACAGAATCAACGTGAATCTTTCCGGTCTGAAGTTCTACTCTTCCACTCTCGACATTACTCGATGAGAAAAATACAATATCGACCAGATTATAGACATACACACCCGCTGCGACGATTATAGCCGTATTACGAATCGAATTCAAATTATCGAGTTCGTCATTTTCATCGACAATATCCTTGTACAAAGTCATGGCGTCCCGATAATTCTTTCCATACGTACTAGTGGCTGTTTTTCCGAGGTTCTCGTAATCCATCAAATCCCTGTCGTAAAGCTTTCCCTTCGTCTTGTAATTTTCATGGGCATTAATGAAAAGGACGAGGGATGCGGCTTCTCCAATAAACATCGAAATGCCTTTAACTTTTTGCCCTTGCGTCATCTGGCCCAATCCGGGAAAAAGAACCGACAGGGCGACAGCGTCACGCTTAGAAATAACCCCTTCTCGAATGAATGCCTCTTCATCCTGGGCGAATGCTGTCCCCAAGGAAGAACACATCAGGAGAATGGTCAGCTCCAAAATTGCTGCGACACGTAACATGTTCAATTCTGCCTCCCCTTTTCCATTGCAGGTTTATAATTTATCCGCGACAATGTAATTCTTATGGCTGTTTGCGAAATTGAAGGCATCGATACCGACTTCCATACCTTCTTCATATCGCTGAATAACCATATCATATGCCTCAACTGCTTTCTGCCATAGTTCAAGTGCTTCGTAGCACATTCCCATGTTCGAATATGCTCCGATTTCACTTTCGGTGTAGGGGTATTCTGTCGCAACACGGTCGAAAATCTCTGCTGCCTGACGGTACATATTCAGATCGTCGTTGTTTTCACGAGCCTGAGCGAAAAGAACGTATCCCTTTTCGTATTCAAGATAGGCGATCAATTCTTTTAGTTCCTTCAGCGTATCTGGAACCTTGGCAGCAACTTCACTTTCGGGGTAGTTGTCAAGGACCTTCTGATAGCTGTCTATTGCCTCCTGATACTGCTGTTCGTTGTAATAATAATCTGCAACACTGAACAAGGACGAGGGTGTAAATTCACTCTCAGGATAGTCATCCACCAGTTTATTGAGCGCAGTAATCGCCTCCGCTTCCCGACCAATATCCATAAGAGCCCAAGCCATTGTATATATTGATTCCGGAGCTTTCTCATGACGAGGGTATTTGTTGAGAACGATACTGAATCCCTCAACAGCTCTCTCCATGTCGCCGAGATTATACTGGCAGTCAGAATAATAGAATATGGCTTCCGGTGTGAATTCCGAATTCGGATATTGTTGAGCGAACGATCTGAACGCCTCATAAGCCTCATCGAATCGACGGCCGTTGTAATAACAGAATCCAAGATAATAATGCGCCATCTCAGAATATGAGGTATTCGGGAAGTTCTTGAGATACTCGTTGAAGTAGTCAGCTGCGGTATCGATTGCATCCGGAAGCGTCCGCATTTCTTCAACCGTAAGGTAATACGTTCCAAGCTTGATGAGCATGTCACTCGAGAAATACGATTTCGGAAATGCCTTGTAACCTTCAATCAAATAGTCACGAGCTTTCAGATAATCGTTCTGCTGTTCCGATGCAAGCACTAGGTTGAAATATGCCTCTTCTTTATAATAAAAGTCCTGGCCTTCAATCTTTTTGCCTTCAGCGATGTCGAGATCGAGCATCATATGGCAATACTGATCGACCCGCGGCCATTGCTTACCACTGTATGAAAGTTGAATAAGGTTTCTCAGATAGGTAAGCTTATCCTCGTCATTGTTTGCTTCGTTGTAAAGATCAAAATACGTCTGAAGAGCCTGTTCTTGTTTGCCTTGATTCAAGCTTATAAATGCAAGGCGGATTTGCGCATTCTGCTTGACATCTTCGTTCTGGCTTGTCATAAGCTCTTTTAGATCAGCTTCGGCTCGTGCGTACTGCTCGAGATCAATATACACGCCGGCACGGTAAACAGAAGCCATTTCCTGAGTCTGAGGATCTTGAAGATCATACGCCAATGTATAATCATTAATGGCATCTTCAAACTTCTCAAGATTCTTGTTGGCATTACCGCTCATGATGTAAAGCTGTGACAAGCGGTATTTGTCTGAAATCGCGCTCGTATCCTGAACTGCTTCAGCGACGATAGTGACGACATCGGCATAGTTTCTGTTTGTGTACTGATACTGTGATGCGAGCAATCTCGCTGTTGTATACAGCTTTTTGTCGCTCTTGCCGACGCTCAGGTACTCTGGAAGAGACGATTCTTCCTGATCCATGTTCTTGTACGCGACAGCCATTTCCATGTAGGCGGAATCGCGATAAAGACTTTCGGGGTACTCATCGATAATCTTCTGATACCATTCGATAGCGCTAGTGTATTGGTTGAGCCCCTGATAGGAACGCGCTATAAAGAAGTAAACGTACTCTTTGTATGGTGTATCAGGAAATTCACTCAGCAATTTATTGAGCAGGGTGATAGACTGCTCAAGATACCGGTCGGAACCTTCCCTTTGTAAAGTCAAACCTTTATAAAAATAGATTCTTTCCATAAGGGTCGTTCCGGGAAACTGTTCTACCAGCCTGTCGAATGTCGTCAGCGCAAGCTCGATGTTGGCCTTTCCAGATTCATCCTCGGCGGCTCTCAACTGCAGGTTTCCAAGCTCGTAGTAAGAGCGGGCAAGCATAAGAAAGGCTTCATCGACATCGAAATTAGCCCTGAATGCAACATCGCTGTAAGCGTTGATATAATGATTATATTCTCTGACTGCGTCCTCGTATCTGCCTTCATCGAAATAACGCTGGCAGATAAGAACCTGCATCTTTGCAGAGAATATTTTGTCGGGAACCTCATCGATGGCATCACGATAGGCCTGAATGGAGGAATCGAAATCACCCCTGTCATAGTACATGTCGGCCATACGTTGATACGCTTCCGAAACAAGGCCCTGATCGAATTTGAAAAGTTCGGCGACACGGCGATATGCAGCAGCAGCTTCTTCGAAATCGCCCTCATTCGCATAACACGCACCAACCTTTAGCTGAGATTTCGCTGCAAGTTCAAGGGCCGTTTCATCGGAAATACCGGCAAGTTTATCCCTTTGAATTCTGCGAATCTCTTCGTCGGTCAATTCGTTGATACGCATCTTATCGACAAGGCGTTGATAAAAAGGAATCGCTTCGCCGTAAACGCCTTGGTCGTAATAGGATTCTCCGATCTGGAACAGCGCACGGTCAGATTTATACCCTGCTGTCGGGAATCTCGATAAGAGTAAATTGTATGTTTCAATGCTCTTATCGTACTCCTTTTTATCGTAGTATGCCCAACCTATATTGTACATGGCATCCAGAACATACGGGCTCTCAGGATATTTATCTATCAATTCCTGACCTTCGAGAATAACCCGGTCATAATCGAGAACCTCATACCATGAATTGACCACGGAATTCTGCGCCTGCCCTTTCAGATCATCAATATTTGTCTTTTCCTGCGTCAGGTCGAAATATTCCGTTGCCTTCTGTGCGTACTCAAGTACCAAACGTTTTGACTTTTCTTTTTGTTCGTCTGTTTGAGCGTTTTCTGCGTTAGCATTCTCAATCTCAATCATCTTCATATAGGTGCTGCCCATTTTATAAATGGCTGCATCCTGTACAGGAATGATGAGATTAGCAAATTCTACAACAACTTTTTCCTCTTCGAGAAAATTGCTCTCAACATCGGCAACATCCTGATAAGCTTCCAATGCCTGGTCGTACGCACCGGAAGTATAGAACTTCTGCGCAGACTGAAAATTTGCCTGCATTTCATCAGGCGTGGGGATGCCGGTGACAAAATATGCCATCCCCGCCATAACTATCAGGAATACGTATCCGACATTCATTATACCATCACACCCTTTCGATTAATAACCATGAATCGAGTGGATTACGAAATTGGCTCCATACCGACAATGAGTCTGATAAAGATAATTTTGTCCGATTTATTGTACGGTTCACGCATGATACCGTAAAATTTCTGCCAATTCACTTCATAGCCGAAATTAAGGCTAAAATCGTATCCTTGATACAGTGAATTATTCGAAAGCATTATCAGATAATGACGTTCGTCATAATCCAACTGGCTATTGACAAGATTACGTGCCGTTGAATTTAGGCCGGGGAAGCCCTGCATTCCAGCCTTCAACGTCGTCTTGAATGTCAATGGATACTCAGCTCTGATAATCGGATAGAAATACTGTTCATGGAACGGTCGGTACATTTCATTCGTGCTCGTCAGCTTCCTCGCCATGAATTTTACCTGAGGCATGAGCAAGAGATCTTTGAAATAGTACCGGTAATCTGCCCTGAATACCTGGGTTCTTTCGATAATGTTGTGTTTGTTCTGAAACGAGTTTTCATTCTGATGGTTGAGATCGTATTTAACCTTAATGCCAACCGTCAGATTGGGAACCCTGAATATTTTCGTATCGAAATATGACGTGGATACCCAGCTATCTCGGTATTTCAGCTGATCGTACAAAAAGTCGTGCTGAATACCTTCACGTCCATAGAAAGGGTTATCAACAAACGAGAACGAGTCGATAAGAGTCGTTGAAAGAGATCTTTCATGACCGAAAACGTCATCCATGATCGTGTCTTTGACTTTTTTCAACTGCGTGTTCACGGTCAGGTCGGCAAAGAACGGAATAAATTTCTTGTACTCAATCTTACCGTACCTGACATCGGTCTCACCGCCGCCCCATATTTCGTCCATATTCATGTAACCGACAGTATATTTGGTACCCGTTTCTTCACCGAAAGAAGTGAAGAGATGGTATCCCTTCGTATCGATATTATACGGATAGTCCGGACGATCATCGTCTTCACGAGAATCAATCACACCATTATTGTTGTAATCGTCGCCATAATCGTATGAGTCGGGATCTACACCGTAAAGCAGAAATGGTTCGGCGTAATCCGGAATGAGATTGTCGTTTTCGTTCGTATCCGGACGATTGTTTCCGTTTGTGTCCAAGCCGGGATAAATACCGTTTCTGTCTCGGACCTGACTATACATATGGAAGTCGGGATACCGATCCTTGTCATCATTGTCGTCTACAAATTCAATGATTTTGGTATTTGCCATATAACCCGGCGCATCGGACGATCCGGCTGTACCGCCCTGCAATGCCGCATCGTTATGGAACTCCTCATTCCATGATGACAACTGCACAACATTCATCGCGTAATACGAGGGGTCGACATTTTCGAACGCCGTCGCATACTGCGGATCGAGTTTGAACAGTTCTCCTCCAAACGCCAGTTTCCCGAACGTCTTCTTAACGTTTAAATAATACGCATCAGAATCGGTTCTGAATTTATCGGCATCAGGGTGGAAATACTGGCGATAGGTGAAATTTCTGTTGTATTCGGCAACCATTTCGAAATCTTTAACGTTGGCGTCGATATGCAATCCCATGATCATGTTTGCTGTCTGCTGACCATAGGTGAACCGGACAAGTTTCAGGTTCGACATATCCTTAACATTGCCCGGCGATTCGCAGGCGGTGTAGAAATATGTCGCATTTTTACCCGTCGCAATGTTATTACTGTCTTTATAAATCTCGGCAATGCTGAATTTGTAATCGTTTCCGACAAGCGACCTGAATTCGACATCGGAAACCGAAACTTCAGATTTATCCGGAAGCTGGAACCAGAACTGGATGTATTCCTCTCCATTCGCTTCAAGATACTTCTTGTTATCCTGAAAATCGTACCAAGTAGCAAACATGTCACGGAAACGGTCTATAAGGTTTGTTGCCCTGTTTCGTTTAGCTATCTCATTTGGCGTGCTCCAACCTTGAGTTATTCCATCACGCTTCATAAGAAACTGAAGATTAAACGGTGAAGCGCCTTCTCTCAGATTGCTCGAAGAAGCCTTATCGAATTTTACGTATTGCGGTATTCGTTTCGGATCGAGAAAATACCTGTTAACGTAAAGATCTTTCGCGGGATTGTTCTGATTATCACTGACCTGAGAGAAATCTCTCGACCACGAGCCGGTCGTTATACCGACAAGCAGGTCTTTACGAACAACACCATTGATAGTCGGATAAATGTCGATAAGCCGGGGACCGCCGGCATCCCATCTGCTGCCGTCTTCCAGCTTGACGACAATCATCGGATTGTTGCCGGTCGTAAGAATTGAATTCGGGTTCCACGGATTTGTACCGGTTATCGAATTATTCGATCTCGACCGAGATGAATCCGACTTGTACGCATTCACGTAGTTTGCGGCAATATTGAAGATTCCAACTTTCTTTTGGATGTGCCCACCTGTCAAATATACAGGATTGAGGCGAAATCGAAGATCAGGGTTGACATAATCCCGCGAAAACCAGAGCGGAAGGTCCGCTCGGGAACTGATAAACGACAGATTGGTTTCACTGAAATTAAAATCCCATCTGATACCGTTCATCGCCGCAAGGTCGAGTGTCAAGGGGGAGAAATTAACACGAATCTCGTTTCCAACAATGAATCGAGTCTGAAACGCTTTCTGTTCTTCATGGACGACAACGAGATTGTTGAGGTAATCACGAAGATATTCACCTTCATCTATCTCGTTTGTTTTGTACAGTCTACTGAACCTTTCTTTCGAATCCGTATGGCGGGAGTTTATTTTCTCTTCCTCCCACGCAAATGCACGGACACCGTCCATGATGTAGTTCCCGAAACTGTCATACTTCGGATTTGCCTGTCGGTTGATAAGGGAGCGTCCATACTTGTAGTATCCGCTCCGGCCATAGTTCTCAGGCTCCATGCCTGATTTGAACAAAAGCTGGCCGACAGCACTCTCCGTAGTAAGCAGCAGCAGAACTCCTGTTACTATGAGCGACCACCTTTTCATGGTTTTCCCTTCAGTAAAAAGTTCCCAGTTTCTTTATTATCCACCTGAAGCCTCAGACTGTAACGTAATAAAGTATTCCGTTGCACCTGGATCTTTCTTGCTCAAATCATGAATATACTTCTGCTTCGTAAATCTCATACCCATGAGAACAACAAGATTGAATCCTTCATACAACGTCTTATTTTCAAAAGCAAATACCATATTACGCTTGTCATAGTCATAGAGTTTGTTGTAGGACGAGGAACGCGTCCTGTACATCTCCGGGAACCCGGGGAATCCCTGAATGGCGAAACGCAACTGCGTTTTCGGCGCCACCTGGTAGTCGAACCGCACTATCGGATACAAACGCAATGTACGGGAATCCGTATCGTATTTTTGTAGTGCAAAATTCGAATCCTGGGAATGACCATAGGAATGAACAACCTTGATCTGCGGCATCAATCTGAATTCTTTGATGCGCTTTTCTTTCCACAAGCGGTATCCGCCAAAAGCGACTTCCGGAATAATCCGCGCGTCCGCAACTCTGAACGTATAATCCGCCTTATGTTCAAGAGTCGTGCTGTATCCGCCGTATCTGTCGATCAACTTATCGCCATCGTAAATACTCAGAAGATTTCGGATGTTTTCTTCTTCAGTACCGTCGGTTTTTCTGAGACTGCCGGTATTATACGATGCGCTGAATCTGACGTTGTTGGTGACGTTAGTATTCGGAATCAACGTCAGACGCGAGGAGATGATGTTCGTCCATGTCCAGTTGTCAGTGTTTTGATTATAGTAAGACCCCACATCACCCATAGTATCTCGGATTCGTTCGATTTTCGTATAGTTGAGGAATTCACCTATACCACCCACTCTCTGATGGTGCTCGAACTTCATATACTGGGTCAAATTGCGGCCTTCAAAGTACTCCTGCTGGATATCGTAATGACCGACAGTGAAGATAGTCGCCTCGCGCGGACGAATCTTCAGGAAGAAATGCTGGCCCTTCGAATCCCTGTCGTAGGGCAGATCGATTTGGCTATCGTCCTCACGGCTGTCGATAGTACCGTTATGATTGAAATCGTCGCCGACCGATACATCGTCATAGAAATACTCGAGAAACGGCTGACCGTCCCAAGTCGTATCGACATATCTGTCGAAATCGGCGTCACCATATCGAACGTAGTTGTCGCCGGCGCTATATGCCGTATTGTTGCTTGGATCGACATAGTACCCGGTATAACGGTCGTCATCGTCGTTATCGTCGATGGTCGGGAGATATTCCATATATTCCTTGGGATAGTTGAAAACCTCGCCGCCGAGACTCCAACCGCCGAAATCCTTCTCGACATTGACGAACCATGCCTGTGACGTGTACTCATCCTTTCCGCCCACCCCCATCTTTTCATTCGTCGGGTAGGACCAGAACGTATTGCTTTCGTTAAACTCGGCCCTGACGAACAATCCGCGCCAGTTGAGTTCCATATTCATGCCGTACACGTTCATACCTGTAATACGGTTATATTCGGCATTGACCCATTTCTGGTTCGAACCGTCCTTGACATTGCCGGGAGCTTTCGCGCAATGCTTCCCGTCATAGAGCTTCTGGGTAATACTCCAACGGTTCTTCCAGTCGTCACTTGTCGGATCTGAGTACCAGTCACCGGTTCCGTTCTGACGGTTACTGTAAAGAGGGGCAATGATATCGATACAGTAATCGTTTGCAGCAAGAACATTGAATCTGATCTTATCGACCGTTTCGGGCTCTACGATTTGGATTTCATAGATTATCACATCCGTCCCGGCTGCCTCGAGGACACCTTGTGACGAGTCCGCCTGGAAATACCTCGTGTAATCCTTCGAATCATTTGCTGATGAGTCTTTCCGTTCATTACCCCAGAGATTGAACGGATCGTTCAGAACACCGTTAGCGTCTTTCGTAATATTGAGCAAACCAAGGTCTTGACCCGAACTGCTGTTCTTGTTGAAGATGTCCTGCATGTATTGCCGGTCGCTCATCAGAAGACTGAGAAGCCACGAGTCCTGATCGCTTCTATACTGCTGGGGAAGCCGGCCGGCGTAATTCGTTATGCACGTAACACTAGAGCTCTCCTGGGGTGTATTTGACCGGAACATATAATAACTGGCCAACTCATTTGTTGAACTCGTGAAAGTTCCGCCAAGATATCGCTTCATATGGAACAAATCGGGTATCCTGAACACTCTTCCGCGAAGTGCTACCTGATTATCATCGAACTCGCCAGTGAAATCGATTTTCTGCTTACGTCCATTCACATACGCCTCGATACCGTACACCAGAGCGCCTGGGCCGGTATCTTCAGGTGAATCGTCGGATATCAAGACATAAAGGTAATGAGGATAATCCCTCATATTATCCGTACTGTACGTATTGGATCCATCTATGTCCTGATGAGAGTACGATAACGTACCACGCTGATGCGATACGAAACTCGCACCCACCTTGAGAATATCTCCAAGAATGCTTTCCCAGTGGACACCGTAAATCGGCATATCACCCGGCGAAGCAACGATCGAAATATTATTCTTTCTTGAAGAAGCATCCCAGCGAAAACCGCCAAAATTGGTCTGTTTGAGCGTGGAGGGCGTGAAATAGGTTCTGACGCCTCTTCCCGCTCCACCTCTCGCAATGATGAACTTTGTCTGCCAGCTGGAAAACTCGTCGGAACAGACCATCAAGTTATTGAAAACACTCGATGAATTGGTCGGGCTTCCAGACCAGCCCTCATCAAATGAATCCGACGCTCCGAGTTTCGACCTGTTCCAGTTCATGGCATAGATCTGACCACCCGGAAGAAGGAAATTTCCAAACTGATCGTACGTGACAGGTGTCACGTTACCGCGTTGAACCGGATCCCGGCTGGTGGAACTAACAGCCGACGGATATTTTCGGATATCGTATGTTCCGAAATTTTCGTATGCCTGCCCCCATCTCGGCCTGTATTCCCTGGACACGAACGTCTGTCTCCAAGGATCTCGATCCACAATCTGCGCTTCGGCAAATTGGGGCAAGATCAGCAATACGATGCCGATAACAGCGTGCAGATGTCTTAACTTTTTCACAGTAACCCCTATTTTCATCGGCATTGCTACCCCGTTATGGTGACATTATCAAAACGAGAGTCCGAACGCGAAGAAATGCCTTCCTCCTGAATCATGAAGCACAAGGGGGATATTATACGCGTAATCGAACACCATCGAACTGAATACGTATCCAAGGCCGATATCGAGATCGGTGCGTTCAGTGTCGTCTGCGAAGTCGCTTCCATAAATGGCTCCGCCACGAAGTTTAAGACCCGATCCGAGGACACCTGATTCGACACCAGCACGAAATACTGTCTGTCCGTTAACAAACGCGACATCGACTTCACCGAGGGTGAGCCCGCGCTGTCCCATAAGGCCGAGACCGATTTCGATGGGAAGCTTACCGCCGTCATCGCCCGATTCGGAAATGTTCGGCATGATTGCATCTTTGACATAGAGACCGGTGCAGAAATCGGCAAGACCGAAAACCTCGCCAAGAGCATAATTCGCGCTCAAGTCAAGCGAGAACGACATCTTTGAAAGATCGTCGTCGGTACCGCCGCTATACAGGTCTGGCTGGCCTTCAATGGCCCACCGCATGACTTTGACATTGCCGCCGAACGACAACTTCTCGCCAAGCGCCATGCCGTAAGCGCCG
>Ga0257142_1000025_pt1 | contig 15628 bp, 19 predicted proteins | sample saktaT_11_FD_193541 | JGI IMG/M metagenome (GOLD analysis project Ga0257142, IMG submission 193541) | Metatranscriptome of saline water microbial communities from Sakinaw Lake, British Columbia, Canada - sak_2011_1_27_40m (Metagenome... | ecosystem: Environmental > Aquatic > Non-marine Saline... | reverse complement strand
CACGGATATTGCTCATAAAGAAAGTGTCGCGACAAAGAGGTTGACCGCTCCTCGATCGACAAAGCGGAATTCAGAACTGAAAGAGGGTGAAATATCATGGCCGTAGAAAAAGCGATCGGATCCTCCAGTCTGGTTGAGGTTATTGACCGGATCCTGGACAAGGGCGTCGTCGTCGACGCATGGGTGCGAGTCTCCCTGGTTGGGATCGAGATCCTCGCCATTGAAGCGAGAGTCGTCGTGGCGTCGGTGGAGACGTACCTGAAGTATGCTGAGGCAATCGGGCTGACTGCCACAGCCGCTTAAGGGAGAAGGTCAAGGACCCGAAGGGATTCATGCCGAGTCATCCTTCCTCCGCCGAAAGCTGGAGAAAAGCATGGTTCGCCAAGAATCCTTTTTTTTTCCGAGGAAAGGACATGACAAGGAAATGTCTTTAGCCGAGGGCATGAAGGATATCGCCGAAAACATCGTCGCTTCTTATGAGACGAGGAGCCGGAGTATCGAATCTCTTTTCGAAACGACCCACCAAATCCTCGAAGGCTTTCAGAATTCTTTTTTTGACACGAGACAAGAGAGAGAGAAGATCAATGACCAGTTGCGGGAGAATCTCACTAAAAATGAATCTCTCCGAAGAAAAGATTTCGACCGGATGATGCAGGGCATCCTTTCCGCCCAGGAAGAAAGAGAAAGACAAGTCCGGGAGGGGCTGAACAGGTACCTTGCCGAACAGAGGGAGATGATTCATACGTTGGGGGATAACTTGGCGAAGTTCAAAGACGCCCTGGCCGGAGGCGAGGCCCAAAGGGTCAAAGAATTCCAGGCCTTGATCCAGGAGATGCTAGCCAAGCAAGACGAGAGAAAAAATGAAGTGACCTCAGAGCTGAAGGAATTTCAGAAACAACAACAAGAATTGGCCAAAACGCTCAAAGAGCTTTTAGCCAAGGGCAAAGAACTTCGGATCAAGGACCTGAAAAGGATGCTCGGAGAATTCCAGGTGCGGCGTCAAGAGCGAATCGCCGGACAGGGAGAAAGACGGAGAGATGTTCGCGGCATGCTGGATGAGCTCCTAAAAGAAAGATCCGCCGGGGCCAAGAACTGGCAGGATATGCAAAAGAAGATGACTCAAGCAAGAGCCGGTCTCCGGATAGACCGTTAAGTATAGATGCATAAAAATGCGATCTTGAAAAAAAGGAGAAACAAAGTGGAAATTGCGGACGATGTCAAAAATCTCAGTGAGGACATTGTGGCCTCTTACAATGCCAGGATCGAGGCCATCGGAACGATAGCCAAGAATACTCACACCATGCTCAAAGGCTTTAACGCAGAGCACAAGGAAATGTCCGCCGAGCAGGCCAAGGACCTAGCGGGTTTTGCGGCCGACCTGACAAATAATGTCGGCACCATGCTCAAAGGATTTCAGAAAGAGCATAAAGATATGGCGGCTTCTCTTAATGCGAGTCTTGGGAAAAACACCAGAGACATCGAGACTTATGTGAAAAACAAGCTCCGGGAATTTTCCGATGCTCACGCGGAGATGAGCGCTGAGCTGAAGAAAGATCTGGCGAAATACGTCGCGGATATCGTCAACGGGACCCGGGAGCGGTTGGGTGCGTTCCATGACGAAAGAGAAAAGATGGCGGCTCATTGGCAGGCCATGGCGGCTGTGATGGCCAAGAAAAGAGGAGTTGAGCCGGTTGAAGTGAAAGCCAAATCGGAAGTGAAAACAGTCGAAGAGGCCGTCGCAAAGCCCGCGGCCCGTAAAGGCAGGAAAAAGGGCAAAGGCAAGAAGAAATAGGCGGGAAAGACCGCGCCGGCCCAAGGGGTGAGAATATGCCCAGGAAGGCGATAAAATGCGCTTTTTGCGGGGGCATGGGGAAGGACCCGTTTCGTCTGCTGTCTGAGATTGCCGCCTGCCAGGTCTGTGGTGGAGGAGGCAAGGTTGAGGTTATGGAGCCGGCGATTCCATGCGCTTTTTGTAAAGCCACGGGTGTCTATCCCCACACTCGGATTACCTGCACGGTTTGCCTCGGCAAAGGCATGGTGACGGTTGCGGGTTCGACTGAAAAGTGTCTGAAATGCAAAGGCATGGGCACGGAAACGGAGAGTGGTCTGCCTTGCCTTAAATGCGGAGGCAAAGGGGCTGTATTAAAGAAAGGGGTGCAGAGATGAGCGGATCATTCAAGTGTCCGAAGTGCGGGACAACGACGTGGGGCCAGCTCAAGTGTTGTCCCCAGTGCGGTCAATCTCTCGATATCACGTGTCCGGACTGCGGAAAGAGCTGGCGGTATATGTATGCCGGTGAATACAAGTGTTGTCCCGATTGCGGGGCCAAGATGAGCAAGGAAGGGAGAGTAAAAAATGATCGATGAGATGACTACGGTCTTAGAACCGAGCCCTTTGCCGGACTTTGTGGAAACCAAGTATATCAAGGACATCACCCTGAGGGCGCTTTCCTATGTTAAGGCCGGCTTTCCGGTGCATTTCAGGGGAGTATCAGGCACGGGAAAGACGACTCTGGCCATGCATCTCGCAAGCAAAATCAACAGGCCCGTGGTCATGCTTCACGGAGATGAGGAATTCACCACCTCCGATCTGGTCGGCGGCGAGTACGGCTATCGGATAAGGAAGGTCGTGGATCGCTTTGTCTCCCGGGTTTTGAAGATGGAAGAAGACATGGTTAAACGATGGGTCGACAATCGCCTGACGGTCGCCTGCAAGTATGGGTTCACCTTGGTCTATGATGAGTTCACCCGCTCGCGGCCCGAGGCGAACAACATTCTCCTTTCCATTTTACAGGAGAAGATGATGGATCTGCCGGTGGGACGCGGCGGTGAGGAGCCGTACTTAAGGGTCGACCCGAGCTTTACGGCCATTTTTACTTCGAACCCTGAAGAATATGCCGGGGTCCATAGGAGCCAGGATGCCTTGAGGGACCGGATGATCACGATGGACATGGACCACTTCGACTATGAAACAGAAGTGGCCATCACCCAGGCCAAGTCCAAGCTTTCGAAACCCAACGTTGAGCTTATCGTCAATATCGTCAGGGGACTCAGAGACTCCGGAAAGTCGGAGTTCGCACCGACCGTTCGCGGCTGCATTATGATCGCCAAGACCCTCAAGGTCCAGAACATGACGCCTTCTCATTCCGCGGAGTTCTTGAGAATGTGCCAAGACATCCTGGCCTCTGAGACGAGCCGGGTCGGCTCAAAGACGAATCAGACCAGGGTCAAGGAAATCGTCAAGGAGATTGTGCAGAAGGAACTCGGAAAGCTCCCGAGCCGAAAGAGGGAGAAGAACATCGAGAAAGAAACCACCGGGATCTTGGAAACCGCCGTCGTATAGACATCAAGGGAGGTGAAAACCATGGCTTTAATTCGAGTGATTTCCAGGGTGGACAAAGACGGCCGGATCAAGCTTCCCGCCAATATTCGACGCGCCGCGGGTTTGCGGGAAGGCCGATGGGTTGAGATGAAAATTGTCGGATCAAGAGGAAAAATGAATATCCTGATAACACCCCGGGACGTCGCCAGGAAGATCTTGGTAAGGTCTCTGAGGAGGGAGAAATGATGGTCAGGGGAGTCACGGAGCTAAAAGGATTAAGCGAAACGAGAACTTTGCAAGGCTCTAAAAAGAGATCCATGCCCCGGGCACAGAACGCAACCTACTTGGGTATCTTTATCCTGGGAAAGGAAAAAGACCGGTTGGAGAAAGCAATGATCATTATCGATAAAAGAAAAACGAGCATGCAAAGAAGACTCGATGAGATCGCCGTCGAGATGAAAAAACTCGAGGAGGCGGAAATCCGGGGAAAACGGGCAACTCCCGGCGCACCCAAAAGCCATCATAAAAAGGGCTGGAAGACCATGGCGATGACATACTGAGACTCCGTGAAAGCGCTGACCTGATGACCTGGAAAACGTTTGATTTTAAAAATCATAACGCGGGCAAGAGAGGGGAAGTCTTAGATAAATACATTTACAGATGCGGTTTCTGTGCCGGTCGAGGATTTCTGCCTTCGAAGAAAAACACGAAGTGCACGGTGTGTTTGGGCGCCGGAACCATAAGAATTCAGCCTCCGGCCGTCATCTGTGCTTATTGTAATGGCTCGGGGAAATCGCACATCAATTCTGCCTTGACCTGCTCTGTCTGTTATGGCCGGGGGGTCACAGGCCTGCCGAGCCGGAATGTCGAGGCGTGTCCCAGCTGTCGGGGAAGGGGCAGAGGACAAGGAGAGAACCTTCCCTGCTTAATATGCCGGGGGAAAGGGGTCGTGGCCAAGAAAGAATAAGGGCCGGATAACCGTGAAAGGCAAAATCAGCGCGGCATAAAAGGATAAAAGGAGAATTATCGTGGCCGAAGAAAAAAAGAAAACGGGAAAAGAGGGACTGGACATCGATTTCGGGCTAGGGACACTGGGCTTGGGAGGGATATTCAAGGGCATAGAAAAATTGGTGGATTTGGCCGCGGAATTGAAAGAGAGAGGCGGAGAAGTCAATAAAGAAGGCGAGATCGACCTCGGCCATCTGAAAAAGGGAATGAAGGGAGTCTTTGGCTTTTCCATCAAGACCGCCGTCGGCGGGAAACCCGTTGTTGAATCCTTCGGAAATATCAAGAAGACCCCTCAAGGACCAAAGGTTGAAGAAGAAAGAGAGCCTATAACCGATGTCTTTGATGAGCAAGAAGAAGTCGTGGTCATGGCCGAGATGCCGGGCATCAGCGAAGAAGGCATCTCCATAGATTTAAAGGGAGATATCCTGGCGATCAAGGCCGTTGATAGCCATCGAAGCTATTATAAAGAAGTTCTCCTCCCCTCCAAGGTCAGGCCGGACACCCTGACCTCGAATTATAAGAACGGTATGTTGGAAGTCAGGATCAAAAAATGATTTTCTAAGGCGGCAATCCTCATGATCCCGAAGAAAGACGAAAAAACGCTCGCCCTGAAAGTGCAGGAAGCGTTATCGAAAGATGTGGGCCGGGCGATTGCCAGGATCGATCCGGAAGATATGAAAGATCTCGGGTTGGAAGTGGGCGATATCGTAGAAATCAACGGCAAAAGAAAGACCCCGGCCAAGATCATGCCTTGTTACGCCGAAGAGAGGGGCAAAAAGATCATCCAGATCGACGGCCTGTTGAGAGAAAACGCTCAAATCGGGCTGGACGAGAAGGTCAGAATTCATGGAATTTACTCTCAACCAGCCGGAAAAATCAGCCTCTCGCCCCTCACGGTGTCCGGTCTCCTGCAGAAAGACAGCGACACGAAATATATCGGGTCTCTCATGGAAGGGCTTCCGGTGACATCGGGTGACCGTATTCGGGCGACGTTGTTCGGATCAAGGTCGTGCGATTTCAAGGTCGTGGACACGGTCCCCGACGGTGTCGTGTTGATCAGTGCCGCGACGCTCATAAGAATGGAGACGAAGAAAAAAGGGGAGACAAAAGCGGCCCGGATTTCTTATGAGGATATCGGCGGACTCGGTTCGCAAATTCAAAGAATCCGGGAGATGATCGAGCTTCCCTTAAGATACCCCCAGGTGTTCGAACGGCTGGGGATCGATGCCCCCAAGGGAGTCTTCCTCTATGGGCCTCCCGGCACGGGGAAAACCCTGATCGCTCGAGCGGTCGCCAATGAGACGGACGCGTATTTCACGCACATCTCGGGCCCCGAGATCATGGGCAAATTTTACGGCGAAAGCGAAGCCCGCTTGAGAAGCCTCTTCGAGGACGCGCAAGCCCATGCCCCCGCCATCATATTTATCGATGAGATCGACGCGATCGCTCCCAAGAGAGAAGAGATGGGCGGAGAGAAACAGGTGGAGAGGCGCGTGGTGGCGCAACTCTTATCTCTCCTCGACGGGTTGGAGTCGAGAGGCCAAATCATCGTCATCGGGGCGACGAACATCCCCAACACCATCGATCCGGCGCTCCGAAGGCCCGGTCGATTCGACAGGGAAATATCGATCCCCATCCCCGACAAAAACGGACGATTGGAAATCCTCGGCATCCACACCCGGGGGATGCCGCTCGCCGAAGACATCCGTCTCGAAAAACTGGCGGAGATCACTCACGGCTTCGTCGGCGCGGATTTGGAGGCCCTGGCGCGGGAAGCCGCGATGTCGGCCTTAAGAAAGATCCTTCCTCAGATCGATTTCGAACTGGCTGATATTCCTTATGAGATCCTGACGAACCTGGAAGTGGTCATGGACAACTTCCTGGAGGCGATGAAAGAAGTCGAGCCTTCGGCCATCCGCGAGGTCTTTGTCGAGGTCCCGGATGTCAAATGGAGCGACGTCGGCGGTTTGGAGGGCATCAAGGAAGAGTTGAAAGAAGCGGTCGAATGGCCCCTCAAATATTCCGAGATATTTAAAAAGGCCGGTACGAATCCGCCCAAAGGGATGCTTCTTTATGGAATTCCCGGCACGGGGAAGACGCTCCTGGCCAAGGCCGTCGCCACGGAAAGCGGGGTCAACTTCATCTCTGTCAAAGGCCCTTCTCTTATTTCCAAGTATGTCGGAGAAAGCGAAAGGGCGATCCGCGGGGTCTTCAAGACGGCCAAACAGGCCTCGCCCACGATCTTGTTTTTTGACGAGATAGACAGCGTTGTTCCCAGACGCGGCTCGAGTTCGACAGATGCCCATGTCACGGAACGGGTGATCAGCCAATTCCTGACGGAGATGGATGGTATCGAGGAACTGAAAGGCGTTATCGTCCTGGCCGCGACCAACCGATTGGACTTGATCGACCCGGCTCTTTTAAGAAGCGGCAGGTTTGACCTTTTGCTGGAATTACCCAAGCCGGACGGCAAGGCCAGAGAAGAGATATGGAAGATCCATACCAGGAACAAACCCCTGGACAAGGACGTGGATTTGAAAAAAATGGCCGAAGACAGCGATGGTCAGGTTGGAGCCGATATCGAATTCCTCTGCCGAAAAGCGGCCATGCTGGCGATCAGGGAATATATCGAGATTCAAAAATCAAAAACCAAGAATCATAAGGCGGAAATTAAGATCTCGAAAAGACATTTCCAAGGAGCCTTGAAAATAATGGCGCAGAGGAAGGCTCATGGCTGAAACCGGGAAATATATTTACGGTATTTTGAATTCCAATACCCATCTCCAACTGATGATCCCGAAGTCTTTTCTATCAGACGAGGGCGAATCTCCTTCGGCCGTGTATACGATTCCTCATCAAGACCTATCGGCCCTGGTCAGGGACTCCAATGGCGCCGGTTCTCTCCCCAGGTCCAAGGAGACCTTGGCGAGGCTGCTCATCGGCCATCAAGCGGTCATCGAAAAAATCATGGCCGGAGGGGCGACGGTCATTCCCATGAAATTGGGCACCTATGCTCAAGATGAAAATGAAGTCGACGCTATTCTGCATGAGGGATACCCCCTCATGAAAGAGATCATGAAGAAGATAGCGGACAAAATTGAAATCGACGTCGTCGCGACCTGGAATCATTTCGCCTCCACGGTCAAAGACGCGGGCGAAGAAAAGGAAATCAAGGAATTCAAAGAAAGGCTCCTGAGCCAGCCCCTGGGAGCGACCGTGGATGACCGGATGAAGATAGGACTCATGATTAAGAAAGCCCTGGATGAAAAAAGAGCCGGAGTTTCCCGGGACATTCTGGAGAGTCTCCAGGCCGTCAGCGAAGACGCGCGGATCCATGAACTGATGGATGATCAGATGGTGATGAACGCCGCTTTTTTGATCGCCAGGGCCAGGCATAAAGACTTCGAGGAAAAGGTCGAAGAGATCAATAAAAGCATGCAGGATAAACTGAATTTCAGATGCGTCGGCCCGCTTCCACCGTATAGTTATTATACGCTCGAGGCCAAAAAATTCCGCTTTGAGGAAATCGATTGGGCCAGGAAAAAACTCGGGCTTCTCAAGGAAAAGGCAACCCGAGGCGAGATAAAAAATGCCCATAGGGCCATGGCTTTTTCATCTCATCCGGACAGAAAACCCGATACCCCCGGCATAGAAAAAGAATTTGATGAGATCACCCGGGCCTATAACGTATTGTGGGAATATTGTCGGAAGGATTTCTGTTCTTTCGAGGAGGCCGAATTTGATAAGAATGCCGTATTGATAAAAGTCCTCGGCTCTCCGTCTTGAATCATGGATGGCCCCCATATGGATAAAAACCGAGAGTGAAACAATGCCCATGGAAAAAGAAGGCCACTATATCTACTGCATTATTGGGTCGGCCCAGGATAGGAATTTTTGCCCGAACGGAATCGGCTCCAGAGGCGAGGTCTTGACGATCGGCTACAACGACCTGTGCATGGTGGTCAGCAGCCACCCCCTGACGAAATTCGTGGTCAGCCGGGATAATCTGATCGCCCATGAAAGGGTCATCGAAGCGGTGATGAAGGAGTTTGACAGTGTGCTTCCCGTGAGGTTCGGGACGATCGCTTCGAGCGCCGATGAAATACGGAATCTCCTCGACAGAAGATCACGGGAATTCAAGAATCTTCTGAGAGACATGGACCATAAGATAGAATTGGGCGTCAAAGGGCTGTGGAAGGACATGAAGACGATTTATAAAGAAATATCCGGAGAAAACAAGGATATTAAGAGGGCTCAGGGGGAGATCCTGAGCGTGAAAGGGAAGAAGAGTATCGGGGCCAAAATTGAATTGGGGAAGCTGGTTGAAGAGGCGTTGACGAGGAAAAAAGAAAGAGAGCAGGAAATGGTGACCGAGACCCTCCGAAAAATCGCCTTTGACTATAAAATTAATAAGACAATCGGCGGGGAGATGTTCATGAACGCCGCGTTTCTAGTCGATAAGGGCCGGGAAAAAGAATTCGATAACATCATGGAGGAACTGACGGATCAATATAAAAGCAGGACAACGTTTTTATACGCCGGGCCTTTGCCGGTCTTTAATTTCGTCAACGTGGCGATCTATCCGGAGGAGTGGGAAAAGTGACCGGCAAATACATTTACTGCATTATTGCGTCCGGCCGGCCGCGGTCTTTCGGCCCCTTCGGCATCGGCGACAAGGGCGAGGATCTGACCACGGTCTGTTTCGACGGTATCGCCGCGGTCGTGAGCGATTCTCCGATCATGAAATACCGCCTCTCCAGAGATAATCTGATCGCCCACGAAAAGGCCATTGAGGAGGTCATGAAGGAACACCAGGTTTTGCCGGTCAGGTTCTGCACGATTGCGGAGGATGAGGAAAAAATAGCCAAGATCCTAGAGAAAGAACACGATCGTTTTGCGGAATTATTGAAGACGATGGCCGGGAAAACGGAACTGAGCGTCATCGCGATATTTAAAGAGGACGTCATCTATAAGGACATTACGGAGAAATATCAAGATATCAGGGCGTTCAAAGAAAGAATTGCCGGTCTGCCCCCCGAGAAGACGCGCGGTCCGCTTATGGAAATCGGCCGGAGGGTGGAAGCGGCTTTGCAGCAAGAGAGGGAGATCCATAAGGAGGAAATCCTGAATACGTTGACGGCCCTGTCCTGCGACGTGAAGGTCAATGACAACTACGGGGAGCTGATGATCCTCAAGGCCGCCTTTCTGGTGGAAAGATGTCGAGAAGAAGAATTTGACCGAAAGGTCAATGAGCTGGCCGAAAAATATGTTGAGAAAATTCGATTCAACTATGTGGGCACGTTGCCGCCGTTCAATTTTGTGAACCTGGTGATCGAAACCGGAAATTACTGAAGATGTTTCTCCTGGATGATATATTGCTGGCGCCGTTGCATGGCCTGATTTGGCTCGGCCGAAAGATCAACGAGATCGTCGACAGGGAGCTCTTCGATGAGGAGCTGATCAAAGAGAAGCTTCTGGAATTGCAGTTCAAACATGAATATGAATTGGAGCCCATGAGCGAAGAAGATTATCAAACCAGGGAAACAGAGCTCTTAGAGCGATTGGACGCCATTCGAAAATCGAAGGAGGAGGAGTGATCATGGCCACTATCAACGATGCCGGGAAAGCCGTCGGTGAGTTTTTGAAAAAGACCCTTGAGGCCAAGAATGTCAAGATGATCAAGACGGCCAAGGTCGGCGACGGTTGGGAAGCCGAGGCGGAGGTCTATGAGGAAAGCTCATTTATCAAGTCTCTTGGGCTCCCAACCCGAGTCCGGGATAGGAACATTTATCTGGTCAAGCTGAACGACGGGTTGGAGGTGGAATCCTATGAGCGAAAGGCTAGCTGAGCCCCGGAGATCAATGATGAGCCAAGGAGAGCCTGTCACTATCCTGCTCGTCGAAGACAATCCGGCGCACGCCGCGGCAGTTCAGCAGGCTTTCCGGGATTCCGGCATGAAGGTCAAGATTCGGGTGGCCCAGACCCTGCGGAAGTACCGAGCGCTCGCGGCCGCGCAAACGCCCCACATCGTGGTTATGGACCTAAACTTGCCGGACGGGCGCGCCCTCGAAGCGCTGAGTTCGCCGCCGGGAGACGGCCCGTTCCCCATTCTGTTCATGACCGGCTATGGCGATGAGCGAGTCGCGGTGGAGGCGATGAAGGCGGGCGCGATCGATTATGTCGTAAAGTCCCCCGAGAGTTTCACCGCCATGCCCCGCACGGTCGAACGCGCCCTGCGCGAGTGGAACCTTCTCCAGGAACGCAAGCGGGGGGAGAAAAATCTTCTGGAAATGAATCGGCGTTTAAGCCAGGCGATCACGGCGACGATTCAGGTGCTGGGCTTGACGGTCGAGGCGAGAGACTTCTACACGGCGGGGCATCAGCGTAGGACGACCATCCTGGCCGAAGCGATTGCCGTCGAGATGGGTTTGCCCCCCGAAAAAATCGAAGGCCTCAGCATGGCCGGAAAAATCCACGACATCGGCAAGATCTCCATCCCGTCGGAAATCTTGAGCAAACCTACCGGACTGACCCCCATCGAATACGAAATGGTGAAAGCGCACGCTCAAAAAGGATACGAGATTCTAAAAGTAGTGGAGTTCCCCTGGCCCCTGGCGGAGATCGTTTACCAGCATCATGAACGGATGAACGGATCCGGCTATCCCCGTGGACTCAAGGGGGACGAGATCCTCGTGGAGGCCCGGATTCTTGCCGTGGCCGATACGATGGAAGCCATGGCCTCCTTCCGTCCCTACCGGCCCGCCCCCGGGGTCGAGGCTGCTTTGGAAGAGATCGAAAAGAACAAGGGCGTCTTATACGACTCGGACGTCGTGACGGTGTGCTTGAAGCTGTTCAGAGAAAAAGGATTCATCTCAGAGGCTTGACGAAACAAAATGAAGGCATGTCGGTCATCGCCGAGAACATGAAAGAAATCCTGGCGAAGCTGCCTCCGGAGCCGGGATGCAGCGCGGGTGGAAAAGGACCTGGGCTACATCCGCAACGCGGCCGACAAGATAGGCTGCCTGCTGGACGAACTCCGCCGGTTTTGGCGGGTCGGGCGCATCATGAACCCCTCCGAGGAAGTGCCCCTGCAGGCGATCGTGAAAGAGGCCCTGGACCTGGTGGCCGGGCGAATCACGGCCCGGGGGGTGCGGGTCGATCTCACGGAGGAACCGGTCGTGCTCTATGGCGATCGGACGCGCTTGGTGGAAATCTTCCTGAACCTCGTGGATAACGCCGCCAAGTTCATGGGCGACGAGCCGGTGCCGCGTGTCGAGATCGGCGTGGAACAGGCCGGCGGGGAGCTGGTGCTCCACGTGCGCGATAACGGAATCGGGATCGGTCCGGAGTTTCAGCTGTTGGTCTTCGGCCTGTTCCATAAGCTCGATCCCGGCTCGGAGGGCGAGGGCATCGGCTTGGCGCTTGTGCAGCGGATCGTGGAGTTGCATGGCGGCCGGATCTGGGTGGAATCGGAAGGCCTCGGCAAGGGCACGACGTTCCGGTTCACCCTGGCGAAGACGAGACGGGGAGTCGGCCGAGAGGAAAGAACATGAGCCAAGAAGAGCCCGTCAACATCCTGCTCTTGGAAGACGATCCGGCGCACGCCGAAGCCGTTCAGCGGGCTTTCCTGGATTCCGGCATGAAGGCCGTGGTCCATTGGGCCCAAAATCTGCGGGATTACCAGGCGCTCGCGGCCGCGCACACACCGGATATCGCCATCGTAGATCTCCACTTGCCGAACGGGAATGCCATGCATGTTCTGACATTGCCGCCGGAGGCCGGCCCATTTCCCATTCTGATCATGACCGGCCACGGCGATGAGCGAGTCGCGGTGGAGGCGATGAAGGCGGGCGCGATCGATTATGTCGAGAAGTCCTCCGGGGCTTTCGCCGCCATCTCCCACACCGTCGAGCGTTCCCTTCGCGAGTGGAACCTGCTCCAGGCCCGCAAGCGGGCGGAGGAGACATTGCGCCGGACGGAAGAGAATTTTCGCCACTCGCTGGATGATTCGCCGCTGGGCGTGCGCGTCGTGACCGCCGCAGGCGAGACCATTTACGCCAACCGGGAGTTTCTGGATTTCTATGGCTACGACAGTGTTGAGGAATTCAACAAAATACCCCTCGAGGAGCGTTATACTCCGCAGAGCTATGCCGAATTCAAACTCACAAGAGAAGCTAGGGAGCAGGGCAAGGTCTACCCGAGAGAATATGAAATCGCCATCGTCAGGAAAAACGGCGAAATCCGCCACCTCCAGGTTTTCCGCAAAGAGGTATTTTGGGACGGCGAAAAACAGTCCCAGACGCTTTATCGCGACATCACCGAGGAAAAGAAAAGAGGCGAGGTCCTAAGAAAATTTGAGGCAACGATTCAGGGCCAAGAAAAGCTCTTAGAACAACAAAGTTCATCCGTTGAAGAGTTGATTGATCGATTGACTCACTCCCGGGAGGAGCTCGCGGCTTCTTACGAGGCCCTGAAGGCGAATAAAGACGATCTGGTGCGTTCGGAGAAACTCGCTTTTACCGGCCGGATGGCCGCGGGCATCGCCCATGAGATAAGAAATCCCCTGACCAATATTGTTTTGTCGCTCCGACAACTCAAAAAGAACGACACGATAAAGCCGAGGGGTCTTCACTATGCCCAGATCATGGAGAGAAATTCAAAGAGGATCGAATATTTAGTTACGGAACTCCTGAACTGCGCCCGTCCGATAAAACTTAATCTTCAGCCTTGGAATATCCATTGGATCATTGAGGCTGTCCTACGCCTTCTTAAAGTCAGGCTAAAAACGCAGAGGATCAAAGTGATTAAGAACCTGGCCCCTCATCCCTTGGTCTTGCTCGCAGACAAAGAATATCTGGGGCGTGTCTTCCTGAACATTCTCGGCAACGCTATTGAGGCCATGCCGCACGGCGGCGCCTTGTCGATCGACACGAAAATAGAAAAGGGCCGTTTACTGATCAAGATCCAAGATAACGGAAAAGGCATCTCGGAAGAGAATCTGATCAGGATCTTCGACCCCTTCTTCAGCACCAAAAAAGGGGGCGTGGGCTTGGGATTGTCCACCTGTCAAAATATTGTGACCAGCCATGGGGGCTTGATCGAGGTTGAAAGCGCGTGGAGGAAGGGATCCGCCTTCGTTGTTTCTTTGCCCCTTGAACCGAAGCCGTCCGATCGCAGAGAAAATATTAAAAGAGAGTCCTAACCGGGGAACAGAACCATGGCGAAAACGAGATGGGATATTAAAAGGGGCGCCAATGTTTATCACCAGGTGTCGGACGCCCGGATTAAGCTCTGGATCAAAAGCGGCAAGATCAAAGCGGGCGAAGCGGTCGTCTGGCACACCGATTTATCCGGTTGGCGAAGGCCCGAAGAACTTGAGGAACTGAGGCCCTTTTTTGAGCTTTGTGAAAAGGCCCTCTCCAGAAAGAGTGAAAAGTCCGGATCTGCGAGAAAGCCCGGGCCCGGGGAAAAGCAGATCAAAAGCATTCTGCTCATCGACGACGAGAAGGACTTGTGCTCTCTGCTGGGGGATTCCTTAAGCTCTCGCGGTTTTCGGATGGAGTTCGCCCATACGCAGAAAGAAGCGCTGAAGTGCCTGAACAGGCGGCTGCCGGACCTCGTCTTATTGGATCTCAGGCTCCCCGATGGTGATGGCCTGGCGTTACTGTCCCTTATCAGAAAGACGACGCCCGCGCTTGCCGTCTTTATCACGACCGCCTTCGGCAGCGAAGCGGTCAGAAGCCAAGCCGAGAAAATGGGCGCCCTGGATTTTATCAACAAGCCGTATCATGAAGAGGATATCATCCGCAGGATACAAAAATTCGTATCAGAGGAGCAAAACCGGGCAAACGTAAAGTCAAAACGGTAGGTGGCAGGATAATAATGGAAACCATCTTAATTGTCGACGATGATGAAGATTTCCGATTCAACCTGTCCGCGATTTTAAGAGGCGCGGGATATGAGGTGCGGACCGCTTCCAATGGTCGTCAGGCCATAAAAGAAGTCGCTCGGTGTGCCCCAAGTATCGCCTTATTGGATTTCCGGCTTCCGGACATGGACGGGATGAAGGTTTTAGAGGGGATACGAAAAATAGATCAAGACCTCCTCACCATCATGGTGACCGCCCATGGCGATGTCAAGGGCGCGGTCAGGGCCATGAAAATGGGAGCCTTTGACTATGTTGCCAAGCCCTTCGATGATGAAGAGCTGGTCTTGATCATCAAAAAGGCATTGGAATCCCGGAGTCTGAGCCAGGAGGTGAAGAGATTACGAAAAAGATTGGGTGAAAGCCACGGTGTTGAAGAGATCATGGGAAGAAGTCCCCGAACTCAACAGATCCTCAGACAGGTTGAGATTATCGCTCCGACGAACATGACCGTCGTCATTCAGGGCGCCAGCGGAACAGGCAAGGAGTTGATCGCCCGGCGGATTCATCACCTGAGCCGGCGTCGTGATCAGCCTTTCGTGGCCGTCGATTGCGGCGCTCTGCCCGAGACCTTGATGGAGAGTGAATTCTTCGGTTATGAAAAGGGCGCTTTCACGGGGGCAGATGGTCGAAAAGACGGCCGGTTTGAACAAGCCCATGGCGGGACTTTGTTTTTAGATGAAATCACGAATCTTTCCGAGGCCGTCCAGATGAAGCTCTTAAGGGTCATTCAAGAAAGAAGGCTCCGGCATTTGGGCGGCCAGAGAGAGATCAGCATCGACGTGCGCATCCTTGTGGCTTCCAATTTTCTCCTCTTAGAACAGGTTCACCAGGGAAGATTCAGAGACGACCTCTATCATCGGCTCAATGAGTTTCAAATCGCGTTGCCTCGATTAGCGGAAAGAATGGAAGATATTCCCATCTTAGCGAAATGTTTTTTAGAGGAGGCGAATAGCGAGTTCCATAAGGAAGTCAAGGGATTTTCGCCGGAGGCCATGCGATGCATCCTGAATCATGCTTGGCCGGGCAATGTCAGGGAGTTTAAAAATGTCACCAGAAGAGCGGTCTTGTTGGCGAAATCAGACACGATTGAACTCGACCATTTATCCATAAATCCGCGCCTCCCGGCGAACGAGGCGATTGAGGCCGCAAAGCCCCCGGAAAAGGGGGCTTCTTTTGAGGAGATAACCCGAAATTTCCAGAAGGATGTCATTAAGAAAGCCCTAGGGGAGGCGGGAGGCAAGAAAGCGAAAGCGGCGGAACTCCTGAAGCTGAATAAAAAAACCCTGTATCGCAAGCTAAAAAGTCTGAATATATAAGACAATTCTGCCCCTTTTTTGTCTCATTTCTGTCCCTTTTTGACCGTGCCCGTTG
>Ga0257142_1000017_pt1 | contig 16627 bp, 10 predicted proteins | sample saktaT_11_FD_193541 | JGI IMG/M metagenome (GOLD analysis project Ga0257142, IMG submission 193541) | Metatranscriptome of saline water microbial communities from Sakinaw Lake, British Columbia, Canada - sak_2011_1_27_40m (Metagenome... | ecosystem: Environmental > Aquatic > Non-marine Saline... | reverse complement strand
GGCGAAGATGTGGTAGTTTCAAAAAACCTTTTAAAGATTAGGATAGGGTTTTGCTAGAAAACATCAGAAAAATAATTTACTGTTGACAGTCTTAATTCTGCTATTGTATAATGGTAAATCTAAGATGCCTTTTAAAAAAGAAATTATATATCAATATTAGGGGCTTTCAATTAAAATTATGAATATCATTAGCGCATTGAAATAGTGCGATAAGATCGGAGGGATAATGTTGAAGATTCGTAAACTTCAGTTGTTACTTACGATATTGTTATTGCTGTCTTTTACAGCTTTACCTTTGTTTGCGGCAAAAACTGAGCTTTCCGATGATGCTGTTCGTGTTGCAAATGAGATCAGTATCAGGAATATGCGTGCCACAATAGCACGTCTCGCCGCTTTGCCAACAAGGGTTACTGGTTATGAAGCTGGTGAGAATGCGGCAAAGTATATTTTTGATGAATTTCAAAGAATGGGTCTCCAAAATGTTGAGAGTCAAGAATATGAGATCACCGTTCCGATAGATCACGGAGATGGTAAGCTAAGAATTCTTGCTAACGGCTCAGACATGCCCATCTTGAGCATTGAGCAGTTGGGTACTGATACATCGGACACTGAATTATCAAGCATTAAACCATCAGCATCTGAAAAAAACATTCAGCCTTCTCCTGCTTCTCAAGTTGCCGAATTTAAGCTATCCTGTTTGTGGCCAAACCTTGTTCGTACCTCCTTCCTTCCTGAAGGTATAAAACACAAAGTCAAAGAGGGCGACACAGTAGAAAGTATTGCAAATTCATATCGTGTCGAAACTGCACTTATACTGGATGATCCATACAATCAATATCTTAGACAACAGGAATTCGATGGAAGGGATAATAACTCCGATGGGCAGATAGATGAATCGGGTGAAATGGTTTTGTTTCCCGACAAAGATATTCTGATCCCGATCCCCGGAGTTACGGGAAAACTAATATATGCTTCAGGCTCCGATTTTGCAGATTTCAATGGCAAGGACGTTGGAGGGTTTTGGCATATTATCCAACCCGGTGATACAATAGATGACCTTGCTCATCGTTATCGAGTTGGTGCGGGAAGTATTCTTGATGATGTTCTGAACCTTCACCTTGATAAGACAAACGATAAAATTGATAACAATAACGATGGAAATATAGATGAAGACGGTGAAATCCCTCTCATGGAGGACATTGCTAATTGGTTTCAAGATGGAATAGATAATGATAACGATGGTATGGTGGACGAGGTTCCCGGTGATGACAAAGACGGAATAGACAATGATAAGGATGGCATGGTGGATGAACCGGAGGAATTTATCGAATCTAACGAATCCTCTATTTTTGTTACACAAGGTTCTATTGTTCTATTGGACTTTAACTGCACAACAAACTGGATAAACGCCGCAATGTTGGGCGCAAGTGCTATTATATTTATTGAACCAGAAGATACGATCCGTGGTGAAGCCGAAGCAAAGTTCCTTACAATACCAGCCACAACACCAAGATTTTGGATCTCAAGGAAAGATGCCGAAGCACTTCTGAAAGAATACCTCAGCATAAAACATACAATCCAACAAGGTGAGACACTAGAAAGCATTGCCGATATTTATAATGTTTTACCAGAAAGGATTAGAATGTTTGAATATAACAGGGATGCAATCGCGCAATCTCTGCCTGTTGGGACTACTCTTTATATTCCTGATTTTGGTGTAACTAAGGATGTTAAAGTCCAGCTAACTGCAACCATGACTTGGGAAAGAAGTCTTGGGCAAAATATCACTGGTCTGCTTCCCGGAATTGATCCCAACCTCAAAGATGAACTTGTTGTTATTCAGGGATATTTTGACTCGATGTCGGTTGTTCCTGCAATTTCACCGGGTGCTGATCCGACTTGTGGTATCGCCGCTATGCTTGAGGTTGCAAGAGTGATGTCTATGGAAGAAAACCGACCCGGCAGATCGGTCATGTTCCTTGCAACAAGCGGACATTTTCAGGGACTCGCCGGTATGCGTGCTTTCATGTATGGCACTAGCGAAGACCTTGTAACTGCGATGTATGGTCTCAGAGACGATCTTTATACCGACTTGAGAGAAGTTAAGGATTTGGGTCGAAGGATTGTTCTTGCTATTGGTCAGGGATTGTTGGTCGAGCTGCCTCCGTCTTTCTTTGAGAGAGTTGATGAACTTGAGAATAAGATGGTTGCTCTGCGTAGTAATTCTCTGCCCGATCTTGAGGACATCAATAACACAATAACCTCACTCAAAAATGATAGACGTGATGAAATAGAAAAACAAAAAGAGGAAAAAGATACAACTAAGCGACGTGAAGACGAAAAATTTACAGCAGAAGATCAGGCAAGGCTCGAAGTCCTTACTTCTGAGATGACACAAAATTCCATCCAGACTGCATACTATTTTGAAAAGCTTGTGGCAGAACTGATGGAGTTGAAAGATGAAGCCATAAAGAGGGCAAGAGAAGAGGAAAAAATTGTAATCAGGTCTTATGCTCTGCCCATTGCAAAGATGGATGTCGAAGCTACGGAAAAGTTTATAAATGAAAGTAGTACGCTTAAAACATATTCCTCTTTCAAGCCATGGATGTATAATACCAAAGAAGAAGAAGATGCCCTTATCGCCAAATTAACGAAATATGCAGAACAATACGGTGGTAACTTTGAGGTTCGTCACGTGGACGAATTCACCAAGCAATATTCCTACGGCAAAATAGCCGACCGCCATCTTGGTTCTATGGAATTCCTCCGATTGAAAAAGGCGCGCGAATCCCTTTATCGTGAAGAAGGCAAGAACGTAGATTATAAATCTCAAGAGATAGCGGGCTTGGAAAAACTATACAGCATAGTTTCTCAGGAGAATGTTGCCGAAGGGCAAAGAGACGTTGCAAAGATTGATGTTCTTATAAAGAAAATCTCAAATCCAGAATATAAAGAGCAATACACAAAAGATGAGTTGGCATTTGTTTCTGCCCATTTATCCGTAGATAAAGTCGAAAGATTGAAGGAATTCAGAAAACAGGTCGTTGAATCTAAAATCACTGAAGAAATCAAAGCTCTCGCCAAAGAAAAAGACGTTCTCATATTGGCAAGGTATAATGCTCAGAATGAGCCGGAACTGATTAAACATCTTATTGAGCTAGCAAAGAGTAGCGAGCTTAAAAGAGATTATACTGTCGAAGAAAAAAGGATCATAAACTATAATAGAGATGCCAAAAAACTTGCTGAAGATGAATATAATCGCATTATAATATCCAGAGAGCAAATTTTTGCCAAAAATGAAGAGCAAACTTTGCTGGCTCGCATACGCTCAAGAGCTGTCAATGATGTTGCTGATCTGGAAGGTTTCCTTGCTAGTATAGATACACTTGATCGTCCAACTACTGAGCAGGAAAAGGAACTTCTCCGAAATAATCTACCAACCCTGAAAAACTCACGTGTGCAAAATATCCATAAGAGAGTGGGTATTCTCTCCAGAATTGATAAAGACGAATACGAGAGAAGAATCTTACAGCTAATGCAGGTAGCCAGCCTTCAAGATAAATTCAATAAGTATTATAGCTCGCTATTCATATCTATTGACATTTCCAGCCAAAACGGTCAGCTTGGCGTATTTGGTAAGGGATGGTTTTATGATCAGGAGCCGGAATTTGTTCTCAGAAGGGAATTTGCCTCCATTGGTAACAAGTGTTCTGAATATGCGACAAATGCTAATTTTGGTAGGAATATGCTGGCTCTCCAGAATTTCACAGATGATCAGATCAGACGTGCCGCCATCGCCGGACAATGGGGTGCGGCGTCTGCCACCAAGTCAATTGAATCTATTGAAGGGAAAACTCTTGAAAGCCTTGTGGCTGATAATTATGACACCCTTGTGGGATTGGGTGGCGTAAATAGGTTGATGAAACTGCAATTCCAAGATATGAAAGAAAGAGGCGAACCGTCCAAAGAAATGCTTAAAGATATGGACTATTTGCGCAAGGAAGTTGCTCGTTTTATAAGAAGCGCAATAAGAGATCAGCGAAAAGCCCGTAAATCACGCATTACCCTATACAGAAAACTGGATGAGATGCTGGCTCTTAAAGACCTCAAGCCTGAGGAATTAAGTCCCGAAGAAGTTGATGACGTTAACACACTCATCGGCTTGGTTGGTGTGGGAGGCGGTTTGAATTTTGTTAATGCCATCAGCGCAACAGGTGGCAAGACATGGCGAACCTATATTCCCGGAAAGATCGCTTTTGATAGCGAAGTTGCCACACTCGCCGGCAGAACAGGTATCGCGTTTGCGACTACCGATGACGCAAGGGTTTTGACTGACACGCCTTTGGACACACTGGACAGAGTCAATTTTGATAATCTTCTTACACAGACTAGAGTTATGTCATCAATCTTGATTCAGGCTTTAAGAGACCCTGAGATGCCCACAGCGGCAAAAGTTGGTAATTATTACTGCACCCTGTTTGGGAACGTCGTTGAATTTGATGCGAAAGAAAGCCCGATCCCGAATACCCCTGTTCCTCATACCGTTGTAACCATTAGAGGCAAAAATAAGTCCATGATGGGGGTACGCGGAGACCTGTTTACTACTGCTGACAGTAAGGGTAAATTCCAGATGTCAGGTCTTGGTATGGAAGGTCGTGCCGTTTATAGGCCGGGTGGAGTTCAGGAAGTTGAGGCATACAAGCTTGATGAAGAATCTGGCGATATTGCCTATGCACCCGATCAGGGCGTTTATGGCGCGAAGATATTCAGCAATAGAATTCCTATTAATACACGACGAAAAGGCGCACGTATAGTCGTTTTCGCGTGTGTTAGCACAACTATATATGACCTTGTTGATCAAAGATACTACCGAACCCTTCGTGAGCTATCCGTTTATGATGCAGATACAGACGGTGAGCCGATGCAGTATGGTTTTTCCAAGCCTTGGCCCCAGCCGATGGTTTCTTATGTCGAACCTATTGCGCTTGTATATTCCAAACCCGGAAGTAGAATAAAGGTCGGTATGGGAGCAGGACTACTCGGCAATAGACTCCTTCTTGTTAAAGCCGATGCAACTGATGAAGAAGCCGAGAATAATCCAACTCTTTATACAGGAAAGGGATTTATCGTAAGAGAGAACGGCGCAATCAGAGTTACGCCCTACGTTGTTGTTAGAGACATGTGGGCGCTTGATGAAGCAAGAGCCGATCTCTATAAGCGTTACGGTATCAGCAATGATCGCCTTGATAGATTGCATCAAATGGCTAATACTTATCTCGTCAAGTCGCGAATGCTCTTGGGTGCAAAGCAGTATGACGAAGCTCTCAAGCTTGCACGTGCCGCATGGGGATATGAATCAAGAGCCTATCCTGATATAAAGGGAACTGGTAATGATGTTGTCAAGGGCGTTATGTTTTATCTTGCCCTCCTTATGCCATTTGCCTTCTTTATGGAAAGGCTTTTGTTCCACTTTGCAAATATCAACAAGCAGGTTCTCGCAACATTCCTGATCTTTATTGGCGTATTCGCCTTGCTTTCGCAAGTGCATCCTGCATTCCAGATTACGGTTACTCCTTTGGTGATCCTGCTGGCGTTTATCGTTCTTGCCCTATCGGTTTTTGTTATAACAATTATTATTCGCAAATTTGAGGAGCAGTTAGAGAAGATTAAGAGAGAGACCTCAAAGATTCACAAGGCTGACGTTGGGCGACTTTCGGCAAGTGCCGCCGCATTTGCGCTTGGTATCTCAAACATGAGAAAGAGAAAGAGCCGAACCATATTGACATGCGGAACGCTTGTTATTCTGACTTTTACGGTTATCTCGTTCACATCTGTCAAAACATTTATGCAGAGCAACAAAACGAGGCTTCCATCCGTCAGACCGCCTTATACAGGTATGCTCGTTAGAAACCAATACTGGTATTCTCTTGAAGATCCATTATATGCTTCTATAAAGAACGATCTGCAAAGCACAACCGTTAATTTTAATGGTGAAGACCTTAATGTCGAGAATCCAGTCGCTGGACGTTCTTGGTATTTCTCATCATCGCTTGGCGATCAATCCTTCGTTGACTTAACTGCTGACAATGGAAAATCATTTACCGCTACTGCCCTTTTGGGTATGTCCGATGCAGAGCCTGAAATAACAGGAATTGATAAAACCCTTAAATGGGGTAGATGGTTTAAACCGGGTGAGACATATGCAGTCATACTTCCTGCCGGCATAGCTGACGCCTTAGATGTTAACGAGAAGGATGTCGGTAAAATGGAGATTAAGATCGGTGGTGGAAGCTATGTCATTGCTGGAGTTCTGGATACTAGCTTCAAGGATGTAAAAGACCTTGACGGAGAAGAACTAACTCCTGTTGACTATTTGCTCATGCAACAGCAACATGCCAGAGGTATCCAGATGGGGGGCGAAACGCTTGAGGGCGAATTGCAGAAATATCTCCATCTAACGCCTCAGCAGATAGCTATTCTGCCCTACGATGTTGTTATAAACATGGGCGGAAACCTCAAATCTGTGGCTGTTAAGATGATGGGTTCAACACAGGATGTACAGCTAACTTCCGAAAAACAACTGGAAAAAATAATGGCTGACCTTATGCCGAGAATTGCTCTGGATGTGTTCGTCGGAAACATGGATTCCAACGAAGCATTCCTTTATAGCTCAATAGGTATGACGTCATTCTCTGGTATGAGCAACTTGTTTATACCCATACTTATTGCGGCACTCATCGTTCTTAATACAATGTTGGGTGCTGTTTATGAGCGAGTAAGAGAGATCGGCATTTATAGTGCTGTCGGTCTTGCGCCTGTTCACATAGCATTCCTGTTTATTGCAGAAGCCTGTGTTTATGCCGTTATTGGTGGTATTCTTGGGTATCTGCTCGGGCAGATGACTTCATGGGCGTTGGTGAAGTGGGGATTGTTGGGAGGCCTAACTCTCAACTATTCGTCAACCTCGACAGTTACGTCAACCATAATTGTTATGATAGTCGTTTTGGGGTCAACCATATATCCTGCTGTGAAGGCATCACGTATGGCTGTGCCTGATATTGAAAGAAAGTGGAAACTTCCAGAGCCGGAAGGTGACGAATGGCATTTCGATCTACCGTTTACCGTTCTTTTGGAAGAATCTTTTGGAATGAATATCTTCCTCAGGGACTATTTTGATGCTCATGCAGACGAATCTGCAAGCGATTTCTATACGGATAAAGTGACCTTCAAGCGAAGTAAAAACGCAGAGGACGAAGAAGAATACGCTATCGAAATGATGGTTTGGCTCGCTCCCTATGACCTTGGTGTTAGCCAGAGAATAAGCCTTGAGACTGTTCCCGCTCATGAAAAAGATGAGAAAGACCTTTACAAGATCTACCTCAATGTCCATCGTGAAAGCGGAGAAATTGCATCGTGGAAGCGTGTCAACAGGCGATTCCTTAACTTGCTGAGAAAGCAATTCCTCCTCTGGAGAACATTTAACGTTGCTATCAGGAATGAGTTCCATGAACGCGGTCGCAAAGAGGTTTTGGGCATAACTGACTCTGACTCGGATACTGGCGATGCCGAAGGTATGGAGCCACAGACCACTAGTTAGGACATTATGTGGGGCGTATTGCTAATGCGCCCCACTTGAATAAATTTATGTCATTCCAGAGAACTCTGGAATCCAGAAGAAAGCTATGGTCTATGGAAGCGAAAGTAAAAGATTTGACTGTTAAGGAGCTGCAATCTTTAATATCAGATACAATTAAAAGCACTCTGGAAGATTTAATTGAAGATATGCAAGTTAGAATTGCCAAGAAACTTAAAAGAGTATGCTAAGGATCCTTTGCGATACGCAACTAAACTTACTGACCCCAAAATAGGGACATATAGGTTTAGAATTAGGGATTATAGAATTATATTTGATATTGAGGGTAATAACATAGTAATCTTGAGAGTTGGGCGTAGAAGAAGCGTTTATAAACATTGATTAGTCGAAGAATTGATCCCTTTGAAAAACCTTAATTTAGAATAAGCGCAGGAGGCTTTTATATAGCCGAAATTACTTATAAATATATAATAAATATTATTAAAGAGCAATTTAGTTTTAATTAGTTGGTGTTTAGATATTTAAAACGGAGGTTGATATGGCCAGAAAAAGAGTGTCCATGGCTGAGGAATGGCAGTCATGGGCGAAAAGATATGACATAGAGGGCGGTGTCAGAACATTTGAATCTGGCTTAAGTCTCAAGGTTATTCTTGGGGCTTTATTCGTCGGTCTTTTGATGATGCCGGGTTCTATTTACCTAACCCTTGTTGCCGGACAAAGTGGAGCAGGTGCTGCGCCTTGGGTTGCGGTTATCCTTTTCACCGAACTGGCACGAAGGTCTTTTACAACAGTTAAAAGGCAGGAGTTGTATATCCTGCTAGGTCTTGCTGGTGCGGCTGTCGGTGCTGGTGGCTCTTTTTGGGGTATGATACGCGATCAATACTTCATTCAGTCTCCACAGGCTTTGCAGTTTGAAATCGCCGACAAAATACCGGCTTGGGTTGTTCCTGCTCTTGATTCGGAAGCTATTGCAAAAAGAAGCCTAATACATAAGGACTGGATGTGGCCTATACTGCTCATGCTTTCAAATACATTACTTGGGTGGTTAAGAGGAACCGGCGGAACTTACTTCTTCTTTAGGCTAACTGCCGACCTTGAGCGTTTGCCATTTCCGCTTGCGCCTGTTGCGGCACAGGGAGCGACGGCACTCGCAGAGACCACAGGGAAACGAGAGACTTGGCGCTGGAGGGTATTCAGTCTTGCGTCCATGTTAGGTCTTATATGGGGGGCGATCTATATCGGTGTGCCCGCTCTTACCGGTGTTATGATGTCCAAACCCATACAAATATTGAAAATCCCATTTATAGATTTTACTACTAATATAGAGGGTATCGCACCAACCGGAACTTTTGCTCTCACCACAAATATGGATGCCATACTTGCTGGTTTTGTTTTACCATTCCCGCTAGTCTTAGCGCAATTTATTGCGAAAGTGCTTACGACTTTTGTTATTAACCCGCAGATATTATATAGAATGGAGATACTCCACTCGTGGCATCCGGGTGATGATGTCCGTGCTACGGGATTTGCTAACTCCATTGACTTCTGGATGAGTTATGGTATGGGGCAGGCTTTCAGTATTGCTCTTATAGGCTTTGCTATTACTCTCCCGATGCTTTTAAACCTTAAAGGAGCTAAGAAAAAGCAAGCTGGTGAAAGAGGGTCATGGGCTACTCCTCCCGGAAGAGGCGATTTTCCAATATGGCTTGCTATTGGTATGTGGGTAATTGGTATGTCGGCACATGTATTTATATTGCATAAATATCTTGTTCCATTATTTCCATTAGGGTTTTTGCTGTTCTTTGGTTTTGTCTGGACGCCTTTTAATTCATATATTAATGCAAGAACCTACGCGATACTTAATCGCCCATTATTTAATATACCATATCTGACGCAGGCGACATATATCTTAAGCAGGTATGAGGAAATTGATATATGGTTTGCGCCGATCCCACAGGAAGATTATGGTGTAGGAACAGGAGGCTGGCGAGTCCTTGAGCTTACTGGAACGACATTTACAAGCTCGATCGCCGCTCATTTGATTACATTACCCATACTTTTGCTCTCCGGCATATTGGTATGGCACTTTATATGGAAGATTGCACCGATTCCATCGGCAGTCTATCCAAATGCACAGATGATGTGGCCTATGGAAGCCACCGGCAGAGCGATGTGGGTTACGTCTCTTCGTGATGGAAACAGCTTGATGTTACAAGCCATACGAGGAAAATACGTTTTGGTCGGGTTAATTTCGTGTCTTGCTTTATATATGGCTATGTGGGCGGCTAATCCTTTGTTCCCCGGCGGACATAGCATGTATTTCTATGGATTTATCGGTGGAATCGGTGGAGACCCCGGCGGCGATGTGTGGTTGCTTATCGGTGCTTTCCTTGGTAAATATTACATGATTAGAAAATTCGGACTCAAGAAGTGGTATAGATATACGCCTGTTATGATGGCAGGATTCGGATGCGGGGTCGGACTTGTCGGTATGGCTTCCGTTGCGATTGCTCTTGTTTCGAGAGCGGTTATCGTTAAGCCATTCTAGCTTCGCTCAAATCATTTTTGTTGTCAAAAGGAATAGATTTTATGAAAGCATACGAGGAAGTTATAGATTTTATCGCGGCTGGAACAAGCCCGAATAAGCTTATTGCTTTTGAGCCATCAGATTTGGTGAAAAAACGGGTTTATGATCTGATCCATAAAGAAAAAACATCCGTCCTATTATCTGATGAAAAGTCAGAGCTTGACCACTATATGCAATTGGAGCATTTAATGAGGCTTGCAAAAGCTAGAGCTCGTAAATACCTAAATCAATGAACAGATATATCAGCGATGAGCTTAGACGTTTTGTTGCTTCCCGTGCTGGAAATATATGTGAGTATTGTTTGATTCACGAAGATGATACTTTTTTCGGGTGCGAATTAGATCATATCATCAGTATAAAACACGGTGGTTCTACAGAGCCTGATAATCTGGCTTATGCTTGTGCTTTATGCAATCGTCATAAAGGTAGTGATGTTGGCTCTATTTTACCAGAAACTAATGAGTTTGCTAGGTTTTTTAATCCACGCAAAGATTTATGGACAGATCACTTCAGATTGGATGGAAGTTTTATTCAGTCGCTTACTGATATTGCAAAAGTAACAGTTCAAATCTTAAATATCAATGATGATTGCCGTATCTTGGAAAGACAAGCATTAGTTGATGTAGGGAGATACCCTCCCATATGGTTACCTGATTTATGGAATTTGTAAAATTCGGCTGGCAGGGCATTACTATGGAGATCCCGTCAAATTGGGAACTCAGCGCTCTGTCCGGCGACTATGATAATGGCTACATACGTATGGATGATGAAAGTTCGGCTCGTATGGAGCTAAAATGGTCAAAAACAAAAGAAAAAAAGCCTGATCTCCAGAAAATATTAGACGAGTATTTCAAGGGGATGAGGAAACGTTTGGGCGCAAGTGCTGATGGACTCAAAATAAAGCGTAACGTCGAACTCATAAAAAACGAAGAATTTTTTAAAGACAGGAACGTTCTTTTTTATAGTTGGAAAACTGATGTTCGTGCTAATGGGGCTATATGGTACTGCAAAGAATGCAAACGTGTAGTCGTCATCCAGCTAATGGGCTACCTGAAGGAAAACATACTCACCGACACGATAAAGATATTTGAGTCCGTGAAAGATCATCCCGATGGACAAATCAACTACTGGAGTGCCTATAATCTGTCCATCGAAGTTCCCCGAAGATACCTACTTGATAAACGTAAACTGATGTCTGGCTATATTTCGTTCTCTTTTGTAGATGGTAGCCGTATCTTGAATATTGAGCGCTATGGTCTGGCTGATATAATATTAAGGGACGCTGACTTGGGGGCGTGGTTTCGTTCATACTATGCAAAAGACCTGCGCAAGTATGGCTTTTACATTGAAGAGGTAAACTCCGAACAAGATAATTTAGAATTTGATGCGGAAAAAGATTATAGGCTGAAAATGTCTGGGCAAGAGAAAAGATTTATAGATAAAATTCCGATTTCTCCACTTTCCGCTATAGATAAAATTCTAAGACGAAAGCAAGTCGCTTCATATTTCTGGCATTGTAAGGAATCGAACAGAATTTTTGTTATAACCGCAACATCAAAAAAGGGCGCAGACGAGTTAGTAACACAAGTAGCGTCAAGCATACAGTGCCATGATGATGACGAGATGCAGGAAGTAGCATAATAAAAAATGAACTTCATAATTCGTCTGCTGACACAACGAAGAGTAAAAAAGACTGGACTAAAATTTAAAAGAGATGACGTTCTGAAGGCCAGACCGGTTAGAAATACTCTTGTCAAATGGGAGCAAAACCCAGAAAACGAGCTAGTCACTCTTTCAGTCCCTCAAAAAGAAATACTCTGGGTAAAGCTCGTATCAAAGTTATTTAGACTCCCAAATTCAAGGATCATTGCGCTGGACGAGGTTGGCTCTTTTGTATGGGGTCTTTGTGACGGATATAATACCTTAGATGCAATAATCCGAGCTTTAAGCAATAAATATAAATTGACGCACAAAGAATCCGAGACTTCGTTAATGGAATATTTTCGCAGGCTTAGTAAGAGAGGAATAATCGGTTTTGCCGTAGAGAAGAAGGAAGGTTAATTAATATTCTCTATTTTTAATAGTTATGTTGGTAAACAATATAAATCTTGTTATCCTCGTGAAACTTTCTTCCGACCTGATCGGCGAGTAGGAATCCAAAAAATTTACCAATCTAACACTTAGTGAAATGATATAGGAGTGATTCCAGAATGGCAGCTGAAAATACAGTCAGAGTTAGAAATGTTATAAAAAGATACGTAATGGGAACTGTTACGGTGGAAGCTCTCAGAGGCATTAACCTTGAGATTCAAAGAGGCGAGTATATTTCCATCATGGGACCTTCGGGTTCAGGCAAAAGCACGCTTTTTAATATGATCGGGGGACTGGATAAACCCACTGATGGTCGTGTTTATATTGACGAAGTTGACATCGCACAACTGGACGCCTATGAACTCGCATGGCTGAGATGCCGTAAGATCGGTTACATCTTCCAGTCATTCAACCTTATTCCCGTTATGACCGCATTAGAAAACGTTACATTGCCCATGATCTTTGCCGGAACCCCGACTGACGAAGGTATTGAGAAGGCTGTTGAGTTGCTCACGATGGTCGGTTTGGGTGATAGAATCCAGCATAAGCCTCTTGAGCTTTCGGGTGGTCAGCAACAGCGTGTTGCCATCGCAAGGGCATTGGCTAACGATCCCGCAATTGTCCTCGCTGACGAACCGACGGGTAACCTTGACCTTAACACTGGTCGCGAAATTATCGCCTTATTAAAGCGTTTGAACGAAGAAAACGGGGTTACAATCATCTCCGCAACGCATGACCTAAAGATGCTTGATGTTTCCGACCGTATATTCTGGATCAGAGACGGTCGAGTTGACAAGGTCGGCAAACGTGATGAGATCGCATTGGAAGTCGGTTCTCTCGAAGGCGAAGAAGCATAAATTTTTTTGGGATGGGCATTGCCTGTCCCCCGTCGTTCCCTTCTCCCTTGATGGGAGAAGGATAGGATGAGGGTGATTTAGAAAGAATAATGAACTAAATATCAATTCCTCCTCGCCTTCCTCATCAACTCATTCCATATCGAAGGTTCAGTTCGCCTTAATGGATCAAAGACAGTTTTCTCGCCATCTTTGCAAAACTCAAACATCGCCTCAAGCATGGGCATACGAATCCCAAGAGCGTTCACTTCCTCAAGATAATATCCCCATTCCGCATATTCAAGGGATACCCTCTCTATACTTCCATCTTTTATAGCCCTGTAATATCTCGCATAAGGGTCATTTGAGTCAGGAGCGACATCAAGAGCGCGAATAAGCGTCTCCGCATCAAGTCCGGCTTGCAGACCGAAAGACATAAGCTCAAGTCTTGCAACATCGGGGAATCTGGTCGTCAACTGCTGGACGATTTTGCCTACCTGACCCATTCCTATCTCCCCACAATACACTATCTTTTCGGGATTGCCCATAACCTCAAACATGGGCATAAACTCGTCAACAAGATCCCTATTTCCGCCGATGAATATTCTAAGCGTCCCCGATGCCGCACCGCCTGATCCACCGCTTATGGGCGCATCAAGGTATTTACACCCTTTATCTGTGAGAGCTTTCCCGATACGTCTCGTTTGTGGCGGCGTAACTGTGCTGTGATCAATGAAAATCTGTCCTGATCGGGCATTTGGGATCAATACTTCATCAGCCAGCTTAATCGAGTCTTTACCCTCAACGCATGTCAGGACAACATCGCATTTCGCCACAATGTCCTCCGCACTCCCGGCAGACTTACCACCTAGCGCAACTAATTTCGATAATGATTCTGCCCTGAGATCAAATCCTGTGATGGAATAACCGGCTTTTACAAGATTTGCCGATATTCCGCTACCCATCTGTCCCAAGCCTATGATACCAATATTAAGCTCTTTTAGATTCATCTTTCCTCTCCATGCCTCTGTGTCTTATTTCAGACACCATATATCCATCTCGATACCGAGTTATCAGTTATACCAATGACCAGATTATCGCCTTCACGCCTGAAAGAAACAGGTTGCCCCTTTTGCCCTAAAAGACTTCCTTCGGCATAGAACGAAATGCCTTTATATAATGCTGGTATCCTGAAGTTCCCCTTCGCATTGCTAAAGAATATGAGCTTTGCGCCATTTTCGATCTGCCTTGATTCAGGAACCGGCGCCCAGCCGATCTGACCCACAGGATTTTCGGCAAAATTAGACGTTCTGCCATCAATCGTGATAGATGAAACAGCCCTGCCCTGCAAAAGCCATTAGATCACCTTTCTCGTTCAATCTAAAGGCTACTGCACCGATACCCTCATAGTCAACGACATGACCGTTTACCTTGAATGATTTAAGGCTTATCTCTCTCGGAGGAAGATCAAGCTGTTTTGTTATCGCATCATCTTCCTCCTGATTTCTCGCAAATCCGCCAGACCATGCCTCCTCAAGCCCTGTCAGATGGGGCGCGATCGCTATTGTCCCATTAGGGAAGCGACATGCCGCATAATCCGTTGTCCTTGATATAACTTCCGTATTTCCATCACTGGAGTAAGAGCCTATCGCATGGAGAACCTCAAACCAGTTCCTTGTCTCATAGCCAAGACTTGCCGATTGATCATCTCTTGGGCGGTATCCGAGATACAGCAAAACGCCGCCATTGGCTACTTTGCGACAAGTACCAACGAGGTATTTTCCACATCTCGCCACAATCTCAGAATTATTTTGAGGAGTTACAGGATATATATGATCTACTAAAAAGTCTGTCAGAATATTCTGCGAAGCAACATTTTCCAAAACGCCCTCAAATTTGACCTCATGACCCGGAACAGCCAATCCCCATCCGCCAGCCATCAGGTTATATGACACACCAAATAGCTCTTGCCATCCTTCAAGAACCGTGTTGCCATCCCTGTCAATAATCGGTGGAGGGCCAGACCAGATGACTTTTCCGCCGCTTTCTGCAAGCTCTTTCATCATACCAAGCAGTTGCGTTGTCGGGAATGGCTCAAAATTGGTTGCAAGCGTTGTGAATCTGCGACCTGCAATCTCAATTCCACCATTGACGACCTTGCCCATCTCTAACAGCTTTGCCTGTGTGAGCATGTTTGCATAGCCATACTGTGTTGTCCATGAGCCAAATCGTTCTTCTGCACTCACCAGATCAAGCGGATATAGCATCAAAACGTCAATATCACGATGCTCCATATCCTCAACCAGAGTGAAAACGTTTACACCACCCGAAGCCCCGAAAACGTTCTGCAACTGCTGTCTTCTCCAGCTTACTTCCGCAGGATGTCCCCAATGAGCGCAATAGGAATATGGTATCTCGTTTATAAAGCCCGTAGAGCAGGCAAGCGCGAGAGAATAATAGTTCCGATCCAGCCATCCGCCTTCGGGGTGATCGTTGCCTGTTCCCGTCAAGTACTCGCCCCATTTGAAATAATCATGACATGCAGACGCCGCCTGATGCACTGTGTTTGACCACACAAAATCGGATGTGTATTCATATTTCCTGCTGTTGCCGTTTACGTTATATGTCCTCCAACTGTCAATAGTCGGGCTTTCCGCCCATGTGGCATGTGCGCGTGTATAGAGCAGATAGCCAAATTTTTCTTCCGCATATCGTCTAGCGTCCAAAAAGAGATCAACGACCCCATCCTGAAGCATCTTGAAATATCTTGACCTGAATAAAGCGGTCTCGTGAATTTCTTGCGGACTTGATCCAAATGAGTGCATGACTCCTTCTGTTGCGCTCAAGTTATGAGCAAAATCTTCCTGCCCGTAGGTGAAATAGACCATATATTTCGCAAGGTCGCTGTATTGTTCGCCATATTTCTCGGCAAATATTTTTTCCAGACCCGGACTGACGTATCGAAGCGCAAACTGACCATGATCATGATGATTAAAATATCCCCAATCCTGCTGAATGTGCATTTCATCAGAATAGAATGCGCTCAGTTTAACACCAGCATCAATATATTTGTCAATCAGCCCTTTGAGATAAGGCAATGCAGATTCGCTGAAATAGTCCATCTCAGGGCATTTGTAGCATTGAACCACCAGAACTCTATTAAGGTCGCCTACATCAATCCTTCCTGCACCAAAGACTCTGATACGTCTAGCAACCCCTGTCTGCAATCCTTCATAGACTTCACTTTTTACAGAGCCGCTTATCTCCACCATTGATTCAGGCTTAACCATGCGATACGGAGTTCCGCCGACATGATCCTCACGGAAAGCAAAGACTCTTATATTTTCAGGTTCAATGTCAATGGGACCTTTGTTATTCACCCATCTTTTCTGTTGCCATAGCTGGACGCTGAAAGCCCCTGTTTTCGGGTCGCGAAGCCCCTTGCGATAGTGTAGCCATCGTCCATATTCACCAGTCGCTTTTTCATAAGCCGGCCCTATTTCAAGCGGGCTGAGAAGGCTG
>Ga0257142_1000015_pt1 | contig 17473 bp, 2 predicted proteins | sample saktaT_11_FD_193541 | JGI IMG/M metagenome (GOLD analysis project Ga0257142, IMG submission 193541) | Metatranscriptome of saline water microbial communities from Sakinaw Lake, British Columbia, Canada - sak_2011_1_27_40m (Metagenome... | ecosystem: Environmental > Aquatic > Non-marine Saline and... | reverse complement strand
GCCAACAATCATCGTGGGAAATCACTCGGGGATAGTGATATGATTAGTCGGAAGCCATCCAGATTATGGAGCCAACAAGCGCAATAGCCACGGCCGCAACCATGGATCTATTTTCTGCTTTCCTCACCGGCTTCACGGGCTCCGCTTCTTCGGCTTTCTTGATCTTGGCCATAAGCTCATCACGAGCCATTTCAAGATTTTCCCTTTCCCTGCGACACTTGCCAAGCTGAGATTCCAGTTCCTCAATACGCCTACTCTGACTGCTTTTCGCCTCTCGCATCCCAGCCTCGAACTCAGCTTGAGCAGCTTCTGCCCGCAACTTTGCCCTTTGGGCCTCAATCTCGGCCTCTGCCTTCACCCTATCAGTCGCGCCCTTCAGGTTATCAAGCATCGCCTGAAGATCCTTAATCGCGGCCTCTTTTTCAGCCAGCATTGCATCTTTTTCTTCTAGTGCTCTAGTGAGTTGCTTATTCTTTTCAGCGCACTCCTCAGCCTTTCCCTTCAGTTCTCGAAGCTCCGCGCGCAACATCTCGAGTTCTGCTGAAAGATCCTTCTCGACGACTTTCTTTTCCTCTATCTCAGCTTCCACGACCTTGACGATCTTCTTTGCATCCTTAACCGGAATATAGACAACTGTTCCTCTCTTAATTCTCCTCTCGTTTGGGATCTTGTTCATCTTCATTATGTATTCCCACTGAAGAGGATTATTGTAATACTTCTTCGCCAGATTCCAGAGGTATCCATTAGGATCGTCTACCGTAACAACGTCCATGTACTCGAAATCAACCTCGTCCTTCCGAAGTTGAGCGCGTAAATTTCCCACACAAGCCAACCCCGTTAGCAGGAGCGAGAATACCAATAATATAGTCACCTTCCAGCGCCCAGTCATAAACCGCATCAACATCACACTCCCTTTCTACAGAGCGGGCTTGCGGGACCTCGACCGCCCACGTAAAATGCAACAAGCCACATCGCTCTCATAATTCTCAAAGCAGTTTTTAGAAGCTTGCGCATATCGAGACGTAATGAACGTCAGGTTCCAAACCATCTCTTGCTATAGAATACGCATAGTCTATAGAAACATCGGATATGTTGATCCCGATTCCAGCAGCAAACTCTTTCTCGCTGGTGACGCCAAGGCGGAAGCTCACCAGATCAGCAGCCCAGTACTCAGCTCCCATGTGCAGAACCGCAGTGCTGCCTTCCAGACTCACAAACGCCTTGCTCAAGTCAACCGCAAGCAGAAGGTTGTCTTCTGGAAGCAATTTGAGAGCAGTTCCCATCTTCAACTGCACGGGAACAGATGCACTGGCGATTTTGCCGAATATATTCTGGACAGTAAGACCAACTGATATGGACTCCAAAGGCTCTGCCATGACACCTATGTCAAGGCCGCCGAAGCCCATACTGGTCTCCTCGAGTTGCGGATCGATCTTCTGAGACAGAACTTTGATACCGCCTCCCAACCGGACGGGACTAAACATAGCTCCATAGCTCAACATGAAAGCATTCTCAGAGCTAGCAAATGTACCAGTTGCCTGGTTACCCGAATTATATCGCTCAATCCCTGTGACACCAGCGTTTACCCAAGCCAAGCCAAAAGTACCAACCTTTTCCACAGTCTGGGCCAATGCCAGGAAGTTCTGTCTGCGGTCGAGTTGATCCCTGGCGCTATACATACTTGCAACGGAGGTGGACTTCACTCTGCTCAATCCTGCCACATTCCAGACAGTGGCTGTCGCATCATCAGCAACAGCAGCAGAAGCCCCACCCATAGCCAGAGATCTGGCGCCAACTCCCTCTCTGAGGTAAGGAGCGCCATTTATCGGATCTCCCTCTGCTGCGAAAGAACCGCAACACAAGACAAGCAGAAGGAATGTGGCTCCTATCACTCCTATCATCCGTTTATTTTTCCCACGAGTCATTTTATGTAAAACCTCCTCTTTCTATTCAGAACAACGTCGCCCGGAGAAAACGACCAGGGAGGGAACCGTCAGGTTCCCTCCCTGCTCAAGACTATTCTCTTACGAGAGCGATCTTGACGATTTCGGACTTCGTCTCACTACCAGTCTTCGCAAGTATGTTGCAGAAGTAGACGCCGTTTGCGAGTTGATCGCCGTCGCCTGAATCTGTCATACCGTTCCAACTGATCTCGACGTTCTCGTCAGCCCCAACAAGCTCGTCATCCACAACCGTCGCCACCAACGTAGCGGTGAAGTCGTAAATCCTGACTGTCACGCGCGCCGACTGGCTCAACCCGAACACGATCTTCGTGCTCGAAGATTCTGTACCAAACGGGTTCGGATAGTTGTGCGGTTTCACGAGTTTGAGAGCATCGCCCTCGACGATGAACTTGACTTCCGCAGTGCCCTTGTTGCCTGCAACATCCTGAAGCTCAACGGTCAACGTATGAGCGCCGTATCCGAGTTTGACCTCGTAGGATGCCTCGCCAGCAGCTACAACTTTAGCTCCCGCCGGCGCCATGGCACTGGCCATCACGGGCTTGTCATCAACCTTCACACTGATCGATGCCAAGTCAACACCAGAACCTTCATCAGCGTAGCTGATCTTGATCAACGGTCTCTCACCTACTACAGAATCCTGTTTCGGTGACAACACCATGACAGTCGGCGGTGTGCTATCAGCCACGGAGAACTTCCAGACCTCGTCTGTCGAGTTGCCTAGCATGTCGGAGACCAGCAGTCTGACTGTGTGCTCACCATAGCCTAGGCCCTTGGCAATGTACTGGATGCTCTCAACAGTCGCCTCAGCGTTCACTACTCCGCCATCGACCCAAACAACTACGGAATCAGCATCGACTCCAGAGCCAGTGTCTGACAGCTCTGCGGAGATCACGATTCCGCTAGCCGCCACTGCCTCACCAACGGTACCCGTAGGTTTCGTGCTGGACACCTTTGGCGGTGTGGTCTCGAGACTGAAGGTCGAGTTGCCTGATGCAATGTTGCCGGCCTTATCGGCCACCTGCACTGCAACCTTATAGGTTACACCAAGCTTCAGCGGCGTCAGAACTTCGAAGCTAGCTTCAGAAGCCGTCACTGTAGCTGGCAACACCTGGCCATTTAGAGAGATCACTACGCTGCTAACGTCGATGCCTGTACCAGCATCACTGTAGGCTGCGCTCACAACCGGTGTGGCCGTATTTACGTTGCCACTCGGCTCGATCTTCGCAATGGTCGGCGGAGTCTGCTCAACTATGAACGACCAGGTCTTGTAGCCGACGTTGCCGAACTGATCCGCAACTTCAACGTAGACTGTATGGTTACCTTTGGTCAGCCCTGTGGCAAGGTAGCTTATTCCGGAGGCCGAAGGCGTTCCGCCTACCGCAACTCCGTCCACCTTCATGAGAGCCGTAGCCTGGTCAACCCCAACTCCAGAGCCATCGCTGTAGTTCGCCGAAATCGCCACGTCCACGGAGTTAACCGTAGATTTGTCCTTCGGGTCTTCAGCAGTGATGACAGGAACAGCAGTTTCCAGAGTGAATGTCCTCGAAGTCGTTGCTACGTTGCCCGCCTTATCGGCAACCGTTACACCAATGGTGTAGGATATGCCAGTTTTCAGCGGTTCTTTGACTCCGTAGCTAACGGTGGACTCTGTAACCTCAGCCTTGACAGACTCACCGTCCAGTGAAAGGACTACCGAACTCAGGTTGATACCTGTGCCCGAATCACTGAAGCTGGCCGACAGAATCGGAGTATCACTGTAGATAACACCACTTGGTTTGACATCGGTGATGCTCGGAGCAGTCGTCTCGATGCTGAATTCCCAAGTAAGTTCTGCCACGTTGCCAGCAACATCAGCGACACTAAATGTGGCACTGTGTTTGCCCTTCTTCAGAACATTGGACGGCTTGTAGGTCACCGTGGAATTCGTTACTTCAGCACCCACAGCAACGCTATCAAGCAGCAGCTTGGCAGACGACTTGTCAATGCCAGTACCGGCGTCGCTGAACTTCGCCGAAATTACAGGAGTTCCTGTCTCATCGACTCCGGCTGGTCTCGTATCAGTAATACTCGGAGCTTCTGTTTCCAGAGCAAATGTCCATATCTTCTCAGAAGCAGCACCAGCCTTGTCCTTCACCGCAAGTTTCACAGTGTAGGTAACTCCAGTTTCCAGCGGCTCTACAGGTGTATAGCTAACCATGGATTGCCCAACGGTAGCACCGGTAATGACAGCACCGTTAAGCGTGAGCGTTACGCTGCCAAGATCAATACCAGACGCATCACTGTAGCTGGCGGCGATAGTCGGTGTAGCATCCTTTATGCCATTACCTTCCGGCGCCATGCCACTGATAACAGGATTGTCGGTCTCCTGGACACCAAATGCAGCCCGCTGGACGACCTCGTTGCCCGCCATATCAGTGGCGACAACCTTGATCTCGTTGGCGGATGCAGCCTCGCCCTTTCCGAAGGTGTAATCAAGTGATGCACTGCTGGAAGGCCCAGTCTTCTCACCAACGACTTTGCCGTTGATAATCAGCGACACTTTCTGGATTCCGCTGGCGTCGTCAATCACGCTGACGGACACCGTTGCTGCCAGATCGTCTGCTCTGACACCTGTCGGAACCTTGAGATCAACTAGCGGAGGCCTCGTGTCAGCAACAAGGTTTCTCACGAAGAACACGTCAGGCTGCACATAGGAACCATGGTGACTGCTATCTGTTCCGGAATCGGCGGCCAGGTCTTCTGCTCTCCTCCCGGCGTCTTCCACAAACACAGCTCCATTGTTGCCAAGGATGTCCACGAGGAACGTCCCACGGTAGTAGTTGGTGAATGGATCAATCGTCCACATGTCGAGGATGTCGCTTTCCCAGTAATCCTGAGCGCGCACACCAACAAATGTCCAACCACCATCGTTAGCGTCAGCATAAGCATTTACCGTGCCCTCACCATTCCAGGCCATCAGGTAAACGGTCGTCAGATCTTCGTACAGGTATATGGCGTTCTCATTGTACCAGTCATCTTCGAGCCTTGGAGCATTCTTCGAAGCATAGAAGACTACCTCGTAAGTATCACCATCGTTAACCTCTCCGGAGTGGATGGTGTAGCTGGCTCGCCATGCCTGATGCCTTACTTCAGAAGCGCCACTATATATACCTATCCAGGTCTCGTTATCGATACCATCAGGCGTGTAATCATCAGCGTATTCAAGTATCGGTCTGCTGGTGGTTATCAGCACCTTGCGCTGGAAGTTGACGATCTCGCCCTGATCCTGAGTCCTCATCGGCGTGTTGTTCTTGTTCAAGTGCTCGAACACATCCACGAAGATAGACTTCTGGAGTTGAGCAGCACTGAGTCCAACACCCTCGTCAACGATAGTGACAGCGGCTACAGCGCCCTGCGGCGTGCTGAACCATCTTACGCCGTCTTTCTGCGCAGCATGTGTCACGACCATTGGAGTCGTCCGGTCGATGTAGAACTCAACCGTCTTCTCAATAACGAGCCAGTTTTCCTCATATATGTCGTCTGACTTGTCCCAAGCCTCTATTCGCAGAGTATGGAACCCTTCGGTAAACGGCAGATCACCCGGAACCTCGAAGACATAGGCTCTGTTGATGTCCTCCGGCGCAGCGACCGGGTAAACGGAACTGGCAAACCCGTTAGTTCTTCCCGCGATTCCGACAGAGTACAGCTCACCATCAATGTAGACCCTGATGCTGTTCTCATCGATTCCGGACGGATCAGATATCCTGAATCCGACCTCGCCGCCTGCCAATCCGGTCAGGTAGCTCACTTCCTCGCTGGGATAGACGTATGCCTCATTGCCCTGACGATCCCAGAACACGACCTCGCCGACTCTTCCGACAGTCTTCTCCAGAACGATGCTGAAGATAACATTCGGTCTAAGTCCCTGCACACACTCAACGCTGCCGTCTTCGCTATCTCCGGTGACCACGTTATACCACCAGTCGGCGAAGCCCTTCAGGTTAAAGGTGAGCGTGTTGTTATCTGGATCGACTCGCAGGTTGATTATGTTATCATTCGCCCATCTACCTTCCACCAAACGTGGATCTACCGGCGTTCCGTCGGGCAGGCGACCCAACTGCGGGTCCCAATACCTTACGGAGACGAATCCGAGAGCCTCGTCCGATGGCGGGATGTCCATGTTACTGTAGTCAATGGTTACCAGTGGCTCGAAGCCCGGTCTGAATCCGAGATACTTCGGCAGATAGTTGAAGAATTCGATAGCGTATGCCTGACCCACAGGCTCGATAGTGAGCTTCTGGTCTTTCGGCGTGTTCGGCTTAATAGACGGAGTAATCATAAGCCCCGCCCTTTCAACGAACACCGTTTTGCCATTTTGGTCTTCTTCATACAAAGCCGCTCTCGGAACCATAACGCTCAAGGCCCCGTCCTTGCTCTTGACAGTTCCATTGGTACCAAGCTCTGCCGTGACCGGATAGACCTTAAGGTCATCCATTGTCAGGACGGTGCTTGTCATACCACTCGGAGTGCTGGCGAACACGGTAATCTTACCACCGAGTCTTATCAGTTCCAGATAATTCGGGAGCCTTTCCCAGCGATTGCCTATCATGATCGTCAGGCCTTCGCCGTCGAGGACGCCGTTGAATCTGTTGGGCGCACCCTCTTCTCTCCAGACATCGATGATCTCGCCACCGTAGACAAGTCCTTCAGGCGAGTCTACCTCAACCAACACCAGAACTGTGGGCTTTTCTCCTGATTCCACGTCAACTGACACAACAACCGACGGGGAGTCCTTGTAGTCTCCTCGTATCAGCGAATCGCCAAGTCCAGTACCGCCGATGTCAGCGGTGAAGGAGATTTCCATACCGGAAGGATCGGGCTCGTAGTTCACGACGCCATTTTCGTACCTGAACTTCAGGATCGGTGCCAATTCAGGAGCAACGTTCCCGCTCCAATCCTTGGCAACAGCCCTCAGTTCGTACATCGCGCCTTCCTCAAGCTCGGCGAGTTTAGCTTTCCAAGTGGTTCCCCACAGACCTGTCCAGTCAAACGCTTCCAGGATAGCCTTGTCGATTCTCACGGCATCCGGATACAGTTGCTTGTACCATATCTCCGAGATATCTTCCAACTTGTCAGCCGGAGTATCAAGATTCCCGAAAGGTATCAGCGTCGGAACTCCGATGGTAACCCAGTTCCCAACACCTTCTCGCCTGTACTGTATCTGTACTTCCTGAATGTCAGACTGACCGATAGTAGCTGCGTAGATGTTATCCAGCATGTAGTTGTAGTACTTCTGCGGCGACAAACTCCACTTCTGTGGCCACAACGCATGCAGGAACTGGTACTGTTCCGGATAATATCCAACGATTGTCGCTATCGGCGGTGTGGTATCAACCACGGTGACCTTGACAACATTGCTGAGGCTCTTGTTGCCCACAACGTCCGTGGACTTCAGTCTCAACAGGTAGTCACCTTCCAGAAGACCCGTCGTATTCCAATGCAGCGCATAGCTGTTCGGATGCTGCGGATCCTCCGGAGTCTCTGAAGCCAACCCAAGGTCAGTCCATTCCGTCAAGTCGAGACGCAGGAGATTGAGTTCATCCCGATTCCCAGCAAGCGGTACACCAGACTGCAGAGTCGACATCCTCACTTGGAACTGAACGTATGCAACAGCCGTGAGCGAGTCTCTGACAGTGGCCTTCACAACCACCTTAGCGTTGTTAGCTATCTCAGTGTCGGTAGCTAGTGTGCCTGTCTCAATGGGTATATCGTTACCTTCTTTGTCCGTAGCCATCTGGATGTACGTCAGGCTTGTGTCGCCGTCAATGTTCGTTATCATTGAATCAGGTCCGGTGTTATCAACCACCACACGCTGCGCGATAACCTTGTATGCGACGTTGCCCGCTTCATCCACAATCCTGACCCTGATGTCATAGTAACCATTCAGGACCAAGTCTGCCACGGTATGCCACACAGCCGTGAATCTGCCTGTAGCAGCATCATATACGACCGGTGAGTCGATTGGTTTCCAGTACCAATGCGACTGATCCATATTCGGCTTATCGTTTACGTTTTCATCACCGATATCCGGATATGAACTTTCCTTCCACTGGAAGCTGACCGCGGGGTTAAGGGCAGTGCCCTCTTCCATGAGGTTCTCATCGAACTCGTCGGTCTGCTCCTTGCAGCCCTCGTCGCAGATCACATCATCGTACTTGTTGTTGTTTATGCCGTCATTATCCCGTATAACACCTGTGGGAATGCCCATATCCAGGTCTGACGGGAGGCCGCCTTCGAAGGCTATGAAGACATCGACTTCACCCAGTTCTCTGCAGGTCAACTTGTCATCCGGATCCAGTATCGGATTCTCGGCTTGCACTGGCCTGCGGCTCCAACCTCCGACCCAGTCGTCATCAGTCGGCTGCCATTCGGTTATGAGGTCGAAGATATCGTAGGCATTGTGATCGATAATGACTACCAAGCTGTCAGAGACATCCGACTTGTTCTCGCCGGTATTAGCGACCACGGCCAACTCATAGACGCCAGCCTTCACAACCGTCGTATCCCACAGGACACTCCAGTTCTGCTGACCTCTGTAGTGATAGCCGCATTCGCCGGCCTCATCGATCTCTCCGTCTTTGTCGTTGTCAATACCATCAAACAGCCAGTCCACAGTATCCCATGCCCAACCTTCGTCTTCCTCATCAACGTTAGGCTCTGGATACCAGTTGCCATTTGCATCGCAGTAGTATCCGTCGATACCATCGTGGCTCAAGTCATCATGCCAATTTACGACCTCGCCGTCGTAGTACTCCGGACCGACCCAGTCGCCATCGTTATCTCGTCCATCCGTAGACCAATCGTTATTAAGGATGGCCTCGATCTCGACTGCATCATCCCATGACGCGCCACGCAGCTTGTACATGAAGGTTACACCAACAACGTCAGCGTCTGTGAAACCTGTCAGGTACACTCTACCAGTCAGTCTTGGGATTTCGTCAAGTATCATGCGCGGCCACAAGTACTGTTCATCACTGTTGTAGCCATCGAGTCTCTGAATCATCGCTATCGAAGCTGTCGCCTCTCTATCAACGACGACCAGTTTGATGACATTCGAGTCCTTCTTGTTGCCAATGTTATCCTCAGCAACAGCCTTGAACCAGTATTCGGCACCAAGGACGAGATTGCCCGGTTCATCCGTAACGCCGCTCCACGCGAACCTCGGATCCAGTAGGACCGAGTAAGGCTGCGTAAATGTCGCGCCACTATTGTTCACCACGACCGTGTAGTCATAGTCATGTGCGGCCTTGTACATGAAGGTCACTTTGTCCAGATCCGCGACAGGCATTGCCGCGTCAGGATCAAGGTACAGCACCAGAGGACGACCTCTTTCCATCTCGCCGTTATTGACGAGAGTGTCGTTCAGCTCGCCATCCGGATCAAGCTGTGCGGCAGATAGCGTAACCTTTGGGCCTTCGTTCTGCACCCAAATGTCGACCACGTCAGGAGTTACACGATCCGCTCCGGGGTAGAGTTCCCCAGTTGTATGACCTACATCATCAGTAGCGGTAACCGTGATGAAGTACTTGCCGTCGCTCAGAACACCACCTGTAACCCAGTTCGTGACACTCCACTTGGGCAATCCCGGATTACCTGCGCTATCCAGATGGATGGCATCCGCTTCAGCGGTTTCCCAGCCCTTGTCCCGCCACGTCTCGCCGCTGTCCGGGAATGCAGGCGCTTTCGCGTCTGCCGCAAACGGACCAGCGTATCTCAAAGTCACACGGTTGTTTGGTCTCCACTCGTTGACCAAATACTTCTCCGGCTTCACATCCGGATCGTAAGGCAACGGATAGAGCATGCCCATTGACCATGCGGCATTGTGAGCAGGCCACATCAAGGAGGTGACAGTCACACCCGGTGCATACGGATTCAGTCCGTCACCAGGAGCGCCACTGCCTTCCAGCGAGACGAATGTTCCCGGAGCTACCCAATCCACTTCCGTATCTCCAGCGAACACGGTTACGGTCTTGCCGACCTTGATCTTCGTTTCCGAAGGAACGAAGTACTGGCCAACCTGCAGGACTCTCGTCCTTGGCGGCTTCGTATCCTGAACGGTTACGAGTTGATACTGTGAAGTGCACTTAACTATATGCCACGGGTTATCCCAGTGAATCTGAGCGCCAAATTCATCTGATTCGTCCAGATTCATCTCCGGAGTCACATCACCGACGGCCTCATAGAATATGGATTCTTCTTCTCCGACAACGACCTCGAAGTACACGCCGCCCTCGACCATATCTTCCTCGTCGATTAGCACGTAAGCCTCGTAAGCATAGCTTGGCTCACCATGTCCGGGCACGCCTTCAGGCTCTCTGTCGTAGTCAAGAGTCCAGTCACCGTCATTATCTACTCTGTCGCTTCTCGGATCCGGCGCATGCTTGTCCAATGGACCAGTGTTTGCATCACCGGCAACAGCGACAATGTAGTACTCAGCCGTCTCTTCGAGAGTCTGTTCTGTCTTCGGATCGTCTATGAGCAGCCAGTCCGGAATTCTCCAGTGTACCATGTACGGTTGGTTAGTATCCGAAGGCTCAACAGGATCGTCACCGAATTCGCCATCCAGATCAGTGTCCAGAGCATCCAGAACAATCCACGGGCCATCGGTGCCGCCGTTAGGTGCAGCTTTCCTCCTGGCGAGGAAGACTACCTGACCGACGTCGTGGCCGTTCCTAGCTTCGTCCGGACCATTCGCAACTTCCATTGCCCGAATTGTCAGCACGTCGCCTCTTTCGACAGTCGCCTGAACACCCGGTTCCACCACTTTGGCGTGCGGGTTGTCTATGCGAACATTCTTCCTGTTCGCAACAGCAAGATCCGAATCAACGTCTTCTGTGTTCGGATAGTTGCGCTGCAGATAGACGTTCGAGTCACCCACTGGATATGGAACATAGACGTTCGAGACTGGAACAGTGAATCTTCCGCCGTTGTCAACAGCATACGCACGAATCTGCGGATTGCCATCGGCAACCAGCGTGGAGTCAATGTAGGCTTTCCAGGTATTGTAGTCCACGTGCGTGGTCGACTTCAGATATTGAGTGACATTCGTCCACACACCGCAGTCGGCATCGAAGATCTCGACAACGATGTTGTTGATGTCGCAGAAGAACTTGTTGTAGGTATTGCCAATCATGCCATCGCCGAAGGACCAGAAACCTACCGTATTCCTTCTCGTCTCAACGACCACTTCATGCCATTTCCATTCCAACGCGGCTGCATCTGCTATCAACTCGCTGTTTATGTGAGTGATAAACGTGCCTGCCGGCTTGATATCATCCTGGTTATGCACGAGGATCTTCTGGTACCCGTATTCACCCACGTTACCTGATGCATCGACGGCACGGGCACGGATGAAGTGTATACCGTCTTTACCCCAGATCGGGTCAAGGACTTTGCCCTTGTCCGCGACTACTGTAGTGACTACCGTAGCTTCAGTGTTCCAAACAACGTTATTGCCGATCGTATCGCCCATGACCCAGTAGTACGCAAACCCCTTTACTTTGGCGTCCGAGCCGTACAGCTTAACCTGCACGACCTCAGACAACGGCATAGCATCGAAAGGATCGGCCGTAGTAATCGCGGTTCTCGGATCCCTATTCGCCGCGGCCGTATTAGCATCCAAAGGCTTCCAGACAACATCAGAGTAGTCGCCATCCTGGTTCGGATCGTATCCGGCCTCAACGTAGACCTTTACAAGACCCGGGTCACGCTTCAGAGCGCCCTTCGCCACTTTAAGGTAGGAAGGTCCGGTATTCGTCGTATTGGCGGGCAAGGCAGTTCCGCTATTGTGATTCTCATACTGCCTCGTGTCGACCGTACCGATGTCATTCAGACCGTACTCGAGATCAGGAGTTCTGACCCAGATTTCCAGCGATGTATCGTACTGGTCGTCATGGATGTACAGGGTCCTGCTTGCAGGCCACTTGTTGTAGAGGTCAAACACCTCGTATTTGTCAGCGCGGGAACTATCCAGATTTGTATCTGCGCCAATTGGCAGCAGTTTTCTGATGCCATAGTTACATGCATTGGTGTCATCCAGAATCTGTGCAGGATCAGTAAGACTAGTAATAGCACCTGCGTGAGTTACAGCGAAGACAATCTGAGGAGCGTCAGGTATCTTGCAGTCCTTCTCGACAATTAGCTTAGCCTGAAGCGTCTCATCATACTGAGTGTCAGTAGTGTTGCCTGCCTTGTCGGTGACTATCACATGCACGTTGTATGGGAAGTTGTTACCGTTCTGATCCAACGGCGTCTTCCAGAGCAAGTGCCATAGTTCCTCGCCACCCACAGAGGAGAAGTCCTCACCTGAGATCGGGGAGGCAAGCTCACCGGCGCCAATGTAGTCACGGCTACTAGCAGGAACAGGCAGAACAGCAGAACTCGCTGTCGGCGCTGCCGGCGATGCAGGAATGTAGAACTTCACGGAAGCTACACCAGCGCCACCGTCTTTAACCTTCACCCACAGATCAACCGCGTCACCACTGCAGGCAACCTGAGTTGTACGTCCACCTTCGTAAGCTCTACCACCGCTGTAAACCGCGAGAATGTTAGGACCGTAGGCATCAGCGATAACGGTGAAGATGGCGTCCTTATCTATCTCAACGGAGTTCTGGTTTCCAGCATAGTCGGTAACCAGCGCTCTGAATGTGACTTTACCTTCGTTGAGTTCACCCTGAGCAAACAGCATCCCGAGGACATTAAGACCAGCCGCATCCGGGTAGCTCTTCTTACCTATGAAGGTAGCTGTCCAGAGATCCGTAGCCTTGCTATACTTGAATATGCCGTCAGTATCGCCCTCAACCACTGGCACAGTCTTCCAGCTTGCTGAAGCCTTGTGGAAGTACTGAAGCACAACACTCTCGGCTTCCACTTGGTCCACCGGGTCTGTAGCATCGGCTTTCACAGTCACTTTGACATCGTAGTAGTCGCCGTTGGCGTTCATGTACCGATACACGCTATCACCGCTGGCCGGGTAGATAAGTTCCTTGCTCTCGAAGCCTTTCGTCGGGTCGGTTGTGTCCACGTCTACCCACATATTCACCAGAGTAACGTCCGGCTCAGTGTGATCCACGATCACCACAACTACGTCCGGTTCCGCGGCCATGTTGCCATCACCGTCGAATCCCGTAACGCGAAGCTGATAACGGCCCTCGGCCAGCGTCGCCACGATCCATTCCATCGTCAGCGAGCTACCGGTAACTTGCTTCGTTCCAACAGGCATCCATTGCAGAGCGCTCCAGGAAGTGGTGTACGGTCCCCTGTACTCCAATGTGGCAACCGCAACTTTGTGAGCGTCAATCTCAACATCCACAGCGCCCGGATCCAGATCACGACCCTCATCATCCGGCCAGTATGTACGCTTCGTCACTGCCAGATGCGGATCAAGCACATTGGATCCATCCACGAACCTTATGTAGGCCTGCGGACCTGTGGTGTTGTTCAGGATCATGATAGTATGTATCGGGTCATCGTTATCCTCGTTGCCAACTTTATCTTTGGCTCTGGCACGAAGCTCGATATACTGATCCTTAGTCTCATTGACGATCTGCGAGAAATTCATATACCATGTGACCTGCCACTGACCATCAGCAGTCGGTACACGTTGCGCCACGCTATACTGGCTTGCAGGAATTGGAATCCACTGGATGGGACTCGAAGTATTCTGCGCCGTAACGGGCTTCTGCAAAGTATACTCGAAGTTGATACCATCCACGCCCTGTGTAACATTCTCACTCAGGTCGTAGTCGGCATTGGCCACTATCTTAGCGGACAGCTTGACCTCGGTGTCGTCAGGATAGAGCATGAATCCGTTAGCATTACTGGCGGACTCGCCAGCGCGCTGTGCGGTCATGATCTTCGCCTTCGGAGTCGTGCCATCCAAAGTTACTTTCTTCTGGTTGCCCGCCCCAACCTGTACGTTGAGTGCATCATCGAAAGGCACTGCGCGGACATACCAGTCAACATTCTGATCAGTCTTCGGAGTCTTCCACGGAGCAGTCCAGCCATCGTCAGGCCATGTATCTATCGCGATTCGACCAATCCAGGTCGGGATTATGTCCTGCCATCCCTGTGGAAGCAGAATCAAAGGATCAGTCCACGGATAGAATCTTGGAGGCCACTCGCCCGGAGCAGAACTCAGAGCATACTGCCACGTGCTTACTGCCTCATTAGTATTGCTCGGATTGCCCTTGCGGGAAATCTCAAACATCACCGAGACTGTTTCCACAGCATTGATCCCGGGACCATCCGAAACTATGGCCACCAGAGGTGTCTCGGAGCCAGCCTTGATCCTGTCAGCCACTTTCAGGTCGATGTTTTCAACAGCGGGAGCGGTACGGTCAAGAACGATAGTCTTGCTGACCATCTTCTTATAGTCCATCTTGTCCGTAGCCTCGACTCTCACTTCATAAACACCGTCAGGTAGTGCATCCAGGTCGAAGTCGGCGACCCATATCTCATCGTCCACACCACTAGACGTACCCGGTACCCACATCTTGGATATCACAGGGAGGTTGTGGTAGAGGTTATCGGTGTAATTGGATCCTGCCGAGTTAAGCCATGCTGTCAGCGATGCGAGGACCGCTGCACCGCTAGAGCCACTCAAGAACTCATCAACCATGAGGTTCTTAGGATCTGGCATCGTCCATGTGTGACCTACCGTGTCAACAAGGAAATAGTAGAAGTAAGTCCAACCAAGTTTCAGCGAAATGTCCTCAGCCTTCCAGATGCTCTCACCCTTGCTGTTGTGATACTGGGTCATCGGCACTCTGGTTGACAGATATGGATCTGGAACACCCACAGTTGAGCCTACGCCGTCAACGTTCGGCTGTAAGGTGTAGCACAGCCAGACTCGCTCGAACCTCGGCTTGTCATTTCCATCCACGTCAGTCCAGGTTGGCAGATAGAGCAACGCGGTCTGTTCTGACAGGAAGAACGTGTGATTGATCGTGCCAGGAACAGGAACAGGCGTGGCTGCGGTTGAAAGCGTATCCTTGCTATATCCTTCTCCACCAGTCTCCACGACTACTGGAGGAAGGGCGTTATTGTCTGAACTGTCCAGTATTGAGAACTTGATTTCCGACACATCCGCATAGGCGTCACTGGTCGCATACAATTGCAGCAACTCGCCGGACACCTTGGCAAGCGGATTTCTCGGAGCCAATGCATTTCCCAATATCACATGCGGATTCGCCGGGAACACACCGTTACTGAAGTTGTTGGCATCCAAGCCATACATATCGGTGAACGGCAGATCCAGATAATCCGTGTAAGCGAATGGCATCTGATAGAACGCCTGAAGAATCTGACCAATAGCGCCAATATCCAGCCTATCCACGATCGCCTTGTAGTGATCCATATCGAGAGCCAAACCACCAACTTTGATGCTCGGCCCCATCATATCGAGAACTCTGATGACGATCTCGCCGGTTGTCGGCAGGAAACCTTCAGCGTTGCAGTCCTTATCAGCAGCCACAGCCATCAACTGGAAGTCTCTGGTGCCGGCAATACCCCAGCTCGCATAGTACTTCGGAATATCATAAATAAGCGTGCCGGTGTCCACTCTGAAGGTATAACGTAACCCCTGATCCGACTGGTTGGCATTAGGATCGACGGCCGGCGGATTCCGCAGATCACCCAGACCTATCTTCATCCAGCCGTTGGCCGCAACCGGACTCGCAAGGTATTTGCTCTTATAGTACGTCGAGCTGAGCCTTGCAGCCTGCGGATAGGGTCTCGCATACAACCAGACCTGTGTTATATCGCCTGTGGCATCGTCGCCGTCTCCGGTACCCCAAACACTATTGACGCCTGCGGCGCCATCCGGATTGGCATTCACGATAGCCTCAAAGAGGATCTGTTCTTCCTCATGGACCTTGACATGTATGCCGTCATTATCGGCGGCAGCGTTCAGCGCCGTCATGTCGATTCCGGCCGCTGGAGTCCAACCGAAGACCGTCTCATCAACTCGGAAGATCGAAGCCGCAGGTACAAGGTTGTTCACCATGTAGTTCTTGTCAAGACCACCAGGACCTGTAACATATTCGTAGTTGACCCGAGTCCGAGTCGCATCCGGCGTCGGCGTGACGAAGAGTCCCGGAATATCCGCGGGAACGTTTCCAGCAGGGAGCGGAGCACCGAACGGCACTCCAACCTTCCAGTTTATGTCTCTCAGGAAATTGCGCTCTCCCTGAGCAGGATCAGCGTGTTTCTTGCCGTCACCCACGCGGTTCTCGACCACGTATTCGTCATACCTCGAAGTGCCAGCAGGATCTCTGTCTGTCTCATGCCCGGTACCGCCGTACACATCCGGCAGGTCCTTCGCGATCGTGCGGAATTCGTATTCCGTTCCGTTGGTCGGAGGGAACAGAGCCGTGTTGCTGATGTTAATGTTGTCCAACGACCAGGTCGTAACAGCTATCCTCTGAGTATAGGCTACTGCATCGTTCTTGACGACGACATTGGCGCTATTGACCAGCCAGCCAGCGTATGGAACCATATCGAATATCCTGTGGGTCGCATACAGCGGGTTCGATTCGTCATTGAGGTAGCCGCGCTCGGTAACGAGGACTACGTCATCAATCGTTATAGGCCCGTTTGATTCAAAGGTGCTCATATAATCAGGCTCGTAGTCCACTCCAAGTGGCATCCACGCGCCGCCAGCAACACGGTACTCGAACTGAACGCCGCCGCTGGTATCGAACGTCTTGGTGTATTCAAGACCACCGTAGATGGACACAACTTTCGCCTGAACATCAAACACCTTGTAATTATCTTCGCCCGGCTCATCTTTATAGCCGTCTGCGTCGCTATCCACGCCGTCGTTGGTACGGATGATCATCTTGTCGACGCCGCATTCCACATCCAGCGGAGTATAAGAGTAGACGATATCCTTATCAGTCGGCAAGGCTCTATTCTTATTACTCGTGTTCTTAACAACCTGCGTGAATGTGTATGGACCTTGATGGTCGATTATGATCTTGTGGCCATGATACGCCGCAGTATTGCAGCGGTCTGCGGTCGGACCAGTCCTGAGCGGCACAGTAACGGGCGCCTTGCCGGCTCCGTCGATCACGATTGGGATGAACTCATACTGGAACTCGCCATTGAATCCGCTCAAATCCCATGTCAACGTTGCATCAAAGTAGTTATTCACTGCGCTAGCTGCATACGTGACGTTCGTGATATTGGCCTGCATCCAGACGTTCTTCTCGGGTACATTTAATAACGTACCCGCGATCGCCGGGTTATCCTTCAGATCGTCGATGCCGCCCACGCCGTCATTGTCAATGCCATCCCATGCACTATTATACGTAGTGCTTAGATTGTCTCCAATCTGGCTGGGATAGAGGTCATTATCGTACCTGTACCACAATGTCACCGTAGCGCCTTCCCGAGGTTCCGGCCATACACGAACAACGACCGTGGCCTCGTCGCCGGTAACACGCTGGTACTGATTCACGAAATTGCCG
>Ga0257142_1000012_pt1 | contig 18140 bp, 12 predicted proteins | sample saktaT_11_FD_193541 | JGI IMG/M metagenome (GOLD analysis project Ga0257142, IMG submission 193541) | Metatranscriptome of saline water microbial communities from Sakinaw Lake, British Columbia, Canada - sak_2011_1_27_40m (Metagenome... | ecosystem: Environmental > Aquatic > Non-marine Saline... | reverse complement strand
CTTTAAGAACGATGGAATTAACACCAACATAATCGCGTTACAAATACCATCTTATTCCTCGGAAGTATATATCTGAAATTCCAAGGGATAAAGAACATTCACCGGCTCAGCCGGTCCTTTTACAATATTTGATCCCTCAAGAGGCATATCCTCTATAGGATCAAATTTGAATTTTTGAATAATTTCAAGGATACAGTTCATGAAATTTTCACTGTTGATTCCAATAACCTCAATAACATTCTGAGATGAAATTGTTCCATCTTCTTCGATGGTAAATGAAACAACCATTCTTCCAGGATCAACTTCATTACGGCGATAACGCTCCATGAAACATGTCTCCATGGCTGCAGAGTTATCAGCCAGAACTTTATCAACAGTAAATGCGCTACGTTCAACATCATTAACACGTGCGTCCACAAGCTGTTGAGGACCTTCCATCCTTATGCGGACTTTTTCACGTTCCATTTCCTTACGGCGCATCTCATCTGTAACAACAACCCTTTCGATTTTACGTTCGAAATTGAACGTTGCATTTGTAACATCGGCAGGACGATTAAATGCGTCAAAACGATAAACAATATCATTAAGTACTAATGAGACGCGTTTGACTGCCGGACGTAAAGGATCGAACGTTATCAATCCAAAATATGAGTCGCCGCGGAAAATAATCTCGTCAAGACCATAGTTCTTGCCTCTTACCATACCAAGACGCATTTCATACCGGTAATACTCATTTCCTGACAATCCGCGGATTGTTCTGTAGTAATTCTCAAAACTATTACCGTATTTCGCTGCAGCTACACTGAATGTATACGAACGGTAATCCTCACCCTGATCAGTTAACAATTCAGCTTCAACAGGGTCAACTCGCATTTTTGCAAAATCCCTGTTATGCACTGTCACTTCAAATACTGTAAATCTGTTTGGTGTATACCCAAGATCCGGATCGATCCAATTTCCATAAGTATATGGATTTGTTGAATATACACTCTGTGCTGATTCAACAGGGAAAAGAGTGTTAAGCTCTTCATCTGTCATATACCGTGCTTCTATACTGGAAGCCCCGAGATTATACACGAGGGAATTTGTTTCCTGATCGATTGTATAATCGGGGTCATTACCGAAAAGTACCGGTTCCAACCATGTTTTATACCGTATTTCAGGCGGATACAGGAAACAACTTGTTACCAAAAGTACCGGTAAAAGTACAAAGCACGTAATAAGAATCTTCCTCTTCATACTCAAGGACATGCTAATCCCACCTCGATTAAGGTTAATGTTTTTTCCATACGTTCAATCAAGTTATTACTGTACAGCCGAGAAGAAATCCATCTTCTGCTGCGCAATACTGCCTTCTTGTGTAAGAGCAAAAACAACCATGTTGACACCCATCCTCAACTGAGGCTCATTATTTGAGGTTAGAACCCATTTTGCTCCATACCCTTTGTCCGAATAAACCGCAACAAGCCTGTCCGCAAGCCATACACCCTCTAGATATAACACAGCTTTTGACATAGTCCCCTGATGACGTGAACCTGATGCACTTGAATTAAACGCATAATTCTGTTCACTTCCCTGAGGCGGTCCATCATTGAAATCAAAGAAACTATGATATATAGGATGTTCATTGGGGATTGGAAGGAACTTCGCATCGGCACCGAGAGCATCTCTCAGCATCTGTCTAAGTGATGCCTCACCGGCACCAAATTCGCTGCTTGCATCACCGTTGTCGAGAACAGCAAATCCACCTTTGCGAAGATATTCGCCAAAGTTTCGGGCTTCGATATCTGTTAACTCAAACATATCTTTCATATTGAGATAGACAAATGGAGTATCGAAAAGTTTTCTTGAATCAACAAATAAGTGTTTATCAACTTTTGCATTAATATTTGTCCATCTGTTAACTGCATCACTAAGATGAATGATAGCCCGTTTATTGTATGGTTCAAGCTGTGCTCCCCAAAGTGTCGCAATATAAATAAAACCTTTAACACTTTGCTTATCGTTCGGATCCTGAATAATCATCGCCTTAAACTGACCTGTATCAAGGTCATCAAGCGATATCATCTCTTCTTTCATCGAGATTTGTTTTTCAGGTTCACGTTCAGTTGTCATCTGTATTTCAAGGCCTTCCGGAACAAATACACCAGCGCCGACTTCAATGTTCATATTAGTATCAACATCATATGTAGCGACGCTACCCATCATTGAAGCCTCAACAGATTTTGTTTTAATGGAAGCAGTAGGCTTACGTTGTACAACTTCTTTTTTCTTGTACTCACGTTGTTTCTGACGTTTTTTCTTGAATTCAAACGGTTTTGTCATTCGAGGACGCCTAATCACAAGTTCCATAGTAGGCGGTTTAACAACTTTAACCTCGGTTTTCTTAAACATGAAATATGAACCCAGTGCCGCATGAAAAGACACAGCCACCAGAAGCCCCAAGAAAAGCAATTTCTGCGTTTCTTTCTCGAGCTTCTCCATATCGATGGCATCAGAGGGGCCCCTAAACCGTGAGGATTGTAACTCTTCTGCCATGAGACTCACCACCTTTGCAGTTGAAAATCATTTGTTATTTTTCTTCCCTGTTAATATCTTCAACAGCCATTGCCACTGTTTCGATTTGAACTTCTTTCGCAATCTTCATCAGCTTTAATACATTGCCATGTTTGGCAGCGACATCAGCCTTTATAAGCAACATATTATTACCAGTTTTCTGTTTTTCGCTGATGAGAAATGCATCAAACGAATCAAATGATGTTATTTTACCGTTTAAGGCAATGTTTCCCTCTGCATCTAACTCGCATACTAACTGACGTTTATCCAACTCCTGGGGATTTTGTACCTCCGGAAGAGCCATCTTTAACTGTTGCGGATTTTTAAACACGGTTGTTACCATGAAAAAAATCAACAATAGAAAAACACAGTCAATTAATGGAGTCATATTCAGTTCATCTGATTCGAGTACAGATCCTTTTCTTTTTAATATAGCCATTGTACCCTCTTCAGCAGTTATTCTTCTTCCTGAGCCTGTTCAATTGCAAATGCCATCTGTTCGGCGCCCTGTCCAGTCGCCATATCCATTGCATATACAATAAATCCATGTTGTGTCTCAGGATCACCATGAATGATAACATTTCTATTGTTGAACTCGTCCATTGCACCACGTATCGCCATTGCCAACTCTCCGGCAGAAACAGGCTCTCCGGATACAATATATTCTCCGTTGGCAGTAACTTGAATATTAACATCCTTTTTCTGCTGTTGTTCATCAGACGAATCAGCAGCACCCGGCAGGTCAATCACCAGTCCCTGAATGTCAATAAACACCGTTGTGACCATGAAGAAAATCAACAATAAGAAAATACAGTCAATCAACGGAGTAAGATTAAGTTCTTCTTCTCCGATGACTGATTCACGTTTTTGCCTGGTTTTCATTTAATATCACTCTCCAAAAATCCAGCGATTTACTCTTTTTCCAAGTATGCAAGAAGTGTGTTTGCAAACGCCAGCGCATAAATTTCCACCGCAGTCCTTGCTTTATCAGCGCGATGACCTAGATAACGATAAAAAATAACTGCAGGAATGGCAATGATAAGACCTGCTGCCGTCGTAAGAAGCGCCTGTGAAATACCACCTGCAACAACACGCGGGTCACCGGTACCTGATTCTGCTATCGACTCAAATGCAACGATCATACCGGTAATAGTACCAAGAAGTCCAAGAAGCGGAGCAATATTACCAATGGTATTCAACACCGGAAGAAACCTTGTGACATATGTTCTTGAGGCGTCATCGATGGTAATATGCAACTCGTCTTTGAATTCTGTCATTTCTGTCTGGCTTATAAGGAATTTCGTAATTGTATCAGTACCTTCACTGCTCTGGCCGGACGATTTTCTCGCACGATCAAGGTCACGTTTTTCTATAACCATTGTGTCATATCTTTTTAGAAGACGTGCGAAAATATAATTTAAAATTCCTTTGCCCTTTGAAACTACTTTTGCACATGCCTCAAGGCCACCCGTGTTTAACGCATCTTCCATATCACCAAGGTTTTTATCTGCTTTCTGTGGTGATGGAATACGCTGTAAAACGATGATACGCTCAAAAATAACCGCAATTCCAAGCAAAGCCGCGGCGAGCAAAGGCCACATCAGCGGTCCACCAGCTTTGAACAATTCGATCATGGTACAATTCTCCTTTCGATACTGCTGTGAATTTTAGTTTGAAACATTATTTTCTGTAAATTAACACACTATCAGGCTCATCCGACCGTGGTCCGATAAGACTATTAAATGTTGTTTCATTATCATATACTGCTGAAACATCAAAATAATAAATTACAGAATCAATATCTGACGGAACAAAACTTGCGCTGATAGTAAATGTTTTATCCGTTCCACCAGTGGGGTAAAAATTCTTATCACCAAAATCGAAAAGGGATGAGTCAGAACTTGTAATATAATATCCTTTTATGTCCTGATTTGCATCCATATTCCATGATACAACAACAGAATCAGATTCCTTAACATATGACGCAGTTACATTTGTCGGTTTTTCAATACCATTATATGTGGCAAAAGTAGGCGCATCATGGTCTTTACTGCAACCGTAAGCCGCAAATACCAGTAGAATCGAAATAAATATATTGATTATATTTTTCACCTATGTATTCTCCTTCCGCTTTAGAAACTTTTTGAAAAAAGAATGCCGGGTGTTCTGTCAATCATTGCGGAACTAACCTTCATTCTATTATTTCTCTCGGCCCGCATATTTCCTTCATCCGATGCCGAAAAGAATACTGCGTCGAAGATATTATAGGCATAGACGGCACCGGCAACAATAATTGCTGTATTACGAATAGTATGTAAATTATCTAATTCGTCATTTGTATTTTTTAAGTCTTTATAAAGTGTCAATGCATCGTCATATTCACCGCTGCCTTTTGTCGCAATCGCTGCAAGATTATTAAGGTCACGCTCATACACTTTCTTTTTTGTGTTATAGTTTTCATGAGCGTTGATGAAAAAAACAAGTGAAATCGTCTCAGCAACAAACATTGACATACCTTTGTACTTCTGTCCTGCTGTCATTTGGCCAAGACCTGGATAAACCATTGAAAGTACTAAAGCATCTTTTTTGGAAATCACTGCTCTGCGCACGAAGCTCTCCTCATCCTGAGCAACGGCTACACCAGCCAATTGGATCAAGAGCATAAGGCAGAGTCCGGCGACAATAAAGGTCTTCGACATTCTCAACTTTGCTTCCTCCTTATTGCAGTATGAGCATTTAACTATAATCTATTCGCAACAATATAATCTTTATGCATACGTGCAAATTTAAATGCTTCTTCGTTTACATCTGCCCCTTCTTCATATTTTTGTATAACCTTATCATAAGCATCAATTGCATCCTGCCACCTGTCGAGCGCTTCGAAACAAACTCCAAGATTCGAATAGGCACCAATTTCAGCTTCGGTATCAGGGTAATTAGCGACAATAACCTTGAATATTTCCGCTGCTTGCCGATACAGATTCAGATCTTTTGTATCCTGAGCCTGAGAGAAAAGATTCCATCCCTTCTCATATTCGATGTATGCGATCGTTTCTTTCAGATCCTTTAAGGTTTCAGGAACTTTTTCCGCAACCTCGGTATGACTGTATTTTTCCATAACTAATTCGTAATTTTCAAGCGCGAGTTGATATTCCTGAATATTGTAATAGTAATCTGCTATACTGAATAACGAGGTTGATGCAAACTCACTATTAGGGTATTCTTCAACAAGTTGCTTGAATGTACTGATAGCCTGGTCTTCCTGTTCCAGGTCAAGATATGCCCACGCCTTAGTATAAAGAGCTTCGGCATCTTTTTCATGCTTTGGATAACGTTTCAGAAGCAAGTTAAATCCGTCAATTGCATTCTGAAGTTCACCAAGATTATATTCACCTTCAGAATAATAGAATATAGCTTCAGGAGTAAATTCAGAATTGGGATATTTCTGAGCAAATGAACGGAATGTCCCAATTGATTCTGTAAACCTTCTTCCGTTGTGAAAACAGAAACCAAGATAATAATGTGCCATTTCTGTATTTGGTGTATTGGGGAACTTTTTAATATAATCCTCAAAATGAACTGCTGCCAGATCAAGTGCATCTGGAAGATTAAGTAATTTTGTAAGATACAATACACCAACCTTCAATAACATATCGCTCGAAAAATATGAATTGGGAAAAGCATCAAAGCCGTCTAAATAGTTATTAACAGCCTCAATATAATATTTTTGCGCTTCAGCAAGATTACCTTCTTTTTCAAGCTGGTTTGCACGAGACTCGTAACCCTGGGAAGTAAAATAATACGCCTCTTCTTTAAAATAAAAACTTGAACCTTCAGGTTGTTTTCCCTCAGCTTCAGGTGATTCAATCATCATTTTTGCGTATTTATTTAATGCATCCCAATTTTCACTTGTTGAGGTCAATTGGATAAGATTTCTTAAAAATCCAAGTTTTTCAAGTGTATCTTCTGTTTGATTATACAAATCAAGGTAGGTATTAATTGCCTGATCACTATTTCCCATACGAACGCTTATGATGGCGAGCCGCATTTGTGCCATACGCCTTATGCTCTCATCATCACTTTTCATTAGTTCTCTCAGGTCATATTCGGCTCTCGCAAACTGGCCCTGATCAATATAGACACCAGCTCTTTGAACTGAAGCTATCTGACGGCTTTCAGGCTGATCCAAATCATACGCTCGTGTATAATCAGCGAGTGCAGAATCAAAATTATCCATTAATTTATACGCATTACCACGAATCAAATAGAACTGAGACAAACGATATTCATTTTCAACTGCAGAAGGATCTTCAACAGCAAAAGAAACAATATCGATTACATCACTGTATCTGTTTGCTTCATACATAGTATTTGCTGAAAGTAGACGGGCTGTTGTAAAAAGACGTTTATCTTTTTTACTTACATTCAGCAGATAATCAACAGCAGCAATTTTATCACCCTGGTCAGTTTTTACAACGCCCATTTCAAACCATATTTGATCTTTTTGCTGGTGTTCAGGATATTCCTCAATAGCTTTATTGAAGAAAGTAAGTGCAGTTTCATAATCTTTAAGCTGTTTATATGCTCTAGCTTTCATTACGATAATAAATTCTCGATAGACAGTTTCTGGATATAACTCCAGCAACTTATCAAATGTCTGTACTGCCGCAAGAATCGATGCATCAGTTCCAATCGTTTGTTGAGCCAGAGCTTTTCTGAAATATATACGCTCAGTGAGATTTGTACCTGGAAAATCCTCAAAAATTCTATCAAATATAGCTATTGATTGATTTATATGTTCCAGACCAATTTCTCTTTGGTCATTTTTAAACATCTTCTCACCAAGATCGTTATGTGCCCGAGCCAGCATAAAGAAAGCCATGTCAAGATCAAATTTAGCTCTGAAGGCAACATCACTATAAGAGTTGATATAAATTTGATATTCTTGAATCGCCTGCTCAAAAAAACCTTTATCATAATATAACTGACATATCTGAACCTGCATCTGAGCTTTGATAACTTTATCCTGAACATCATCAATAGCATCACGATAGGTCTGAATTGCATCATCAAATCTGTCTTGATCCAGATACATGGTAGCCAGCCTATTATAAGCTTCAAAAATGAGCCGCAAATCATATCTAAACAACGTTGCGATTCGCTTATACGAGACTGATGCCTCGTTAAAACGTCCGGAATTCGCGTAACATGCTCCTATTTTCAAAGCGGCTTTTGCAGCAAGGTCAAGTGCAGTCTCATCTGTAAGACCTGCTAATTTATCTCGCTGGATACGCTGGATCTCAAGATCGGTTAATTCATTAATACGCATTTTATCGACAAGTCTCTGATAGCCTGATACAGCTTCATTATATTTCCCCTGATCAAAATATGACTCGCCAATCTGGAATAATGCACGATCCGCTTTTGTTCCTGTTGGAAATCGTGTAATTAATTCCTGAAAAACACGTATGCTTTCTTCATACTGTTTTGTATCATAATACGCCCAGCCGATATTATATAATGCATCCTGAACATAAGTTGATTCAGGATATTTCTCGATCAATACACGGCCTTCTTCAATAACTTTATCATAATCATTGATAAGGTACCATGCATCAACCGTCCTTTTCTGGGCAAGAACTTTAAGTTCATCATGATTGCTTATTTGTTGCGTCTGATTAAAATAGTCGCTGGCTTTCTTTACATATTCTAATGCTAACTGATTGTATTTCTGCTTGTCTGCATCGACAGACGATTCTTTTGATTTTCGTATTTCATCTTCTGCCATTTTTGAATATGAATTGCCAGTTTGATAAAGAGTTGCATCTTTAATCCGGATTTGCATATCACCGAATTCAACAATTACTTTATCTTCATCAAGGAAACGACTTTCGATTTCACCAACTTCAATATACTTCTCAATAGCCTGGTCATATGCCGCTGAAGTATAAAACTTTTGTGCGGCACTAAAATCTGCAATCATTTGGTCTGGAGTGGGAATACCTGCAACAAAGTATGCAGCACTCGCCATAATGATAAGGAACACATATCCTAAATTCATTTTAACATCACTACCTTTCGGGTTTGGAACTAAACTAAAAATGAACGATTAGGAAATCGGCTCCAGTCCGACAATAAGTCTAACGAAATATACTCTATCAGTCCTGTTATATGCCTGTCGAGCAAATCCGTTAAACTCTTGCCACGTACTCTGGTATCCGAAATTAAGAATAAAATCATATCCGCTATAGAATGAACTATTCGATAGCATAACAACCATATGCCGAGAATCATAATCTAACTGATCATTCACAAGGTTCCTGGCAGTTGAATTTAATCCGGGTAATCCCTGCATTCCGAATCGGAATATTGTTCTGGTTGTAATGGGATATTCTACCTTGACAATCGGATAAAAGTATTGCTCATGTAATGTTAATTCCTTACCATCACTGTTTGTATACTTTCTATTCGTAAACTTAACCTGCGGATTTATAAGTAAATCTTTAATGTAGTATCTATACTCCGCACGGTATACCTGCGTTCTGTCTATGAGATCATTTTCGAGCTGATATCCAGTTTCGTTCTGATGATTGATCTCATATTTCAGTTTCATTCCGACATTAAGATTTCTGACACTGAATACATTCGTTTCAAAATATGACTTACTTACATAACTATCTCGATACCGTAAAGGATCCCAATATCTTTCAGTAATAATATCATCCATCATATTATTACCAATATCAAGATTGTAACCATATGTTGATGAGTCGACTAACGTTGTTGTCAGTTTTCGTGCATATCGGTAGACATCATCCTGAATAGAATCCTCGACTTTTTTGGCGATTGTTGATAACTTAATATCAGCAAAAAATGGAATAAACTTGTTGTATTCAGCTGAAGCATATTTTACATCTGTTACTCCGCCACCGGCGATTCTTTCCTGATCAAGAATACCAAGTGATAATTTCCATCCGATATTCGTCCCATATGAACCAAAAATATGATAACCCTGAGTATTCAAATTATACGGATAATCTGGTTTATCATCATTTTCACGAGCGTCTATAACATTGTTTTGATTTAAATCATATCCGTAATCATATTCGTCGGGATCAACATTATAGAGGAAAAACGGTTCGGTATAATCCGGAGAAAGATTATCATTTTCGTTTGTGTCTGGACGATTATTACCGTTACGATCCAAACCGGGAAATACACCATTTATATCACGTACACCGGTATAAAGATGAAAATCAGGATAACGGTCTTTGTCATCGTTATCATCAACGGTATCGATAATCCATGTATAATTATTGTAATGTTCTATATCTGTATATGCTTGGGAAAAACCTCTTTGATATGGATCAGCAGACATTTGAGTTTGCCATGCTGAAGCCATACCTTTATATGCTCCATCGAAATTTATGAAGTTCGTACGGTATTCCGGATCAATCTTAAAATATTCTGTTCCTACTGAGAATTTTCCGAAATCTTTTCGCATATTAATATAATATGCTTCCGCATCATACCGCTGTTTTGAAGATAGTTCATTCATAAACTGGCGAAATTGCATATTATGGCTATATTCACCCACAAACTTAAATCCTTTGACATCAGCATCCATTCTCAGACTCATGAGCATATTCGCCGTGGCCTGGCCCCATTCAAACTCAATCCAGTCAAGATTTGACAAATCCTTGACATCACCACGAGCGTATACCATCGGTTCAAAATATGTCGCTGATGCATTCCCTAACTTTGCGGTGTTAAAGGTACTTTCGCCGTTTAAAAATACTTCAGCCATACTTATTTTATAATTATTACCAATAAGCGCTTTAAACTCATAGCTTTGTACATTTGGGCTGGGTACCTGGAACCAGAATATCAAATAATTTTCACCATTACACTCAAGATAATCTTTTCCATCGTTCAAATCCGCAAAAGCAATTTCCGGATCTTTAGTGACATTCAACCTTCTTGCCAAAATATTATTCGTTTTCTCGCTTCCATTAAATTCATAGAAATTTGGTACTCTTATTGGATCGAGCATATATCTGTTCTGATAATTGTTTTCGTTTGGATCATTTGACTTCTTGGAAAGAAGGAAATCATCTCTCCAATTACCTGTAGAAACACCAATCAGAAGTTCAGGTCTCGGTACTCCGTCAACAACAGGGTAAATTTCATATATTCTCGGTCCACCGCCATCATACCTGCTCTGGTCTTCAATTTTTACAACTATCTGTTTCGGTTCCTTAATATGTCCGGCATTAACCAGATTTCCGGCATTGTCATACACCGGTCCATTGGCAATCGTTCCGGTTATTGAGTTTTGTGAACGAGAAAGTGAACTGTTAGATTTGTACGTATTAACATAATTTGCAGCAATGTTAACAAGTCCCAGCTTTCTTTCTACATGTGCTCCGGTGAGATAAACCGGAATAAGCCTGTTTTGACTTTCACCACTGACATTGGTTACATCATCAGGAAACCAAAGAGGTGTATCGGCACGTGACGATATCAATGTGATATTATTATTTGCATAATTCATATCCCATCGAATACCGTTCATTGCTGCCATATCAAGTGTCAAGGGTGAAAAGTTCACACGAACTTCGTTACCTACTATAAAACGTGAAGAAAAATCTTTCGTCGTTTCACGTAACATAACAAGGTTATCAAGATAAATGTCAAAAAACTCATTATCATCTACAGGATTAACCTTTGATATTGTACTATATCTTTCACTAATTGACTGATGACGTGAATTAATTTTCTGTTCATCCCATGAGAAAATACTCACGCCGTCCATAATATAATTGCCGAACATGTCGTAACGAGGATTCGAAGACCGGTTGATCTGCGTTCGCCCATAAAGATGATATCCCGTACGAGCATAGTTCTCGATTTCCATCTCGGGCCGATATAATAATTGAGCATGTGATACACCAATCGAGCCCAGAAGGAACACAATTGCAAAAACAATTGTGATCGAAATTATTTTTCTTCTTCCTACCATTATTCAGTCCCGATTTTTAGGTTATTTTGAAGCTTCAACACGTATACTAATGAAATATTCAGTTTCTCCTGTTTCCGGACGACCATAACTTGTTACCCATTTCATCTTGTCACGTCTCATTCCAGTTGTAACAAGCATGTTGAACCCTTGATATAATGTAGTCGTCTCAAATCCCAGGAACATACGTCTTCTATCGATATCATGAAGCTGATCACCAGAATCCCGTCTCTTTTCCATGAAACCCGGTAATCCTTGAAGTGCACACCGTAACAATGTATTAGGTGCAACACGATAATCAAACCTAATAACCGGATAATAATTGTAATAATGTCCGTTATTATTACGAGTATTCAGATCTTGCGTATAATAGGTACTTTCATATTTGAACTGAGGCATGAATTTGAACTCTTTGATCCTTTTTTCTTTCATGATCCGATTGCCACGGAAGAACAACTCTGGTAAAAGTTTGAAATCAGCAAGCCTGAACGTGTAATCAATTTTATGCACATGAGACGCTACAACAATATCCTTTGGTGCATTATACGCTTGCTGCACAGTTGTACCATCGACGGCAAGATCACCGACACGGTTAATTACATCATACTTGAAATTATTGATGATATTAACTGATTGAATCGGTTTAATGCGTGTTCTTAAAAATGAAGTGTTATACCATGCATCCTTGAACGCAAGGTTGTTGAAACGTCCATCAGGATCAGTCCAATAAAACTGATAATAGTATTTATCAGATTTAAAATTATCCTGTACCCGCTCAGTCCTATGGAAAACGCCAATCTGGAAATACCTTCCAATATTCTGAACATGCTCTAATTTCAGATAACTTGTCAGGTTCTCACCATCGTATACATCCTGTGTTATATCATAATGACCTAATGTCATCATTGAATATACCGATGGTTTAATTTTCAGGAAGAAATGATTTCCACTTGAATCTCTGTCATACGGTAAATCAGCGGATCTATCATTTTCTCTCTCGTCGATGATTCCGTTATGATTAAAATCATCCCCGAATGAAACTGCATCAAAATAATATTGGATATAGGGCATACCCATCCAGTTTGTGTCAACATGCTGTGCACCAGGAGCACGGTCCCAGTCGGCATTCAAACCTGGATATTCATATGGGGAACCTGTGCCGGAGCTAGAATCCGAATACTGATCGTTATCGTCATTGTCATCGATCGGTGACCAGTACTGCATGTAATGCTCTGGATAATCAAAAAGCTCACCTCCAACAGCCCATTTACCAAAATCCTTTTCAAAATTAACAAACCACGCACGAGCGCTTTCAATACGATGAGATTCATCAGTCATAAGTTCCTGAACCGGATACGCCCAATATGAGTTATATTGGTTAACCTCGCCTTTCACCCTCAATCCACGCCAGGCAAAGTCCATATTTAAACCATAGGCAGCCATACCAGTCATACGGTCATATACAACTCTTACCCAGCCTTCATTTGAGTTATCAGAAACTTCACCACTCGCTTTTTTACAATGCTTTATATCATATATAGGACTCCAGTTACCATTCCAGGCTGCAGAATATGGATCGTCATCCCAGGATGCCGTTCCTGCCTGTTGGCGTGAAGGTAAAGCGGCAACTATATCAATACAGTAATCATTTGCCACGTGCACGTCAAATTCAACTTTACGCGCTTCAGGCGGAAGAAGGATTTCATAAATTATGATATCCGATCCATATGCTTCAATAAATCCTTTCGACATATCCGCAGCAAACATTCTTCCCGCAGGATTACTCGGGTCTGAAGGATCAACCAGATTAACATATCCTCCGATTTCAACAGATAACGCTTTATTAAACATTTGTTTAAAAGCTTTGCCATCTGTATTATTACCGCTTGAATTTAATGCCTGTATAAACCATGAAGAACCTGAATAAGTCATCTTTTCCATTGCCAATGACGAATAAGGATTATCCGTTTCACTCTGAAATGTGACACCATCACTAAAACTATTTGAGTATCTGTGAATTTTCAGGAAATCTTGAACATAGAATACTCTTTGCGGAAGATCCCGATAGGCACCATCAATTATCGGTTTCACCCCAAACACACGGGCTCCGGCAGAGTTGTCCTCTGGCGAATCGTCTGTAATAATGATATAAAGATATCTCTCCATGTCCCTTTCATTCAGGCCCTTTGTATGCATTGAGATATCTTTGTTTGAATACATTTCAGTACCACGCTGATTGGCAACAAATGTTCCACCAAGCTTTAATATATCCCCTAAAACGCTTTCCCAATAAAAGCCAAGGAGATTTCTGTAATTACTTGTTGAAGGTAAATCATAAATATTGCCAGGCTTGCTTCCCGGAGATGCAATAAATGTAAAACTGTTCTTTCGCGAAGATGCATCCCACCTGACACCGTTAAAATTTGTTCTTTTAAGCGTTGAAGGTGTGAAAAAGACACGGATATTTGTTCCTATCATGAATTTTGTCTGCCAGTTCGAGAACTCATCAGACGAAACCATAAGGTTATTGAAAATCCCCGACATATCACTATCATAGAAGTCAGTTTGACCGACTGTCTGACCATATGTACCAGTTGAGGACTTGTCCCACACAAGATTGTAAATATCACCGCCGGGTAACATGAAATTACCAAACTGGTCAAATGTAACCGGATCAGCAGGTCCGTGCCATGCAGGATTCACCCATTGTGGAGAGCCCGCTGCAAATTTCGAACCTCTTTGCAGATTACGTTCTTCAATTAGAGATACTGGAAAGCGTCTCAAATCGTACGTACTGAAGTTTTCATATCGCGCACCCCACCGTGGTCGGTCCATACGTGATATGAACCCCTGGGCAAATACCTCCGGTATACATCCCAACAATATATAGCATATACATGCTGCAACGGCGGAGATTGTCCTGAGATTATATTTATTTCTCATAGGTACCATCTACCCTGTTATAACACATTAAAATGAAAATCCGAACGTTACGTAGTGCTTCCCGCCAGTTTCCTTAAATGCAGTTGGCATGTTATACGCATAATCAAAACAAACCTGTTTCAATGTATAACCAAGTCCCACATTGAAATCTGCCTGTTCTAACTCATCTTCAAAATCACTGCCGTAAACAAAACCTCCACGGATTTTTAGGTCAGAACCGGTTATTCCTGATTCAACTCCAACCCGAAAGACCGTTATACCGTCAAGGGTCGCCACGTCACCACCAACGCATACGTCGTTTTTGACAGCAAGCACACCTATTCCGGCTTCTACAGGCAACTTTCCACCATCGTTACCCGATTCAGAAATGTTCGGCATGATTGCATCCCTGACATATACACCTGTCATAAAATCATCCAGGCCGAATAATTGGCCTAATGAATAACCGGCACTGAGATCCAGAGAGAATGATACCTTAGAAATATCATCATCAGTTCCGCCATGATAGAGATCTTCCTGTCCATCAGCGGCCCAGCGGAGAATTTTAATATTTCCACCGACCGACAATTTTCCAAGAGACATTCCATATGCGCCGCTCAGAACCATTTCATTTGCTTCAGAAATACCACCATAGGCAACTCCAAGACCGATACCACTATTTTCGCCAATGGGAGTAACAAAATTAATCTGAGAAGTCATTAAATCTGAAATGAAAGCAGCCGGTTGACCATACCCGATGCCTAACTGCTTCGAGGTAAATTTTGCCAGGCTGGCCGGGTTGTACCAGTACCCTGACGCATCTGTCGACGAAGCAAGAAATACTTCGCCCATGCCCATCGCTCGAGCACTTTGACCTGCGGTGTCGAAGAAGGCACCCCAGGCGACGGACGATGTACACAGCGCTGCAACTACAGTCACAGCCAGCATGAATTTCAGCTTTCGCTGAACACCCGATTCTCTCCATAAGGTCGTTTTACTCGTCATATTTCATATACCCGCTTCTTGAGTAGTTTATCCGAACACATTTTCATATTCACGATGTCCTAATACGCGACTACAACGGTGCCGCCTTCGACGACATCGCCCTCATCTGTGTCGGCGACCACCTGATAAATATAAATACCCGGCGGTACCAGATCACCATCCTCGTTCTTGCCGTCCCAGTAACCCGGAAGTTTAGTTATCTGACTCATATCAGCATTTTTTTTCTGATCATCCGGAATACGGTAATCACTGCCAACAAGAAACTCATCTGTTATGGTTGTTACCAGATGTCCATCAGTGCTGAATATCTTAACCATAACATCCGTCTGAACTTTGGCAAGGGTGAACTCGATGACAGTAAAATCATTCACATTATCATTGTTTGGAGTAAAGACCTTTGGTATAGCCTTCACATCAGAAATAATATTTTTAATCAATGTTGATACGATAACAGTGTTTGAACCGAGTTCTTTATTCTCCCAAACGCGAATAGCACCAACACCATCATTATTTGAAGAGTTTGATAAAAACGCATCAAATACATGCGATGTGCCATATACTTTGGTATTGAAAGAAATCTCAAGAGTGTTATTTCCAGCATTATCAGCTTCAGTGAGCGGAGTATTAAATGTAATAAATAATGTATCAGGTGTTGATTTGCCTGTATCTACTCCATTTATCAACTCACTCCCTGTTGCTGTACTCCTAACCGACTTAAGAGTAGCAAAACCCGGCACAGAGATCGCAATTTCTTTTATACCATCTCCTGCAGTAAGACCATAGTTGAGATGGTATGTAAACGTAGAATCGGCACCCATAGCAACAATCGTCGGTGTTATATAACCCTGAGCACTGGTTACAGGCTGGTTGTCAGCAGAGTATTTAATAGCAATATTTTTGAATACCGGGGTACGGAATGTATCCTGCGTATTCAGAATGACACGATAACGTACATGTGTCGCGGGCTCGGGAGCGTTGAACATGAATTCTTTCTTGCTCAATGCTTCGCTCCACTCACTCCAGTCGTTCTCAGCTGCATTGGCACCGATTTTTGTCTGGAACTGCAATTTGAGGCTGGTACCATCCGGAACAATACCGTCCCATGTTACCAAACCAAAATTCTTGGGAACAGCAGGACTCCCCATATCTTTCCAATCGGAGATGAATTTAGCCTCAAGAATATGCCCCTGGCCAAAAACCATAACTTCTGCTATAATTGGTGGATCCGTTCTCGCCTCGGTAAATACATACTGAATATAACGGACCCATTCAGGCGGGAATTCAACAGAATAATTATCATAACCGCCTTCATTCACGTCTCCGTTTTGATCAGGGGCACCGATATCGTGAATAACACCAACTTCCTCCCAACGGAATTTGTCGAGAGAAATCTCGACCGCATATCCGCGGAACGATTTGGTACTATAATTTGAAGGAACACCACCACCGGTGAAAATTGTCATTTTGTTGACACGATAAATCCGCCCAAGATCTACATCTTGTGACTGATCGAGTGCACTTGACTGAAACGTATAAGAACTGATCAAATCACCGTCAGTGATTTTATAGTCTTTTGCCGGTTTCTTGAGCGCAATATTTTCACCTTCGATACGGCGAAGAGAAATACCACCGTTTTCCGCAAAACCAATATCAACATCTGTATGAACATAACCGGTAATCACTTCAGCTTGGGGAATGAATGTGTAATTCACTTTTCCCATGTTACCGACCATAGCTCGTCGCATTAGGGATGTTTTCGCCGTATTTGCCCACAATGTTGGGTCGAAATCAAACCAGTTATCACCAAAATCGAGTTTGGTCGGATCATTCTTTGTCGCTTCGTCAAATGTCCACCAGGCAACCGGCACTTCCTTGAGTTCATCAAGAATAGTTTCCGAAGCCCTGATTTTCGTCCACGTTGCAAACTGGTCGTTGCCACCGGCAGCGGAAAAATCCATCAACAAACCGTTTCCATTGCCTTTACCGTAGTTAATAACTTTAACGGCAACATTAAGCGTCTTGGCTTTGTTTACATTAACGTTGTACGTTTCAACGGTTTCCCAATTGTTGTCAGAGCCAATTAAAGTCCCGTTGATATAAAGCTGATACTCGTTTACCGCAGTGATGTGAACGATCACATCTTCATCATAACCCTGGGTATAGCCGGCCTCGCCCTGCAGGCTTGCGAGGTAATAGATCGTATTCGACCATGTTGAATCAACAAAAGTCTGTTCCGCTTCAATTGCGGCGAACGATGTACCCACAAACATCAGGAACAGTAAGAATGTCACCATACCCATTGCACAGTATTTAGCACACCTCAGCAATGCAACCTCCACTCTGATTAACCGGATTTTAACCCGGAATGGTCAGACAAATTCCCTTGTAATCTCAGGAGTGAAATAATTAAAAAGCAAATTCCCGACAGAGTGAGTTTCCACCTCCTTACGCCCTCTGTCAGATACCGTTTTTTAAGGTTAATAATGCTTTTGGTTATAATACATTATACTTACTTTCATAAATTTGGCTTGTATATAATAAACCCATTAAAAGAACTTGTCAAGACTAAATATTATCTTATCTCCTCATTTTTTTAAAATTACGTTAACATTTGCCGGACATTTTGAATATACACTGG
>Ga0257142_1000011_pt1 | contig 18317 bp, 16 predicted proteins | sample saktaT_11_FD_193541 | JGI IMG/M metagenome (GOLD analysis project Ga0257142, IMG submission 193541) | Metatranscriptome of saline water microbial communities from Sakinaw Lake, British Columbia, Canada - sak_2011_1_27_40m (Metagenome... | ecosystem: Environmental > Aquatic > Non-marine Saline... | reverse complement strand
TCTTTGCCGACCTTCCATATATCGCCTGCGCCGAGTGTAATGATAAGGTCGCCGGGTTGTGCGATTTTCATAACATGATCTGGTATATCATCTTTGTTTGGTATATATACAACGTCCTTATGTCCATAATCACGGGTCTTGTTCGCCACCATTTCACCTGTAACGCCCTCTATGGGGTCTTCCATTGCTGAATATATTTCAGTCATTATGAGGACATCAGCCTGATAGAAGCATCTGGCAAATTCTTCGGCAATCTCGCTAACGCGGGAATAGCGATGGGGCTGAAAGACAGCTATTATTCTTCTGTTATATGTATCTCTCGCCGCTTTAAGTGTCGCTTTGATCTCTGTGGGATGATGACCATAGTCATCAACAACGATTATATCTTTGACATTACCCAATATCTCAAATCTATGATGGATACCAGGAAAATCCCTCAAAGCTTTTGCGATATTTTTGAAAGAGACATCAAGCTCCAATCCCACAGCCACAGCCGCAAGTGAGTTGGCTACGTTGTGTGTGCCGGGTAACTTTATGCTGATTTTGCCGATGGATTTACCATGGTGAAGAACCGTATATGATGATCCATCGCCATCAATGTTAATACCTGTTGCTGTCAAGTCTGCTTTTGTCTCTATTCCATAGGTCATAAAGCGTTTCTCTACCTTCGGGATCAATTCCTGAATGTTCTCCTGATCCAGACAAAGTATTGCAGAACCATAGAATGGAACTCTGTTTATAAATTCGAGGAACGTCTTTTTTATCTCGTCTATATTGCCATAGTAATCAAGATGATCATTGTCTATCGTTGTTATTATTGCGATGGTTGGTGATATTTTCTTTATTGAGCCATAGGCTTCATCTGCTTCGACTACCATAAATTCACTGCCGCCGAGCCTTATGTTACTATCCAGCGTTCTGATTATTCCTCCGTCAACGAGAGTTGGGTCAAGTCCGCCATGTTCAAGGACATAAGACACGATTCCGGTTGTTGTGGTCTTTCCGTGTGTTCCTGCTACTGCGATGCTGTATTTCATACGCATTAGCTCTGCAAGCATCTCAACGCGCGAAATAACAGGTATTTTCTGACGATGTGCGGATAGGATTTCCACATTGTCGGGTTTTATGGCAGAGGATACAACAATCACATCCGCACCTATTATATTTCCCTCAGAATGTCCGATTGATATGTCGCCACCAAGTTTTGCCAGTTTATCTGTTACCTCTGTCTGATTTATGTCTGAGCCTGAGACGCGGAAGCCTTGATTTATCAAAACTTCAGCGATTCCGCTCATGCCTGCCCCGCCTATGCCTACGAGATGTATGTGTTTTGTTTTTCCGAACATCTACTTTCCCTTCTTTTCTCTGTTTACAAGTGAGATAACAGATTCTGCGATCTTATTAGCGGCATCCAATCTGCCCATAGATTTACTATTCGATGCCATGTTGGCTAACCTGTTTTTGTCTCTGATTAAAGATATTATGTTATATGCCAGAGTATCGCCAGTAAGCTGACTATCGGCAATCATTATGCCTGCGCCTTTTTCCTCAAGCAATTTGGCGTTAAACGTCTGATGATCCTCTGCTGAATAGGGATAAGGTATCAGAATCGTCGGTAGTCCACGAATAGTAACCTCAGACAACGTCATAGCACTTGAGCGACAGGTAACAAGATTCGCGCAAGCATAGACTTCATCAATATTATAAAAAAATGGTTGAACGAGTGCATGTATATCATATTTGCTATATGCGTCCTTGACTGTCTGAAAATCGCTTTCACCTGTCTGATGAACTATCTGTATCTGAGAAGCTAGTTCTGATAATCTTTCCAAAGCATTCATTACAGCCTTGTTTATTGATCTTGCTCCCTGACTTCCACCCACAAAAAAGATCGTCATTTTGCTGGGGTCTAACCCAAGTTTTTCATGACAAGCCTGTGTTGTAACGATCTCCGGTCGAACAGGATTGCCGGTTACCTTTATTTTCTCTTTTGGTAAAAACTGAGCCGCTTCCGGGAAATGTATGTGAATCTCTTTCGCCCATCGCCCAAGAATCCTGTTTGTTAATCCCGGAAAAACGTTTTGCTCTTGAATCACAATTGGTATTCTCAAAAACAATGCCGCCATCAGAACGGGACCACATACATATCCGCCCGTTCCGACAGCGATTTCGGGCTTAAATCTGGAAAGTATTACAAGCGATTTAAAAAATCCCGCCGGCACTTTAACTATGACTTTAAGCCAATTTAAGGACAGTTTGCGCGGGAAGCTCTGAACCAGTATCGGCTCAAAATCAAAGCCTGCATTTGGTATTAGCTTGGATTCCCTCTGCCCCTTTCCCCCGATAAACAAAATCTGAGCCTCCGACTCCAATAGCATCAAAGCTTGCGCTATTGCAATGCCGGGAAAAATGTGTCCTCCTGTTCCGCCTCCTGAGATAACAAATTTCATGGGCATATATGCCTATATTCCTGTATCACTATTCCTCGATATATTGAGTAATATTCCTATGGCAATAAAACAAACAACAAGCGATGAGCCACCAGAGCTTATAAAAGGTAACGTGATGCCCTTCGTTGGCAATGAACCTGTGGCAACTCCCATGTTTATTACAGCCTGAAATCCGATCAGGCAGGAAATGCCAATAGCAAGAAAACTTGCGAACCTGTCCTCTGTTTTTCGCGCAATAACTATCCCTCGCCAGACAACGACCATGAATAGAACGACCACCAAGGTAGTGCCAAGAAAACCAAGTTCCTCGCCGATGACCGAAAAGATAGAATCCGTATGCGGAGTTGGCAAATAGTGAAGTTTCTGTATTCCTCCGCCGATACCTGTTCCCCAGACGCCACCAGAACCAAGCGCAAAATATGATTGTATCGTGTGATAGCCTGCGCCCTTGGGGTCTGACCATGGGTCTAAAAAAGTCAATATGCGTGTTATCCTGTAGCGCGCGCAGATAACCCCTAATGCTATAAACACTAAACCAACGAGGCTAATGGCTGTTAAGTGCCGTATTTTTGCCCCACCGACGAATAACAGTAAAAAAGTTAATATGGCTATAAGGACAACAGACCCGAAATCCGGCTGTGTGCATATTAGACCAAGAAATAATGATACAATCAATAAAACAGGCAAAATCCCTTTTTTAAAGGTCTTTACATCTTCAGCTTTTTGGTTAAGGAATCGAGCTATATAGATGATTATCGCAAGCTTGGCAAATTCCACCGGCTGAAACGTAAACTTTCCGATCTTTATCCATCTGTTACTGCCATTTATATTGACCCCGATTTTGGGAATATAAACAAGAACAAGCAAAATTGCCGATATGCCAAGTAATACCCAAGCGAGACTCTCATACATTTCGCAGGGAGGGATCATGGCGCAGAACATCAACGAAATACCGAGACAACACCATAGTAAATGCCTTTTGAGGTAATATAGACTATCGCCATTCTGATCTCTTGAAAAGGCATTGCTTGCGCTATATACCATCAAAATACCTATTGCCAGAAGCAACCCGACTGAAATCAGGATGTATCGGTCAATTTTTGCAGATCCCGATATACGTTTCTCATTTAGCATGTCCCTCAACGATCCTTTTGGCTATTTCTCCAAATATTCTGCCTCGCTCGGTATAATCACGGAACATATCGAAACTAGCACAAGCGGGTGATAGCAGAACTGAGTCACCTTTTTGCGCCAATTCATAACTCATAAAAACAGCATCTTTCATCGTCTTTGCTCTATGTGGTTTGCTGTATTCCCCGAGCGATTTTTCTATTTTATCCGCGCTTTCACCGATTATGACCAGATGCCTGACCTTCTCTTTTACAAGCGGGATAATCGGCTCATAATCGTTACCCTTATCGCGACCACCTATTATTAGAACGATGCCCTCATCAATGCTTTCCAGAGCGGCTTTGAGCGAGATGACGTTAGTTGCTTTTGTGTCGTTTATAAATCTTACTCCGTTTGCTTCGCCGACGAACTCAAGGGCATTCTCTATACCTGTGAAATTTCTCAGCACTTCAGCGACTCCATTTTTATCGGTATCGTGGATAAGGCTAACAGCTATCGCCGCCATCGCATTTTCTATATTATGTTTGCCGGGAATCTTCAGTTCACCGCTCTTGCAGATAACTAACTTATCTTTATGGGGCAACTTTGCGACTATATTTCCATCTTCGAGATAAACGCCGTTATCAAGAACCTGACTACTGCTGAACATCAGAGCCTTTGCCTGAGTGCGTGAGACACATCCCGATGCTAACAGGTCATCGGCGTTGAGTATCGCCCAATCTTCTTTAGTCTGGTTAGCGAATATACGGTATTTTGCGTTTATATATTCGTCTAGGTCTTTGTGCCGATCCAGATGATCCTGCATGATATTGAGAATAACGCTGACCTTTGGTCTAAAATCAACAGTCGTCTCAAGCTGAAAGCTGGAAACCTCAAGCACCAGCAGGTCGTTTTCAGCCAAATCCAGAACATAATTAGATAAAGGGATTCCGATATTTCCCGCGACAACGACTTTTCCTTTTTTATAAGTCTCGCTTAGGATCTTTCCTGTCAGTGTTGAGGTCGTTGATTTACCCTTTGTGCCTGTTATCGCTATTATAGGGGAGCGACATATTCTATAAGCAAGCTCAATCTCGCCGATAACGGGAATTCCCTTTGCTCTGACCTTTTCTAAAATAGGGATGTTATAAGGCACGCCCGGACTTACGACCACAAGGTCAACGCCATCAAACATTTCCTCTGGATGTCCGCCAAGACGAAACTCGATCTGAGGATATTCACCTTTGATTCGGTTGACTATCTCTTTTAGCTGTTCCTCGTTCTTCTGGTCGGTTATCAGGACATTCGCACCCAGATTGATCAATAGTTTCGATGCAGATTCCCCGCTTCTCGCTAATCCAATGACAACTACTCGTTTATCCCTAAAGTCTTCTTTTATTTCCATAATATTATGATTAATACACCCCATAACCCCTCTCAAGAGGGCGGGGTAGAAATTCCCTCTTGAAAGGGGTGGGGTGGCAATAAATTCCTATTTCTATCTCAATTTCAGCGTACTCAATGCAATCAGTAATAATATTGCACCAATTATCCAAAACCTGACAACAATCTTGCTTTCAGCCCAACCACTAAGCTCAAAATGGTGATGTATGGGTGTTCTCTTGAAAACACGTTTGCCCCTAGTCTTAAACGAGGTGACCTGTATGATAACCGATAATACCTCAGCAACAAATATCCCGCCGATTATGACTAGGAGTAACTCATTTTTTGTAAAAACGGCGACAGTCCCTAATGCTCCGCCCAATGAGAGCGCACCCGTATCCCCCATAAACACTTTCGCCGGTGGACAGTTATACCACAGAAAGCCAAGTGATGCACCGGTCAACGCGGCGCAAAATACCGTTAGTTCGCCGCTTTGAGGAAGATGAACGATACCGAGATATTGGCTAATATTCGCGTGGCTTGTGAGATACGAAATGGCTGTATAGGCAACTGCCACGAATATCGTGCATCCGATCGCAAGCCCATCCAAGCCATCAGTAAGATTAACTGCATTTGCCGAACCGACAATGACAATTATCGCAAATGGAATAAATACCCAGCCAAGATCAAGTCTTATATTTTTAAAGAACGGAAAAAATAGCGTGCTATTTGGGGTCAAGCCATCGCTTGCTGCTTCTGCATAGTAATACATATAAAGAGCGATTAATAACGCCCCAAATACCTCAAGAGCTAATCTCTGCCAAGCCCTTATCCCTGATGGACTTCGGATAATCTTAAAATAGTCATCCACAAATCCAATTGCACCGAACCATATAGCCGCAAATATTGCTATCCATACAAGAGAATTATCAAGTCTGGCCCAAAGCAATGTTGAGATCAGCCACGTTGCCAGTATCAGCAAACCACCCATCGTTGGTGTGCCTGCTTTGTGATTGTGGGTGTCCGCCACTTCCCAGCGAATAGTCTGACCGAATTTTAGCACCCTTAACTTTTCAATGACATAGGGACCCAGAATAAAGCAGATCAACAAAGCCGTTACTGCCGCATATATGGCTCTGAAAGTAATATACTTAAAAACGTTAAACGGCGAAAAATATTCTACAAGCTTTTCAAAAAATAGATAATAAAACATGCTTTGATACCGCTTTGTTATTCCTTATTCAATTGCTTTGATTACCTGTTCCATTTTCATCCCTCTTGAACCCTTAATTAAAGCAACATCACCCGATTTTAATATCCTGCTGAGATGATCCGTCACTTCGGAGCTCGTTTGACAGACGATAACCTGATCTTTTGACATTCCCGAACTAATCGCTGATTCTGCTATCCTGGCAGCTTTTTCGCCCATTGTAATAAGCATCTCAGCCGAACCTGATTTCCCGATATATTCGCCCATTTCGGCATGAAGTCTGTTGCCTTCCTTGCCAAGCTCAAGCATATCACCCACCACAAGCACTTTTTTACCGTCGCTTTTCAGGTATTTCAGAAGGTCAATAGCCGCCATCATTGACATGGGATTGGAGTTATAAGTATCATTTATAACAGTGACACCTTTGACAACCATCCTCTGCATCCGCATTGACATCGGCTGATATGATTCAAGAGATTTTTTTATCATACCGAGTTCTATTTCAAAGAGCATTCCGGCTGAGATCGCTCTCAGTCCGTTGTAAACGTTATGTTTGCCAACTATGGGTAATTTGATCCTTGCTTCCTCGCCCTTAGCCTTAACTGTAAATTCGGGTCTGCCTTCCTGATCCAGCTTAATATCACTTGCAGTTACATCGGCTGGATTATCTATACCATAGCTGATGATTTTATCTTTCCCATCAGCCATCTTTACAACATGGGGGTCGTCCATGTTTATTATCAAAGCATCTGCCGACTTTGCCAGAATCCCTTTTTCATTTGCCACACCCTCAATAGAGCCTAAAAACTCAAGATGTGTCGGACTTATGTTCGTAATTATTGCGATGTCTGGTTGAGCTATCTCCACAAGCCTTGCCATCTCGCCCGGCAAGTTTATGCCCATCTCAAGAATCGCTAGCTCATGCGCTCTGGAAAGCCTGAATATTGTCAAAGGCAACCCGATTGTGTTGTTTAGATTCCCTTCATTCTTCAGGACGCTGAACTTTGCCGAAAGGACAGCCGAAGCCATATCTTTCGTTGTCGTCTTGCCGTTGCTTCCAGTTACGCCGATTATCGGGATGCTAAACCTGTTTCCATAATCCTTCGCTATATCCCCGAGTGCCTGAGTTGTGTCTTTCACCATTATGATGTTGAGATTATTTGATTCATCCATCCCGCCAAATTCATGGGAAACGACAACCCCCATTATATTCTTTTCGATGGCTTGAGCGATAAAATCGTGTCCGTCGAATTGATCACCGATTAGCGCAACAAAAATATCACCTTCTTTGATTGTGCGCGTATCGGTAGAGATATCGGTTACTTTTGTGTCCGAACTGCCCTTTTTAAGATGCCCCCCCGTTGCCTTTATTATGTTGCCAATTGTGTAGTTTTCCATATTATTTTTTCATAATAAAATCGCTTGCAATCTCTTTATCATCAAAATGAATCTTTGTCGTGCCGATTATCTGATAATCCTCATGTCCCTTGCCGGCGATTACGATAAAATCGCCTTTTTTTGCCATTCCTATTGCCTTTCCGATGGCTGACTTTCTGTCCGGAATAACCTCGTATTCTCCGCCTTTTATGCCTTTGAGTATATGTGATATTATCTGCATGGGGTCTTCTGTTCTTGGATTATCGGATGTTACAATAGCATAATCGCTCAACGAAGTTGCGACATTCCCCATCAGGGGTCTTTTTGTTTTATCGCGATCCCCGCCACAGCCAAATACAGAAATGAGTTTTCCCTCAGTTAGCTTTTTTGCCGCGATGAGAACGCGCTCAAGCGCATCAGGCGTATGTGCATAATCCACTGTTACCGTAAAATCCTGTCCGCAGTTGACCCTGTCGAATCTTCCGGGAACACTGCCAACCCCTTCCAGTCCAGTTTTTATTGTATCCAAACTCAATCCCTGAGAAATGCCTACACCCATTGCGGCTAGGGCGTTATAAAGATTATATTCACCCAGCAGTTGAAGTTTTACTTCAAGCTCATCTTTGCCCTTTACCGATACCCGAAAAGCCAAGCCATCGGCAGTTGAATTATAGTCAATCACCTTCAGGTCAGCATCATTATTGACTGCGTAAGTGATCACTTCTGCCTTTGTGTTTTTCATTATATGCTTGCTTGCCGTATCGTCTGCGTTTAGCACAGCATAGGTATTCTTTTTATATGCTCCGAGATCGCTAAATAGCTTGGTTTTTGAGCCGAGATATCCTTCCATACCTTTATGAAAATCCAGATGATCCTGAGTCAGGTTCGTAAAAACCGCAACATCAAAGTCAACATCATCAACTCTTTTAAGCTCGATGGCATGTGATGACGCTTCCATGACAACCGAGTCCATCCCCTCGTCTAATATGTCTCTGAAAACTTTTTGCAGGCGATGAGATTCAAAAGTCGTCATTCCTGCCGATATGTCTTTTCCACCGACCCTCTGAACAATCGTTCCCAATATTGCTGTATTATACCCGCCATCTATCAATATTGATCTTGAGAGATAACAAATGGATGTTTTCCCGTTCGTCCCTGTTACTCCAACGACAAGTAACTTTCGGGACGGATAATCAAATAATCTTGCTGACATCCTCGACAAAGCTGATCTGGCATCTTTTACCCGAACAAATGTTATTCCATCAACTAGCTCTAATTCGCTTAGCGGCTTTTCGGCTATGATTGCAGATGCGCCATTTTCTATTGCAATTGGTATGTAGTCATGTCCATCAGTGCGATATTTCCAATATGCGTTCGGCGAATCATAAACCGACGGCATACATACAAAAACGTCATCGTCCTTTATTTGACGGGAATCATCGTTAATGCCTTTTATTCCAACATCTAGACTTCCAGATTTATCAATGACCTCTATATCATTCAATAGACTTGAGAGAACAGCCATTAAATATTCCTTTTTAGCTTGTCGGCTTTACTTGAGCAACACAAATTCCCTGCCCGGCTGTGAAATACTGCATTATCTGATCCGCTATATTTCTGAATACGGGACAAGCGACTGCTCCGCCAAGATATTTATCCTGTGGCTCATCAATAATCACTATCATGGATATTATAGGATTATCTGCGGGAAGAAACCCAACAAAAGAACTTACATATTTGCCCGGAATATAACCTTTGCTGTCCTCTGATGCTTTTTGTGATGTGCCTGTCTTGCCGGCGACAGAATATCTAACCATCTTTGCATTTTTCCCTGTTCCATCCTCAACTGCACCGACGAGAATTTGCTTCATCATTTTTGCAGTCTTGCTGGATATAGGTTTTCTGTAAGCAAGTGGTGAATATTCAGCGACCGTCTCATCACCATTAGTTATCCTTTTCACAACAAAGGGCTTCATCATAATACCGTCATTAGCGATAGCATTTACTGCTGATAGCATCTGTATTGCTGTTACCGAAATTTCCTGCCCGAATGGTATTGAACCCATAGAACGGGCTGTCCAGCTTGAAGGGCTTTTGACGTGTCCAGTCGTTTCGATCATATCAACGCCTGTTTTTTCACCGAACCCATAGGCTTTTATATAATCGTATAATCTTTTTCGACCGATTTTTTCGGCAATTTTGACGATACCTATATTACTTGATTCTTCCAATACCTCACTGAAAGTGAGACTGGCATGATTTCCACTATCGTGTATAGAATATCCCTTTGTGTGATGATATACGCCTTTTTCACAGTAAATACTGTCATCAGGGCTGAAAAGATTTTCATTTATGGCAGCAGACGCTGTTATAATCTTAAAAACAGAACCGGGTTCATATAGGTCTATCAAGGCTCTGTTGCGTTTTGCATCGTCGGGGGTAGAGAATGCTTCATTTAGGTCGTAGGTAGGATAGTTTGCCAGAGCAAGTATTTCACCTGTTTTGGAATCCATGACAATGACTGAGCCACCAGTGGCGTTGTGTTTTTCACATACCGATTGAAGTTCCTTTTCGGCGATGCTTTGAACAGCACTGTCAATTGTGAGGGTTAGGTCATATCCCGGCTCTGGTTGTCTATATGATGTATTATGAGGGTCCAGATCGCGTCCCTTGCGGTCCCTGGTGATAAGGAACTCGTCTGTTTTTGTGTGCATGTGTGCATCGTATTTTTTTTCGATACCTTCCAGTCCAATATCATCCAATCCAATGAAGCCCACAACATGAGCGGCAAGAGGACCCTGTGGATAAAATCGCTTTTCCTCTTCGCGAAAATCCAATCCAGCGAGATTAAGCGATCTGATATTTTCCGCAAGGCTATCCGGTAACTGTCGTTTTAGCCATACAAAGCGTCTATCGGACTGTAATTTATTCAGAATATCACTATCGGATATGCCGATAATGGGGGATAGGCATTTAGAAACTACTTCGGGCTTTTCCACATTTTTTGGATCGCCAAAAAGAGAATAAGATTTTACGCTGATGGCTAACTCTCGTCCGTCCCTGTCATATATATTGCCGCGTTTGGATTGGAGACTTATAGTATCAGCCTTTTGCTCAGCCGCCAGAATACGTAATGCTTCTCCGTTTATACACTGAATTGTAAATAAACGATATACTAAAAAACCAAAGCATAGTTCCAGAAAAATGAGCATAATAGTAGTTCTATTGCAAAAGCTCCTCAGAGATGCTTTATAACCTCTGTTTTTATTCGCTTGCGACATTAAGTTGGAACTTCTATTCGTTTTTCTATCGGATCTCTCTAACTCGCCCGCTTCCACTTTTTATTCTCCCGTTTCAATCGTGAAAGATAATAATCTCAGATTAATCCGTAATGAAAAATTACTTTTCAATCACCCTCTGTTGGGTTTGTCTATCAATGAATATGACTTTTGTTTCAGGAGACCTTACCATATTCAGTTCATTTGTGGCGACCTCGCTGATTCTATCTGTTGATTTTAGCTTGGCTATCTCAACCAAAATTTTCTCGTTTTCTTTTTGTAAAGCCTGTTTTTTCGCATCGAGTTCATCTATCTCATAGGCAATTTCGACAGCGTCTGACAACATCCATATACGAAGAAAGAGAAGAGACAAAACTATTAAACAGACAAAAATAATAGTTAAAAACTTGCGCCGTCTTCTTCTCTTTATTTCACTTTTAAAATCTTTAGACATGGCTAATATAGATTCATATTTTGATGGCAACTCGCATCTTTGAGCTTCTTGATCTTGGATTAGCCTCTATTTCTTCATCTTTTGGTATTAGTGGATGTTTTGTTAATACTTTGAGAACAGGTAATTTGCCACAGATACATATCGGCGCTGTTGGGGGACATATACATCCCTTTTCCAGTGTGCGGAATGTGTGTTTTACGATCCTGTCTTCCAGAGAATGAAATGATATGATACAAATACGCCCATCTTTTTTTAAGACTTCAACTGCCTGCTCGATGCCTTCTTTTAAATTTTCAAGTTCCCTATTCTTATAAATGCGTAATGCCTGAAAAGTTCTTGTTGCAGGATGAATTGGCTCGCCTGATCTTGAAACAACTCTTTCGATTATGTTCGCCAATTGTGTTGTTGTATTTATTGGATTTTTTTCTCTTTCTGCAACAATTGTTCTTGCGATCTTTTTTGCCCAGCGTTCTTCGCCGTATTCGCGTATGATCTCTGCCAGTTTTTCAGCACTTTCCCTATTAACATCAACCGATACTGGCTGACCCTCGGTTGCATCCATCCTCATATCAAGATTGGCGGAATGCCTAAAGCTAAAACCTCTTTCGGGGGTATCAAACTGAAGGGATGAAACGCCGAGATCCATCAGCACGCCATCAACATCGGACACGCCATTTTCTTCAAGCAGTTTAATCAGTTCAGCGAAATTTCCATGTATATATAATACCCTATCTAAATAATCTTTGAGTCTTTCTCTAGCTAATTCGATTGCTTGCTGGTCAAGGTCAATTCCAATGATTTTGCTGTTTTGATCTGTTTCCAGAATTTTTTTTGAGTGTCCGCCAATTCCTAGAGTGCAATCAACGTATATTCCACCTTCTCTAACCAGCAGGTGATCAAGCACTTCTTGAGCCATAACAGGTATGTGAATCTGGTTCATTTTATATCTTAACTTTGCTTATATGATTTCATAACATCGGCAAAATGATCTTTCTTGTAATACTTCCAGCGTTCTGGATTCCACAATTCTATGCGATCTCTTGATCCGAGAACTAAGACTTCTTGATCGATCTCTGCGGCTTCTTTCATTTCCTGCGGGATAACGATTCTTCCTGAACCATCAATCTTACTATTATCTGCGTTAGAACATATCTCTCGATCTAGCTGTGCCAAACTTGCTGGGGATGTTCCATACTTCTCGGCGAGTCCATCAATCATTTTCTCAAATTCTGATTCCGGGTAGATACACAACACGTTATCCGGCATTAGAACAATATATACTTCATCAGTATCATATTTTTTGTTTATGGTGTCGCGCATTTTGGACGGCAAGCTGAGTCGTCCATCTTTTGTGATCGTGTGTTTAGATTGTCCTACAAACATCCTAGTTACCCAGAAAAATTGAGATTTGAATTTAATAGGGAGATGCTTGGGAATCTTTGGAAATTATAAACTCATGGAGAAAAAATGCATGTGGATCCAAATCATACTAATGTAAGACCCAGCAAAATACATAGAGTTTTCACCATCCATGAACCTCTATTTCCTAAAATACGACCACCTTTTTTGACCAATATGCAAAAAAAACTTGCCAAAAATGAAATATTGGCTTAAAATATAAATGAAAAGCCGTAACAAGATTGACAAAGCAAAAAAGTTTAATACCAGAACCCCCATTCTGGTTATTTAAACTGTCGAAGTCACGGCAAAGCGAGTTGTTTGATGTATTATGCACTATCACTACTAGTAGTGACATAAGGTGGTCAGGTAATAGCCCATTAGAAAACACGAGTTTTGGCGAAGCATTCCCAAATGCCCAAAATCTAGTGTTTGAATGAACCTAATCCCCATTAAGGTCATTCAATAGTTAGATGCCAGATCGTGCCAAACGATGCCAACTGATACCAATACGTGCATAATACACCCATCTCGCCAAAAAGTCAAGCAAAAAATAAGGCTATGACTGCATTTTTTGACTAAACGTATGTTTAGTCTATAAATCCTAGATCGTTGATTTTAATTAATTTAGACGTCATTATAAAATTTTTGGATAGGTCAAAAATTAGCGATGTATCCAAAACATTTTTTAATAAAACGATAAATTTAAACAAGAAATGCTTATAAATTCCCTCCCTCCTTAATATGGAGTATGCCCCAGCCTTTCCCGTTTTGATAAATTCCGCTAAAATGCAGAATTAACATGCTTCTAATAAATACTATACCCAACTTAAGTGCCTGTTTATTAACAAACAATCAGAAACAATTGGAGATGAATTATGGAAAAATATGTCCCGATAGAAATCAGAAACAGAGAAATCTTGGAAACCATCGAGATGGATTCTCAGCATGATCCGGATGAATCAATTCTCTTTGTATATTACATTAAAACTGATGCAGACCTTGTTGAGACAGCCAAGAAAATCGCCGAGGAGGAAACTACGGGTAAATGGATAGGTGCAGGAATACCTACAGCCATATTTAACGCCGCAAGGGCGGATGTCTGCAAGATTGAGAAATACGGTCCCGGCGAGGGCGTCATATATGTCCGTTCACCTCTTCATAACATTGATTTAGACTCCGATCTTTTCTATCAGATTGCTATGCTTTCGGTCGGAGGCCCCATACTTGAGTTTGTTTACTATCAGCAGGTCGCTTATCTCGACTTTGAGCTTCCCGAAAAAGCTCTTAGGAGATTCCCCGGTCCTAAGTTTGGAATCAAAGGTTCAAGAGAATTCATCGGCTTGGATGACTCACAACCATTATTGGGAACAATCATCAAGCCATGTTGTGGACTCACCCCGGAAGAAGCCGCAGAGAAAGCCTATCAGGCGGCGCTTGGCGGTGCGGTATTGATGAAAGACGACGAAAAGATGATGAACCCCGAATACTGCCCGTTTGAGAAAAAAGTCAGGCTTGTTGCCGAAGGGCTTAAAAAAGCTCAGGACGAGACGGGCAAAAGGGTTATATATGCTCCACATCTCACAGCACGCCCCGATAAAATAAGGGATATGGCGTTGAGAGCCATCGAATATGGCGCAACAGGGGTCATGTTTAATGCGATCCTTGCCAATAACCTCGGTACAGTGGAGATTTTAGCCTCTGATCCTGCCATAACCGTGCCAATTTACATCCACAGTGGCGGAAGATCGGCTCTATCAACAGGTCCAAGACGCATTGATGAGGTCGTTACGGCAAAGCTCACAAGGCTATGTGGTGGCGATTACTTCCAGATCGGCGTTATGGGACAATTTAACGTCCATGTCGCTTCACTTGACCCGCCTATGTTAATCAGATTGAACGAGATATTCCAGCAACCTATGTCCGGCATTAAAGATACCGTTTCCGTTACAGCAGGCGGTCTCGGCGCATCCAATATCGGCAAAAATCTTGAGGCGTTTGGTTATGACTTTGCTCCATTAGCCGGCTCAAACGTGCTGGATCACCCGATGGGACCGAAATCAGGTTCTATCGCTATGGAACAGGCTGTGATAGCTTTCAGAGAAGAAAAGATAACCGACCCCAAAGTCCTGAAAGATTACGCTGTTAAGAAGGGCTATAAAGAGCTTGAGGCAGTTTTGTAAAAAATAGAGGTGCGATATGCAAAGAGATTTTACCGCAATAATTGAACGTGAGGATGATTGTTTCGTTGCGTTATGCCCTGAACTTGATATTGCCAGTCAGGGCAAGACAGTTGCTGAAGCTAGAAGCAATTTGCAGGAAGCTCTGGAACTCTTTTTTGAGACAGCATCAGAAGAAGAAATCCGCGAAAGACTGCATGATGAAGTTTATATCACAAGAGTAGGGGTTGCTGTTGGGTAAGTTAAGGGTTCTTTCTGCAAAGGAAGTGTGCCAAATATTATCTGAAAATGGATTCCGAGAGATAAGAAGGCGAGGAAGCCATATCATAATGCAACTTAATATTTCTGGAAGCACTATAACCGTTCCTGTTCCAGATCATCAAGAAATTAAGATAGGGACATTGCAATCCATTATCCGTCAATCCCAATTGCCGAGATCAGAATTTGAGGCGTAAAATAAGGAATTAGTATGGACGAACAAACAAAAGCAAATCAGCTTAACTGGAATGAGCGTATCCCGTTTATGTTTTCACTAAGGGCTAAAAGGAAATCATGATCTACTTAGACAACGCCGCAACATCAAGACCAAAGCCACCAGAAGTCATTCAGGCGATGAACGATTTCCTGAATAATGTCTGCGCAAATTCAGGACGCTCTGGACACAGGCTGGCTATTCAGGCAGGAAGGGTCGTCTATGATGCGCGTGAATCTCTCTCCGGGCTTTTCAATATCACCGATCCATTGCAAATAGTCTTTACCATGAACGCTACTGAAAGCCTTAACCTTGCTCTGCTAGGGATATTGAAGAATGGCGACCACGTGATCACAAGCAGTATGGAACATAATTCGGTCATGCGTCCTCTCAGGGCTTTGGAAACTCAGGGAGTGGAAGTTTCTGTTGTCGGATGCTCACAACAGGGCTTTCTCGATCCCGATGATGTAAAAAAGCTGATTAAAAAAAACACCAAAATGATCGCCCTAAACCATGCGTCCAATGTTACGGGTGGCATCCAGCCTGTGAGAGAAATCGGGAATATTGCCAGAGAAAATGGTCTGCTTTTCCTCCTCGATACTGCACAAACCGCAGGGGCATATCCCATTGACGTTGAGGAAATGTGTATTGACCTTCTCGCTTTTACCGGACACAAATCCCTGTGCGGACCTCAAGGGACAGGCGGTCTCTACATCCGTGAAGGCATAAACTTAAAGCCTCTAAAATACGGCGGGACAGGAAGCCTATCCGATGAAGAATATCAGCCCGACTTTATGCCCGATAAATACGAAAGCGGAACACTCAATCTTGTCGGAATCGCCGGGCTTGGTGAGGGTGTGAGATACGTTATGCGGGAAGGTGTTGACGCTATCCGTAAAAGGGAGATTAAACTAACACAAGGCTTGATAGACGGATTGCTTGCCTGCCCGAATGTGAAAGTATATGGCGGACTTGATGCAGAAAATCAGGTCGGTGTCTTGTCATTTAACATCTATGATCTTTCCTCATCTGAATCAAGCATGTATCTGGAAGATGAGTTTGATATTCTTTGCAGATCGGGACTTCATTGCGCTCCCTCTGCTCATAAAACCATAGAAACTTTCCATAAGGGAACAATTCGTTTCAGTCTAGGAATATTTTCCACCCAAGATGATGTTCATATAAGTGTAAATGCTGTGAGGAAGATAGCTGAGAACAAAGAGCATGGGATATAGTTTTCCCATGCTCTTTTATTTTGTGAGGATTTTTTTGATATGAGCAAAATATTAGACGCAAGGGGTTTGGCATGTCCCAAGCCTGTTATTGAGACCAGAAAAGCTCTTCAAACAGACAGATCACTCACCGTAATCGTTGATAACAAAGCCGCAAGCCAAAACGTCTCCCGATTAGCCACAAAGACAGGATGTAAATTTGAGATCGAAGAAAAAGACGACGGGATATATATACATATAGAATGTGAAGGGGCTGATTCTGCTCAAGATAGCGAGCAGGAAATTGAGCAGGAAGAGTATATCTCATGTGAAATTGGCAATAATATTGTGGTCGTTGTCGCATCTGATACCGTAGGCAAGGGAAGCGATGAACTTGGCGGAATATTGATGCGTGCCTTTATGCACACTTTTCTTGAGGTAGAGCCGCTTCCGAAGACCATGATCTTTATGAATAGTGGAGTTAAACTGATAATTAAAGGTTCACCTGTAATTGAAGACCTTCAGGAGTTAGCCGATAGAGGGACAGAGATTCTGGTTTGTGGGACATGCACGAATTACTTTGGAATAACTGACGATGTGGCTGTTGGAATAATATCCAACGCATACAGCATCGCAGAATCAATATTGCAGGCAGATAAAGTTGTCAACTTATGAGGAAAAAAAATTCAGATTATGGTATCGCACTTTTTGATACCACACAGGCGGCAATCAAAGCAGAAAAGGCAATAAATCAGACAGGGATCAAGATAAAGATGATCCCCGTCCCAAGACATATAAGCGCAAATTGCGGGGTCTCGATCCGCTTTGATCTGCCGATCTCAGACAAAATAAGGTCCATTCTCGACAAAAACAACGTTCCCTATGCCGAAATTAGACCATTGATGCTCTAGGACAAGGCATATCTTGTCCCTATACCAATATTTAATTCTTTTTCAGGCTACCCCAAGTAGCTGTTAATCTCTCGTTTGGGGATACTGCAAGGACGCCCTTATCAAGACCACCCATTACAGCCTCAATTTCACCTTCGCTGAGAGCCTTATCAAAGACAGCGACTTCATCAATCATGCCAGCGAACCATCTATCATAGTGTACCATAAAGACGAGAGGCTGATCGTTTTCGCCATATTTCGCATCAACTGCCGCCGCAGTTCCATCCTCTTTGCCGTCTATATAAATTCTGACTTCGTCATTGTCCTTCATAGCCACAATATGATGCCATTGTCCGTCACTGACAGTTGTTTTTCCAATCGCGCGGGAGTTTGCGGCGTTAGTATCTCTCAAATAAAGGTCAACTGTTCCAGCTGGCATAAAATAAACAAGATACCACGGCTTGGCATCTCCACCATTTGCCGCAGGTCTGTGATAGCCTTTTGTAATGAAACTTGAGGCTTCGGCTGGGAGTGTTTCGTTCCAGACCCAACATGCAAGCGAAAAATCGCCCTCGAACTCAAAGGCAGGATCATCGGGGATCATGACGTAACCTTCCGTGCCATCAGTAGCGACAGCAGAGCCATACTTGCCATTTTTATCTACTTTGGCATTGCCGACAAGCTCTCCGTCATATCCGTTGCCGGAGTCATCTTTGACGATTCCGCCTTCATCCTTATCAAACGTCCATGCGCCAACAAGCCCGTCCATAACTGCAAAACTGTAATTAGCTGAAATCAAAATTGTAAAGCCAATACAAACCAAAACTAATAAACGCTTTGTCATGATTGAAACCTCCATAAGTTTGCTTTGACTATCAATGATTATTGAAGATCAAAACTATCC
>Ga0257142_1000007_pt1 | contig 19065 bp, 14 predicted proteins | sample saktaT_11_FD_193541 | JGI IMG/M metagenome (GOLD analysis project Ga0257142, IMG submission 193541) | Metatranscriptome of saline water microbial communities from Sakinaw Lake, British Columbia, Canada - sak_2011_1_27_40m (Metagenome... | ecosystem: Environmental > Aquatic > Non-marine Saline... | reverse complement strand
TGCATCCACATGTCCATGTTCGAATCCTCGGTGTCCTGGATGACCGTGCCGATCACCCTTAACAAGCTTCTCAACAAGACGATCACCCGCAGGGGAAACACCCATGAATTCTTCTGCCCGGTCTCGGTTTACCAGACCAGCAACGGTTTTGTCTATATGGCCGTCGGAAATGATCGACAGTGGAAGTCCATGGTCTCCCTGGATATGTTCAAATCCCTGGACAGGCCTGAGTATGAAAAGAATGCAGGGAGGATAAAGGATGTGGAAGATCTGAACCGGGCCATCAACCAGGTGACCCGTCAGCGTACCTCAGAGGAACTGATCGACCTGTTCAATTCCCTGACGCTCCCTATCAGCAAGATCAAGACGATCCCCGAGGTTATCGCGGACCCCCTGGTAGCGCGTCGCCTCCTTTTTTCCACAGATGTGAAAACCGGCACCGAGATAACCCTGCCGCCGCCCCCAAACATGACCTCTTTTCTGGACCAACTAAACCGCAGGCTCCCCTTTCCGCCCCGTTTCGGAGAACACAACGCGGAGATATATGGACAAACGCTCGGATACTCGGGCCAGGAATTGAGCGCATTGAAAGAGAAAGGCGTTATCTAAGGAGATACTAACATGACCGTTTGGATTGAAACCGAACTTTGCAATGGATGCAAACGTTGCATAAAGGCCTGCCCCTACGGGGCCGTGGAACTGAAAGACGGCAAGGCCCACATCCTGGAGAACTGCACCTCGTGCGGGGCGTGTATCGAGGTCTGCAAACAGAAGGCCATCCAGACCGACATCGAACCGAGGGCCATACCTGATTTCAGCGATTGGAAGGGGGTCTGGGTCTTTACCGAACAGCGCGACGGCGCCCTGAGCCGCGTCTCACTTGAACTCCTCGGCAAGGCCCAGTCCCTTGCCGCAGATCTGGGACAGGAGGTATCGGCCGTGCTCTTGGGCCACCAAGTATCCGGTCTCACCAAGGCCCTGCTCGAGTACGGGGCGGACCATGTCTATCTGGCCGAGCACAAGTTGCTTAAAGACTACCGGTCCATCGCCTATGCCAAGGTCCTGGGGGGACTGGTCATGGAATTCAGGCCTAATATTCTCCTGATGGGGGCAACCCATATCGGTCGGGATCTGGGGCCTCGTCTCTCCAGGCGCGTGGGCGTGGGGCTGACCGCGGACTGCACGGAATTAAGCATCGATCCGGAGGAAAAGATCCTCCTCCAGACCCGACCTGCCTTTGGAGGCAATGTCATGGCGACCATTGCCAACCGCTATTCCAGGCCACAGATGGCCACGGTTCGACCCGGGGTGATGGAAGCGGTTAAGAAGGGTCGCAACAAAGGCGATGTGATCAAATATAAGGTCACTCTGAGCGAAAAGGAGATCGGCACAAAGGTCCTCGAACAGTTCAAGGAAAAGAAAAAGGGGGTGAGCCTGAGCGATGCCAGGGTGATCGTGGCCGGGGGGAGAGGCGTCGGATCCGATGCGGGCATGAAATCCCTGTTTTCCCTTGCAGAGGCCCTTGGCGGCGAAGTCGCCGGTACGCGTATCGTTGTGGAAGAGGGTTGGCTCCCTGTAGAAAGGCAGGTGGGGCAGACCGGACAGACCGTCAGACCCGAGATCTATATCGCCTGCGGCATTTCAGGGGCTATCCAGCACCGGGCCGGCATGCTGGGCTCCCGATATATCATCGCCATCAACAAGGATGCAGGGGCGCCCATCTTTCAGGTGGCGGACTGGGGCATTGTGGGGGATCTTCACCAGGTGATTCCCCAATTGACCCAGGCAGTCTCGCAAAGCAAGCGCAAATAGGGGGAGGACCATGTTACGTTCAGATATCGAAACGCTTCACAGAAAAATCATGGCCAGGTTTGTGAATGAGGAAGTAATCCCCGTGGCCAGAGAACTGGATGAAAAGGGGGATTTTCCATTTTATCTGTTTCACAAGCTCGCGGATATGGGTATCCTGGGCATTCGGTACCCCAAGAAGGTGGGGGGATCGAACGGCAACACGACCCTCTACTGTATTGCCATGGAAGAACTGGCAAGAGGGCTTCTGAGTCTGGCTGCAACCACCGCCATGCAGTGCCTCATGGCTACCAACGGCCTCTATCTCTATGGAACCCCGCAGATGCATGAGGAATATCTCCGTCCCGCCCTGCGGGGTGAAAAAATCGGGGCCTTTCAGTTGACAGAGCCGGAGGCAGGCTCTGACCTGGGCGCGGTGAGGACATCGGCCACAAAGGTCGATGACGGATGGGTCGTCAATGGCATGAAGACATGGTCCACCAGCGGACCCTATGGTCATTTCCATACGGTCCTCTGTCAGACCGACCCGGCCAAAAAATTGAAGGGCCTCATGTTTGTCCTCATTCCGAGCGACACACCCGGCTTCTCTCACAGCAAGAAATTTGAGACCCTCGGCACCCGGACATCGTCCCTCTCTGAGATCTATTTCAATAACTGCCACGTCCCGAACGAATACATGCTGGGCGAACTCGGAAAAGGCCTGGATGTGCTGCTCACGATCTTAGCCGAAATCCGGATTATGACCGCATGCCTGGCCATCGGTCTCCATCGGGCCGCCATGGATGATTCCATCCGATACTGCAAGGAACGGACGCAGTTCGGAAAACCGATCGGAAAATATCAACTCATTCAGGCCAAGATCGCCAATATGGCCGTGAACCTGGAGGCAGGCCGCCTCATGTCCTACAAGGTCACCCACCTCATCGATAAAAAGGTGGCGTGTCTGAACGAGGCCTCCATGGCCAAATACTTTACCGTTGAATCAGCGTGCAGCGCCTGCGATCAGGCGACCAGGATCTTCGGAGCCTATGCCTATTCCATGGAATATCCGATTCAGAGATATTACCGCGACAACCGCTTTCTCCTCTATGGCGGCGGCACCCACGAGGTCCTGCAGACGACCATCGCCAGGCAGTTCGGCCTTTAATACAGACAGCCCCCTGATTGACCATGCTTGAAACCGAAAAAATTGACGCCATGGCATTTGAAGGACTTCAGTCGCTCCCTGCGAGGAGATCATTGGGCCAGGGCGTCTATGAGAGACTCAAGCAGGCCATCATACAGGGGGACTTCGGTCCGGGCGGTCGCGTGGTGGAAAGCCGGCTGGCGGGGGCCCTGGGCATCAGCCGGACGCCCGTTAGGGAGGCGATTCACAAACTGGAACGTGAGGGACTGCTGCGGCAGGACCTGAATCGGGGTTTCTTTGTGGCCGGTCTGGGCCGCGCCGATATCGAGGAGACCTTCGGCATCCGGGGCGTCCTCGAAAGCTATGCAGCAAGGTTGGCGGCCATCCGGCACCTGGAGGGCGACCTGCAGCCGTTGGAGGAAAAACTCGGGGATTACCAGCAGTGTCTGGATCGGGGAGACCTGGGGCCGCTGCCTCAGATCAACACGGAATTCCACGATCTTTTCTATAACCTCAGCCGCAGCCCCCGGCTGATAAAAATGATCAATGATCTCAGAGACCAGATATACCGTTACAGGCTGGTCATCCTCAAGGTGAAGGCCATGGCCGAGTTGAGCAACACGGATCACCGGTTAATGCTGGAGGCCATGAAGGACAGAGACGCCGATGGTGTCGAGAAATTGGTGAGAGAACACATCCTGCGGGGACAGGACATTGTCCTGAGGGAATTTGATATGGCAGGGGATTGAGGAATTAAGGAGTGTGAGCTATGGCAGAGAGAAAAATACGCGTCCTGTTAGCCAAGCCGGGCCTTGACGGTCACGACCGGGGGGCCAAGGTGGTTGCGCATGCGATGCGGGAGGCCGGAATGGAAGTTATCTACACAGGCCTTCACCAGACCGTGGCCAGCATCGTAAACCAGGCGGTTCAGGAGGATGTCGATGTCATCGGCCTGTCGATCATGTCAGGTGCCCACATCCCGATCTGTAAGAAGCTGATGGGCATGGTAAGAGAACAAGGCCTGGACAACAAGCTGGTGGCGGTGGGCGGCGTCATTCCCAACAAAGACATTCCTGCCTTGAAAGAGATGGGGGTCGAGGGGATATTTCCGGGCGGCAGCTATTTTAATGAAATCGTGGAGTTCATTGAAAAGCATGTACCCGCCAGATAACAGACCCCTGATCTGGAAGGGATCCGTCAAAAAGCGCCTTCACATCACATAACCTGCAACATCTGACAGGAGAGGCGGACATGGGAGTAGCAACATATATTAAAGATGAGAAGGATGCCATCAAGGAGGTCCTCCTGCAGTCCGGCATCAAGGTGAAACCGGTTTATACACCCGACGACCTCGAAGAAATAGGCTTCAATTACCAGAGTGATTTAGGGGACGCCGGAGAATTCCCTTTTACCCGAAGCATCCATCCGTTGGGTTTCAGAAGCCGGAACTGGACCACCCGGCAGTATACCGGATTCGGTACGCCCGAGGAGACCAACGAGCGATTCAAGCTGATGATCTCCCACGGTCAGACAGGGCTCAATGTGGCCTTTGATCTCCCCACCCAGATGGGCTACGATTCCGATGACGAGATGGCCGAAGGCGAAGTGGGACGCGTAGGGATGGCCGTCGATTCCCTGAGGGATTTCGAGATCGCCTTTAAGGACATTCAACTCAACCGCATCGGGAGCGGGCTCACCATCAATGCGGTCGCATCGGTCATGCTCGCCATGTACCAGTCGGTTGCCGAGGGGTTCGGGTATCAAAAAACAGAGATATCGGCAACACCCCAGAACGACATCCTGAAGGAGATCGTCGGCCGGGGGGCATGGATATATCCGGTGGAACCCGCGGTGCGACTGATCGGCGACACCATCGAATACGCCATGAAGGAACTCCCCAGGTGCAACCCGGTTTCGGTCTGCGGGTATCATATCCGGGAGTCCGGGTGCACCCCGGCCCAGGAGATCTCGTACGCTTTCATGATCGCCTTTGCCTATATCGACAATGTAGTTGCCCGCGGATACAAGGCCGAGGAATTTGTGGGAAGTTTCTCCTTTAACCTCAATATTTATGGAAATCTCTGGGAGACGGTGGCCAAGTTCAGGGCTGCCAGAAAGCTGTGGGCAAAACTCCTGCGGGAGCGCTACGGGGTTCAGGATAAAAAGGCCCTCTTTCTCCGCGGCATATTCGGCGGGGGGGGCTCGGGCATGACCAAGCAGCAGCCTGAGAACAACATCATGCGCGGTGCCTACTATGCCCTGGCCGCTGCCCTTTCAGGGGCACAGACCACGGCCCTCTGCTCCTTTGACGAGGCCTACACCATCCCCACCGAACGCGCGGCCCTGCTGTCGCTCCGTACCTTCCAGATCCTCATGGACGAAATAGGCCTCAGAGACACGGTGGACCCTCTGGCCGGTTCCTATTTTATGGAGACCCTCACCAAGCAGATGGAAGAGAAGATCCTGGAAGAGATGGAAAAGGTGGAAAAAATGGGGGGCATGGTGGAGGCGGTCGCTTCCGGATATGTTCAGAGAGAGGTGGGGAGGCAGGCCTATGAGTTTGAAAAAAAACTCCAGTCAGGGGAGATCACAAAGGTCGGCGTCAACAAGTACACGGAAGGTGTTGACATGGAGGTGGAACTCCATGAGTATAATGATGAGTGGGCCCGGCTCCAGATTGACCGGCTTCGAAAACTCAAACAGGAGAGGGACAACACGGCAGTAACCCGATCCCTCAAGGCCCTGGAGCAGGCGGCCCGTCAAAAGGAAAATGTGATGCCGTATCTGGTGGATTGCTGCAAATCCTATGCAACCGTGGGCGAAATGGCCAATCTATTCAGAGACATCTTCGGCGAATACAGGGAACCGAGCATATTCTGAAGAAAGAACGTCCAACATTGAATGAAGGATGAACATCGAATCGCGCTTAGGCGGAAAACGTCAATTATCAACTTTCAGCACATCAAACTCCAAACTTTAGGCATCCCGCCCTGCGGGACTCACTTTAGTAATTTTTAACTTCAGATACTTCACGCGTTTGTAGCGGCAGTCAAGAAAGGGGGTGAAAAACAGCGTCCACTTCGGGTTTTGGTTAACAACTCGTCCATCAAAAAGGAGGTCTGAATCATGAAAAAAAGTTTGGGATTCATCGTGGCCGGAATCTTTCTGGCAGCCGTTTTGACAATGGCCTGGATGCCGGCAAGTGCGACAGCAGGACCGATCAAGCTCACCTATGCCAACTTCCCCCCAGCCCCTACCTTTCCCTGCGTCCAGATGGAACGGTGGAAAACTGAGGTTGAAAAGCGGACCAAGGGAAAGGTCGCAGTCCAAACCTTCCCGGGAGGGACGCTCGTGGACGCCAAAGGGATGATGGATGGCGTCATTGCAGGGACTGCGGACATCGGCTGTCTGTGCATGGCCTATCAGCCGGGTCGGTTCATCGTGACCAACGCCACAGCCCTTCCCATGGGTTTCCCCGATGCCACCGTAGCGAGCCTGGTCCTCTGGGACCTCTATGCCAAATACAAACCAGAGGAATTCTCTAAGGTAAAGGTCCTCACCATGTTCGCCTGCGCCCCTGCCAACATCTATGCCACCGTGCCTGTTCACAATCTCGCAGAACTCAAAGGACTCCAACTGCGGGCATCGGGCGGCGTGGCCGAGGTACTCAAGGCCCTGGGCGGCACCCCTGTAGGCATGCCCCAGTCCGAGACCCCGGAGGCCCTCCAGAAGGGGGTCGTGAAAGGGGCCGTTTCCTCTCTCGAAACCCTCATGGATTTCAAATATGCCGAACTCTGCCGTAACGTCACGATCTTCAACGGCCCCATCTACCCATTTGCCGTGGTGATGAACATGGCCAAATGGAACAGTCTGCCCAAAGACGTCAAAAAGGTTTTTGACGCCCTGAGGGTGGAGCAGGCCGAATGGACAGGCAAGTACATGGATGAACATGTGAATAAGTCCATTGCCTGGTCCAAAGAAAACTACAAGATCCAGATTTACGATCTCCCCCCGGCTGAAATGGCCCTCTGGAACGAGAAAATGGCGCCCATTATCGCCAAGTGGGTCGAGAACGCCACGTCCAAGGGTCTCCCCGGTGCGGCCATTGTGGACGACATGAAGGCATCTGCCAAAAAGTACCAGGGTAAATAACCCACTCCTCTTGCCCCTCTCCCCGCTGCAGGTGCGGATTCATCCGCACGGCAGCGGATGAGGGAAAGGGATTTTTACTGGGGAAAGAAATGGCATTTCTGAATAAATTTGCACTGACCCTCAACCGCATCCTCATTGCCATAGGGTGTGGTGTGCTGGTTTTGATGATCTTTCTGACCTGCGCCAACATCTTCCTGCGGACCGTTTGGGTCCCGATCCAGGGCACCTATGAACTCATGGGGTATTTCGGGGCCGTGCTGACGGCCTTTGCCCTTGGATACACCCAAATCCATCGGGGACATATTTCGGTTGACCTCCTGGTGTTGGGATTTTCTCCAAAGACTCGAAAGACCCTGGAGGGGATCAATAACCTCATTTGTATGGTCTTTTTCAGCCTCGTGGCCTGGCGGATTGCCCTGTATGGCACTACCCTGTGGAATACCGGGGAGATCACCGAGACCCTCCGGATTGTCTACTACCCCTTCGTCTATGCGGTAGCCCTGGGATGCGCCACCCTCTCCCTGATCTTTCTGACAGAGCTGCTGCGCTCCTTTTTTCCGGCAAAGGAGGAAAACCGATGAGCATGACCCTGGTCGGCCTGTTGGGCATTGTGATTCTGCTTCTGGTCCTTTTCTTCCTGGGCATGCCCGTGGGGTTCGCCATGGGGATTGTGGGGTTTTGCGGTTTCTGGTATGCGGTCTCCTTCGATGCGGCCATCAACCTGGTGGCCACGGATGTCTGGACAACCTTTTCCAAATACGGGCTGACCGTGATCCCCCTCTTCATCCTGCTGGGCTATATCGCCTTCAATTCCGGGATTGCGGAGCGGCTGTACGCAGCTGCCTACAAATGGGTGGGTCAGTGGCGGGGAGGACTGGCCATTGCCACCATCGGCGCCGATGAACTCTTTGCGGCCATCTGCGGTTCCAATACGGCAACCGCCGCCACCATGGGGGCCGTGGCCCTTCCCCAGATGAAAAAGTACAACTATGACACCCGCCTGAGCAGCGGGACTGTGGTGACGGGCGGCACCCTGGGAACGGTCATGCCGCCCAGCGTGGTCCTCATCATCATCGGACTGCAGACCGAGCAATCCATCATCGATCTTTTCCTGGGCGGGATTCTTCCCGCCGTCCTCCTGGGGCTCCTCTTCGTCCTGACCATCTTCGTGATGTGCCGGATCTATCCCCACTACGGTCCTGCAGCCCCAAAGACAAGCTGGGGGGAGAAATGGAGGTCCCTGTGGGGGGTCGCAGAGGCCCTCATTATCTTTGCTCTGGTCATCGGGGGTCTTTATTCGGGTCTTTTCACCCCCACCGAGGCCGGGGCCGTGGGGGTTTTCTTTGCCTTAGCCGTTACAGTGATCACGCGCAGACTGAGTTGGAAGAAGTTTGTCAGCTCCATGATGGACACCCTGAAAATTACGAGCATGGTCTTCTTCCTCGTCACGGGGGCCATCATCTTTGGACGGTTCCTGGCCGTGACCCGGATCCCTTTCATGATTGCGGAATTTGCCTCTTCCCTTCCGGTCTCTCCGTATGTGATCTTAGCCTTTATATTGCTTATCTATCTGATTGGGGGCTGCTTCGTGGACTCCCTGGGGTTTCTGGTGATGACCATCCCCATTTTCTTCCCCCTGGGCATGGCCCTTGGCTTTGATCCCATCTGGTATTCTATGCTGCTGACCATGGTCACCACCATGGGGGCCATCACGCCCCCTGTGGGTGTCAACATATACGTGGTAAAGGCCCTGGCCCCTGAAATTGAGCTCAGCACCATCTTCAAGAGTGTCAGTTTCTTTCTCGTGGCCTGTGTCGTCTGCATCATTATTTTGATTATTTTTCCAGACATCGTTCTGATCATACCGAATATGGCAAAATAGGATTGATGAATTATGATTGGCGATTGTTGATTGGGAACCAAAATGGAGATATCCAACGTTCTGTTGCAATGGAGAAATAGAGTGGCACTTTCGAGTAGAGGTGCAAATCAGTTTTGTTTTTTTTTGAAAGCATCATTAAAATACTCCACTACTCCAGTACTCCTTCTGTTCCAATTAGGCATCGCCTGCTCAGTTCAATCATCAATCGACAATCGACAATCATAAATCAAATTGGGGTGAATAAAGACATGCCGAAGACCTTTATGCCCGACATGAAGACAGAGGAGGAACTGAAGGCCCACCAGTTGGAAGGACTCAAATGGACCGTAGCGCATGCCTACAACGGATCTCCTGTTTACAGACAAAAATTGGATAGCGCCGGGGTTCAACCCGGGGATATACGTTCTCTCGACGATTTGAGGCACCTTCCCTTCACAACGTCCAAGGACCTACAGGAGGGCTATCCCTTTCCCCTCCTCTCTGTTCCCTTTGAAAAGGTCGTGCGGATTCACGCATCCTCAGGGACCACAGGAAAACGGAAGATCCTCTGCTATACCCGGAAAGACATCGACGATTGGACCCATTTCTTTGCCCGCTGCTATGAGATGGCGGAGCTGACGCCTTAAGACCGGGTCCAGATTGCCGTGGGATATGGGGTCTGGACCGCCGGCATCAGTTTCCAGATGGGGTGCGAGGCCTTTGGGGCCATGGCCATTCCCGCCGGTCCCGGGAACCTCGACATGCAATGCCAATTCTTAGTGGATCTTCAGACTTCTGTCATGTGCTGCACCGCGTCCATGGGGCTCCTGATGGCAGAAGAGGTCCATAAACGGGGAATCCGGGACAAGATCAATTTGAAAAAGATGATCTTCGGTTCCGAGCGGTCCAGCGACGCCATGAGAAAGCGGATACGAGACCTTCTGGGGGTCGAGCACATGTTCGATATCCCGGGTATGACAGAGCTCTACGGCCCTGGGACCGGACTGGATTGTCCCTACCACACCGGCATCCATTACTGGGCCGATTATTATATTTTAGAGATCCTGGACCCGGACACCCTTAAGCCTGTGCCTGAAGGGGAGACAGGCGAGATGGTGGTGACCACCCTTACGAAGGAGGCGGCGCCGCTGATCCGCTACCGGACCCGGGACCTCACCAAGATTATTTCGGGCCGGTGTCCCTGCGGCTCCATCCTCCCCAGGCACGATCGTCTCCTGGGCCGCTCCGACGATATGATTATCTTCAGAGCGGTCAATATCTATCCGGGGCAGGTAGACCACGCCCTGTCCAGAATGGAGGGGATCGGAAGCGAATATCAGATCGTCCTGGACAGGAAAGAAGACGGGAAAGACTACATGACCCTCAAGGTGGAGCGGGGCCAGGGGGTCGGCCCGGAGCGGGACCCCGAATTGGGCAGGAAGATCCGTGAAGAGATCAAGAAGCAGATTATGGTCACCGCGGATATCGAGCTTTTCGAATACGGCTCATTGCCGAGATCGGAGAGGAAGAGCAAACGGGTATTTGACAACCGAGAGATGGATTAAGGGGTGTTGAAATGATCGACTATGATTACAGGAAACCCGGGAACCTGGAAGAGGTCTTCAGCCTCCTGAAAGAATATGGCCCTCACGCGGCCCTGATCGCCGGGGGCACCGATGTAATGGTGAAGATCCGGAATACAAGAAAGGCCCCCGAGGTGCTCATCTCTCTGAGGGGGCTCAAGGATCTCTCCTATATCCGGAAGAATGGCGACTATCACATCGGGGCACTTGCCACCCACAGGATGCTGGAGCAGTCCGATCTGGTTCAAAAGGAGTTGACGGCCCTCTATGAGGGGGCCTCCCGGATCGGTTCGGTCCAGGTGCGCAATGTGGCCACCATCGCAGGGAATATCTGCAATGCGGCCCCATCGGCCGACACAGCCGGTCCTCTTCTGGCACTCGACGCCCAGGTCCTGCTGCAGGGCCCCGGTGGAGAACGAACCGTGCCTATTACGGAGTTTTTTACCGGCACCTACAAGACTGTTCGGAAAGAGACCGAGGTGGTCACCGAGATCCGGATACCCGCTTACATGGGACAATTCGGGAGCGCCTACTGGAAACAGTCCAGGAGAAAGGCCATGAATCTGCCCATCGTGGGTATTGCCGTCTCCCTGCGGCTCGACAGTGGAACGATTTCAGATTCCAGAATTGCCCTGACAGTGGCGGCACCCACGCCGATCCGGGCCTACAAGGCCGAAGAGTTCCTGGCAGGAAAGCCCATGAACGACGCGGTACTGGCAGAAGCAGGCAGGATTGCAGCATCCACCGACTGCTGCACCCTGAGAGACAGCCTGCGGGGCGAGGCATGGTACCGGGCGGAAATCATCGAGGCCTATGTCCCTCGAATGGCAAGACTGGCCGCCCAACGGATAAACAAGATTAATTGAAGAATTCCTCAATCAACTCTCTTTCCCAAGGAGACCAACATGAAAAAAGTATCGGTTTCGTTCACCCTGAACGGAGATCCTGTCACCGCCGAGGTGCCGGTGACCTGGACCCTCCTGAAGACATTGCGGGACTACTTTGAACTGACGGGCGCCAAGGAAGGGTGCGGCGTGGGAGAGTGCGGGGCCTGCACGGTCGTCGTGGATGGACAGGCCATCAATTCATGTCTCTATCCCATCCCTGAGGTGGAGGGAAAATCCGTGATCACCATCGAGGGCATTGCCGCCAAGGACGGCGCCCTCCATCCCCTGCAGAATGCCTTTTTGGAAAACAACGGGGTCCAGTGCGGCTTCTGTACCTCCGGGATGATCATGTCTGCAAAGGCCCTCTTGGATCAAAATCCCGACCCGAATGAAGACGATATCAGAAAAAGCATTTCAGGCAATTTCTGCCGGTGCACCGGATATGTGCAGATTGTCGAGTCGATAGAAATGGCCGCCAAGGCGGACAAATAGAAATGGAGGAGAAGATGCCTGACAATCTCTTTGTAGGAAAGAGCATCCCCAGGACCATCGAATCGGACAAGGTGACCGGCAAGGCGGTCTACATTAACGACCTGAAACGTCCCGGAATGCTGTATGGGAAAATACTCTACAGCACCCATGTCCATGCCAGGATCAAGCGCATCGATACGTCCAGGGCCGAACGGCTCCAGGGCGTCAGGGCTGTCCTGACTGGACAGGATATCCCCGACGTGAGGGTCGGTTTCCTGAAGGACCAGACCGTGCTCAAAAAAGATGTGGTCCGCCAGTTCAGGGATGAGGTGGCCGCGGTCGCGGCCATCAGCCCCGAGATTGCGGAAGAAGCGCTCAGCCTCATCGAGGTGGAGTACGAAAACCTCCCTGCCGTGTTTGACCCGTTCGAGGCCATGAAAGAGGGGGCGCCTCTGATTCACGAGACAGATGCCAGGGGCCGGCCCGTCAAGAGCAACATCCTCCCCCTTCCCTGGAAATTCGCGGTGGGGGATATGGAACAGGCCCGAAAGGATGCCGCCTACATCACCAAAGACAGCGTGAGCACCACCTGGATCAACCAGTGCTGCATGGGGACGAGCGGATGCATTGCCGAGTTTGACCAGAACAACCATCTGACCCTCTATGACCAGACCAATGTCATCTTCGGCCATATCAGCAGGATCTCGGAGTATTTCGAACGAATTGGCCTGGCCGGGAAAAAGATCCGGGTCGTCAACCCGGTGGTGGGAGGGAGCTTCGGGACCAAGCTGGATACCGACATCTATGAATTCATCGCCATCCAGCTTGCCCTCAAGACCCGGAAGCCGGTCAAGATAATCTTTGACAGGGAAGAGGAATTCCGCGCCCTGCCGCCCAGGCAGCCTGCCGTCTTTACCATCGAGCAGGGGTGCGACAGGGAAGGAAGGCTTATCTTCAGGCACTGCGAGGCGATCCTGGACAACGGGGCCTACACCTCCTGGGGGGCCACCACCCCATCGGTGATGATCATGCCCATGTCTTCCCTCTACCGGGTGCCCAATGTCTATTTCAAGGCCACCTGCGTCTACACCAACAATATCTATGCCCAGGCCATGAGGGGATACGGCAATCCCCAGGCCACCTTTGCCGTCGAGACATCCATGGATTCCCTGGCTGAAGCGGCAGGAATCGACCCGGCCGAATTCAGATTCATCAACCGCAACCGGCCGGGCGACGAGACCCCGATGAAGCTCAAGATCACCTCCTGCGGCCTCGAGGAATGCATCACGGCCGTAAAGGAGAAACTTCAGTGGGACCAAAAGCGGGGGAAGCAGAAGGGCCGCGGCATGGGCATGGCCTCCCTTATTCACGTGGCCGGCGGCGCCAGGGTCACCAAATCGGACGGTCACGGCATCATGGTCAAACTGGATGAATTCGGACATGTGGACGTCATCGAGAGCGGGACCGATCAGGGCCAGGGATCGACCGTCATCTCCCAGATCATTGCCGAGACCCTGGGAGTCCGGCCCGAGGATGTCTTCCTGACATTCGGGGATACGGCCCTCGCCCTGTGGGATGCAGGGACCCATGCCAGCCGTCATACCTTTATGGCAGGCAACGCCGCGATCATCGCCTGCGGAAAGGCGAAAAGACAGATCCTGGATATGGCCGTGGAACTGATCCCCAAGATTGTCAAAGGAAACTTCAAGCGGATGAAGCGGAAAGACCCTGAATTCGTGGAACCGGACCTGGATTATGGGTTGATCGCCGATCCGGAAGACATGGACATCAGAGACCGGATGATTTTCCCCACGAAAGAGCCGGATCACCCCTACTTCAAGGTCCCCATTGCCGCAATCCTTCAAAACGGCCTTCATGTGGGGATCGGGGAGAGCCGGGTCGTGGCGGCCGAGGCCTTTTATGACCCGCCCACTGAGATGCTGAACCGCGACATGAAAGGCAACCTCTCCATGACCTATGCCTTCGGGACATCCGGGGTGGAGGTGGAGGTGGATGAAGAGACCGGAGAGGTCAAGATCCTCAAGCTGGTTTCGGCCCACGACGTGGGCAAGGCCATGAACCCGACCCTCCTGCTGGGCCAGATCTACGGCGCCGCCTACACGGGCGTAGGCTACGGTCTGACAGAGGAGATCAAGGTCCGGAACGGCAGGGTGATGAACCCCTCCTTTCGCGACTACCAGATGCTGACAGCCATGGACGTGGTCCCCATTGAACCGGTCATCGTGGAACCCGGAGATAAAGACGGGCCCTACGGCGCCAAGGGCGTGGGCGAGCCCGGGCTTGTCCCCACGGCCCCGGCCATTGCCAACGCCATTTATGACGCCATCGGCGTCCGCATTCGAGACCTCCCCATTACTCCGGAAAAAATATTGACCGCGCTTAGAGAGAGGAAGTGAACGGAAGTGTGGAGTGTGGAGTATGAAGTGTTGAGTTAAAATCGGAATTTTCCTTTTTTAACTTTAGGCACTCCAAACTCATAACTTCAAACTTGGAAAATCCAGCATCCAGTCCCAACCCAGGAGGAATGAATGTCTGACAGGTACTATCGCTTAGGCTGCGACATCGGCGGCACCTTCACCGACTTTGTGCTGCTCGATGACCGGACAGGCCAAATAAAGATCAACAAGTGTCTGACCACCCCGAGCGATCCCTCGGATGCGGTGGAACAGGGCATCCGACAGTTGGAACAAATGGCCCCGGGTTTTGTGCAAGACCTGGACGAGGTGATTCACGGCACGACCCTGGTCATCAATTCCATTATCGAAAGAAAAGGCGCCAAGACCGGACTCATTACCACCAAGGGATTCAGGGATGTCCTGGAACTCGGGAGGGAGATTCGCTATGCCCCCTATGATGTATTTGCGGAATTTCCCAAAGCCTTGATCCCCAGGCGGTTTCGTCTGGAGGTGGATGAAAGGGTGCGGAGCGACGGGACGGTCATCCAACCCCTGGACCGGGCCGAGGCCAGGGACGTAGTCCGGAGACTCATCGACATGGGGGTAGAGTCCGTTGCCGTGTGTCTCCTCAACTCCTTTGAAAACCCGGCCCACGAGCTGATGATCAAAGAGATCATAACGGAGGAGGCGCCTGACCTCTCCGTTTCCATCTCCTACGAGGTCCTTCCCCAGATCCGGGAATATGAGCGGACCAGCACCACGGTCACCAACGCCTATGTCAAGCCGTTGACCGGCCGCTACCTCTCCCGCCTCTCAGGTAGGCTGTCATCCATCGGCTTTGAGGGAAAGCTCTTTATTATGCTCTCCAGCGGGGGAATCACCTCCATCGAGACCGCGGCCGAGTTCCCTGTCAGGATCATCGAGTCAGGCCCTACGGCCGCGGTCATTTCCGGGCAGTACTACGGGAAGCTCTTCGATATTTCCGAAATGTTCTGCTTCGATATGGGCGGCACCACGGCCAAGTCGTGCCTGATCCAGAAGGGGGTGGCCGGCGTGGTCCCCACCTTTGAGGTGGGCCGGGTCCAGCGGTTCATGAAGGGGAGCGGGCTGACCATCCAGGTCCCGGTCGTGGACCTGATGGAGATCGGGGCCGGAGGCGGGAGCATCGCCAAGGTCAGCAAGATGGGGACCCTACAGGTGGGTCCGGAAAGTTCCGGGGCAGATCCCGGCCCCATCTGTTATGCCAGAGGCGGGACCGAACCGGGGATTACGGACGCAGACCTCCTCTTAGGCTATCTGGACGAAGACTACTTCCTGGGCGGGGAGATGAAGCTGGACAGGGAGGCGGCCCGACGCGGCATTGAAGAAAAGATCGCCCGGCCCCTGGGCGTCTCCTTTATCCAGGCCGTCTGGGGCATCCATGACCTCATCAACGAGACCATGGCCGGGGCCGCCAAGACCCATATTGCCGAAAAAGGGGGCAACCCCAAGATCGTGACCGTCGTGGCCTTTGGCGGGGCCGGTCCGGTGCATGGCTATGGATTGGCCAAAAAGCTGGGGGCCCCGAGGCTCCTGGTGCCGCCCAATGCAGGCGTGGGATCGGCCCTCGGTTTCTTTACAGCACCCAGGGCATTCGATATGGTGAGGAGTCATAAGGTCCCACTGAAAGAGGCGGATTTTGCAGAGATTGAGAAGATCTATCAGGAGATGGAGGCCGAAGGGGCGAGGACCCTCCAGAAATCCGGGGAGACGGAGGATATCCGATTCGATCGTTCAGTAGATGCCCGCTTTGTGGGCCAGGGTTCCGAGACCACGATCCAGATACCTGAAAGACGTTTTACCGAGGTAAAGAGGGAGGACGTCCGAAAGCGGTTCGATGAGATCTACAAAAGGCTTTACGGCAGGACCTATCCGGATTCCCCGGTGGAGTTCATCAATTTCAAGATACGGGCCAGCCTCCCTGAACGGCTCCTGCAGTTGCCGAAAATGAAAAGCGACCGCACCTCCCTCCAAGACGCCGTAAAGGGCCAGCGCCCGGCCTATTCCGGTCTGGTCAGGGACTTCATCCCCCACACGGTTTACGACCGGTACAGGCTCTTTCCGGGCGCAGAATTTCATGGCCCGGCCATTATCGAGGAAAGGGAGTCCACGGTGATCGTCGGAGAAGACGCCGCTGTTTCCGTAGACGAATACGGGTTTCTGTGGATTGAACTATAGTTGGCAGGATTAACAGGATTACCATGATTTCTATCTTGGGCAGAGATCGTCAACACGTTGAGCGGTTAACGTTTAACGGCCCGAGTATATAATTACTTAACGACGTCGGTCGTAAACCATATCCTGTCCATCCTGTAAATCCTGTCAAAAAAAGGAGGAAAACATGGGGCAGACATTTGATCCCATCACCTTAGAGATACTCTGGCGCCGGTTGATCTCCATTGTGGACGAGGCCGACAGCTCCGTGGCTCGTACCGCTTTTTCAAGCCTGCTCAGGGACGCCCACGACTACACCTGCATGTTTACGGACCGGAAGGGAAGAGAGCTGGCGCAGGGCTCCTTTGCCACTCCGGGTCAGTCCGGGGCCATGGCGCTGGGGATCAAGAAACTCGCCAACGACCTCCCGCCGGACAGCTTCGGGCCGGGCGATGTCTATATCACCAACGACCCCTGGGCCCTGGCCGGGCACCTGAACGATGTCTGCGTCATGAGTCCCATCTTCCACAGGGACCAACTCACCGGATGGACCGCCTGCGTATTCCATCACTCCGACATCGGGGGCCGGGTATCTTCCGACAACCATGACGTATTTGAAGACGGCCTCTTCATCCCCCTGGTGAAACTGGAGGCAGGGGGCGTCCTCAACCAGGCGGTCATCGATATGATCCGCTGGAACGTCCGTACGCCCGACGAGGTGACCGGAGATATCCGTTCACAGATCGCGGCCAATCATGTGTGCGCCGAAAAGGTCTGCCAGATGCTGGACGAATATCAATTGGACGGCCTGGACGAACTGGCGGACGAGATTATCGGCCGCACGGAGAAGAGCATGCGCGACGCCATCCAGAAGGTCCCGGACGGCATCTACCGGGCAGAGGGGATCGTAGAGCAGATGGAGGGGAAGAAAGACGTGGTCATCAAGGTGGCCGTTCACGTGTCGGGAAACGCCATCCATGTGGACCTTGCCGGTTCTTCGCCCCAGGTGGACTGGGGAGGCAACGTGGTCTACAACTTCACCTATGCCTACGTGTTCATGGCCATGAAGAGCATGCTCGACCCGGACATCCCCAATAACGACGGGTGTGCCGTACCCATCACCATGACCGCCCCGGAGGGGAGCGTGGTCAATTGCAGGTTTCCCGCAGCCGTGGCGGCCAGGATGCAGATCGGCCATTTCATGACGGAAATCATCTACCGGGCCATGGCCGAGGCCCTTCCGGAACGGGTCATCTCCGGGAGCGGCGGGACCCCCGCGACCATGAATGTGTTCTACGGCAAGAGACATGACGCGACCCCCTGGCACGCCGTCATCATCCGGGGGGGCGGCATGGGGGCGAGCGCCAGCAATGACGGCTACTATGACTACATCTTCCCGGCCAACGGGGCCAATACGCCGGTGGAGATATTTGAGAGCGACACCCCCCTGATCGTGGAAAAGAGGGAGCTGCTGACCGATTCCGGGGGGCCGGGAAAGCAGAGGGGCGGCCTTGGAAGAAGAGTCCTTTTCAGGGTCCCTGACGACGAATATGCCCCCATTCCCCCGGTGAACCTGGGCATCCAGTCAGGGAGATACCGCTATCCCCCCGAGGGCCTGTTCGGCGGCAAGGAAGGCGCCAAAGCGCGGTTTGTGATCAACGATAAGGACGGAAATCCCTACGGATTGTCGCAGTTCGGCCCGGGCGATCGGGTCACCATGGACGCTGCGGGCGGCGGCGGATTCGGCGATCCCCTGAAACGGGCACCGGAACAGGTGGAAGAGGATGTGATCGACGGGTATGTCAGCATTGACAGCGCCCGTAAAGACTACGGCGTGGTCATCGATGCCGCGACCCTCAGGGTGGATCCGGAGGCCACCGAAAAGCTGCGGGGAAGCATAAAGACCGCTTCGTAACCCGGATGAGCCCCACGCCATGAAACGCTTCATCTACCTCGACAACGCCGCCACGTCTTTTCCTAAACCGCCTCAGGTGATCGAGGCGATGAATCATTTCATGACCGAGATAGGGGCCAACCCGGGCCGGGCCGGGCATCGGAAGGCGGTGGAGGCCGGTCTCATTGTAGAAAATGCCAGAAAGAGCCTGGCAACCCTTTTCAATATCCCCGCCCCTAACCGGATCGTCTTTTCCCTGAATGTCACAGAGGCCTTGAACACGGTCATCTACGGCTTCCTCAACCGGGGCGACCACGTCATCACCTCATCCATGGAGCACAACTCGGTCCTCCGTCCCCTTCGTCACTTAGAGGGAGAGGACGTGATCCGTCTCACCATTGCAGCGTGCGACGTCCGAGGCCGCCTGGATCCCGGGACGCTCCCTCCCCTGATTCAGGAAAATACCGCCCTCATGGTCCTCAACCACGCATCCAACGTCTGCGGGACGATTCAGGACATGAAGGCGGTCAAACAGGCCATCGGAGAGATTCCTCTCCTTTTGGATGCGGCCCAGACCGCCGGGTGTTTTCCCATTGACGTTGAGGACGCCGGCATTGATTTTCTGGCCTTTACAGGGCATAAGGCCCTGCTGGGGCCCCAGGGAACCGGCGG
>Ga0257142_1000005_pt1 | contig 20990 bp, 20 predicted proteins | sample saktaT_11_FD_193541 | JGI IMG/M metagenome (GOLD analysis project Ga0257142, IMG submission 193541) | Metatranscriptome of saline water microbial communities from Sakinaw Lake, British Columbia, Canada - sak_2011_1_27_40m (Metagenome... | ecosystem: Environmental > Aquatic > Non-marine Saline... | reverse complement strand
GTATTTAATACTAACGACTATTATAATTGGCCAATTGGTGAATTGGTGAATTAATTCTAACCGGGTAACTAACTAACAAACAAAGATATACAATTAAATTACGTTAGGAAAATTTCACATGAACAATATGATAAATAATCTACCCAAAACAGAAAGTCTTATTCTTGTCCCTATTTATAATGAACAAAAACATATTTTTAATGTTTTGAGAGAGGTAAGAAAATACTCACCGGAAGATTTATTGGTAGTTAATGATGGCTCCACCGATGAGAGTAAAGAAATTGTTGATGAGATTGCTTCTTGTGCTAAACTCAAAGGGAAACTTGTTATTATAAACCATTTAGAAAATGAGGGGTATGGCAAATCTTTGATTGACGGAATTAATTTTGCCCGGGATAATAATTACCGATACCTTCTGACTTTAGATTGTGATGAACAGCATGAACCGGAGTTAATCCCTCAATTTTTGGAAGAGATTAAAAAGGGGAACTTCGAGATAATATCTGGTTCCCGTTATCTGTCTTTACAAAAACAGATTGATGCCCCGCCCGAAGACCGATATATAATTAATAGTAAAATCACCGGGCTAATTAGCGAGATAACCGGCTATGCACTAACCGATTCTTTCTGTGGGTTTAAAGCATATCGGATGGAAAGCTTAAAAAAATTAGAACTAACCGAAAATGGGTATGGCCTCCCCCTTCAACTGTGGATTCAGGCTTATAAAAACAATCTGACTGTAAAAGAGCTGCCGGTTAGCTTGATTTATAAAGATAGAGGTCGTACTTTTGGCAATTATTTGGATGACCCAAAAAAGAGGTTGGCCTATTACCAAAAAATCATAGATAGTGAGGTAAAAAAATGCTTAATGTATTAGCTGTTGGTCCCCATCCCGACGATGTGGAATTGGGAATGGGTGGTTCTATATTAAAATTTACCGAAGCCGGCTATAGTGTTACTATCGTGGATTTAACAGACGGAGAACCACTCCTCAAGGAGATCCGGAGACCAGGAAAAAAGAGAGTGTAAAATCAAGCAGGATATTAGGAATTGAAGAAAGGATTACTCTTGATTTTCCCAATCGATATCTTCAGGACGAAATAGAAGCCCGCCAGGAATTAGCTGAAATCATCAGAAAAATTCAACCGGATATCCTTTTTGCCCCTTACTGGATAGATGCCCATCCGGATCATGTTGCTGCCTCAAAGATTTGTGATGCTGCCCGTTTCTACGGAAAACTCACCAAAACAGAAATGCAAGGCAAGCCCTTTTATGTAAAGAAAATATATTATTATATCGCTTCTCATTTAAAGTTAAATCTCAAACCTTCTTTTATTATGGATATAAGCAAAGTGATGGAAATGAAGGTAGAAACTATCAAGAGCTATGAATCCCAATTTGGGCCTTCGCCCGAAGGGCATCAGCTATTCGAATGGGTCTTAAATTCTAACCGTTACTGGGGAAACCTCGTTGGAACAGAATTTGCCGAACCTTTTATCTCCAGGGAAGAAGTCGGCATTAAGGACATAGAGGCACTTTTGTAAATGGAAAGATTGCCTTTTAAAGTTCCTCAAAAAAATAAACAAATTTTCCTCTCTCCATCAGGGGACAAGATTGGTTCTCTCTTAGAAGAGAATAAGAAAATATTCAGCGAGTATTCCTTTACCATTCTTAATCAAACTTTTAGGGAAGTGAGGGAAAATTGTCGAAAAGAAGTTATTCAGAGGGCTCTAAAATTTAGTAAAAAATATGATCCTGATATTGAAGAAAAAACCAACCCTGCCTGCCAATATATTATCCAAACCGGGCATCAACCGGTATTTTTTCATCCTGGTATATGGATTAAAAACATCTTTTTAAACCAGCTCTTAAAATCTCCCCTTCTGGATAAGTCTTTGGGATTAAATATTATCCTGGATAATGATATCTGTAAAAACCTTAATCTTTCTTTGCCCGCTTTCTCTTCAAACGATAATTTAATAGTGGAAGAAATTAGTTTTTTACCTTCAACTCTTACCCCAAACCTTCCCTTCGAAGAATATCCCTGCCCTTCTTTGGAATTGATTACCAAATTTACCCGGGATGTCATTCATAGGCTCAAACCCTTGGAATCGGAAAATAAGGATACCTTAAATAATTTTAAAAATTTTGCCCGGTGCCTGGAAAATTCTTCCTGTTTTTGCAGTCAAAATTATAAAAAAGCTAACCTGGGAGAATTTCTCGGTTTGGCTCGGCGGCTTTACGAGAAAGAGATTGAGCCTGCTTATCTGGAAATTCCTTTTTCTCAAATCTGTGATAGGGATGAATTTCTCTCCTTCTTTTTAGAAATTATCAAAAACATTAAATCCTTTTCTGAGATTTATAATAAAAAATTGGACGAATACAGAAAATTATTTAAAATTAGAACGCAGGCACATCCTTCGCCCAATTTACTTATTAAAGAAAATTTGATCGAGACACCCTTCTGGATCTGGAGAGAGGGAGACCAGAGGAGAAAAATTTTTATTTTAAACGAGGAAGAAAAAAACTATCTCTATAATGATTCTTACGGCAAAATATTTCTTATAGAAAAAGACGGTTTAAAATCTTTGTTTTCCTTAAAAACCCTCCTCAACGAACAAAGGTTAAAAATAAGACCCAAGGCCCTTCTCTTAACTTTATACAATCGACTATTTATCTCTGACCTTTTTATTCACGGTCTGGGAGGAGCAAAGTATGATCTGGTAACCGATGAAATCATCAGGGAGTTTTTTAAAGTTGAGCCTCCTCGTTTTATGGCTGTCTCCTGCACTTTACATCTTGATTTTAAGTCTTCCCCTGCTAGCACATCTGATTATAAGATATCTACCCTAAAGAAAGAGATAAGAGATTTGGAATTTAATCCGCAGAGATACATTAATGAATTACCTTTAACCAAAAAAGAAAAAAATCAAATTGAGGAGCTGGCTGAGAAAAAAACTGAATTAATCAAAAAAATTAAAGAGGTTCTCTCACCGGTGGAAAAACATAAAATTTCCGAAGAAATCAAAGCTATAAATAATTTTATGGCAGAAAAAATAAGCCTTCTAAAGTATGAGCTGGATAAAAAAATAGAAAAAGAAGAAGAAAAGATAAAACAATCTAAAGTATATACTTTTAGAGAGTTTCCCTACTGCTTCTTTTCAGCAAAAACGCTGCGTAATTTATTAAATTTCTAATTTTTTCTATCCTCCACCGATAACCGGAAATAACTTAACTTCATTAGATTTAGTTAGAAGATAGTCTTCTTTTACAATTTTGTCTTCCGTTTTAATAAAAAATACATCAGCCAAAGAAATCTTAGCATCTTCCAATACTTGACGAATGGTTACTGATTTGGAATAGTTTTGTTCTAAGATATTAGAGGGGTATTTGTACTTTAAGTACCCCTCCAGCTTAATACTTATCTTCATGGTTTGACCTCATCAATAAGCCAATCCAAATCTAATTCGATTAGTTTGGCGGGGGTAGGAATTCCGGTATCTGGATTCCAACCCATCAGCTGATAGCGTAGCTTTATAGCTTTTTCAAAATCCTTTTTATTAATCGCTCCCTGACCATCCATGGGTCCATCTTTGAAGTTATGATAGAAGACCTCGGGCAGGGTATCATCTTTAGAAGCAAATCCTTCCCGGTGGTTAAAGATGCGGGCCATATTGATGGAGCGCTCTCCTAATTTCATTAATTCAAACCAGGTGGTCCTCCAGCCGGTGGTAGAGCAAATAATCTCTAACATCTCTTCCATGGTACCTACACTGCGGGGGGCATAACCAAAAACACAGACCCCCAAGATATCAAAGACTGTCCAGTAGATATCCAAAAGTTTAAAGAGGGTGACTTTCTTCTCTCCTATATCGATGGGAGATACTGGTTCTAAGATACCCAGTCCCTTCATCTCTCTTATTCCTACTGAATCCTGGTCTTTAAAGAAAGAGTCATGGGGGGCTTTCATATGGTCTGCTCCGTAGTCAGAGAGAGCATATTGGAGACCTACTCCGGTCTTTACTCGGGGATCATGCATGGGAATTTCCTGGCCTTTTACCTGGTGAATAAATTTTTCTGCACCTTTGCCTATTTTTTGAGCTGCAAAGTAAGAACCCTGAGACAGGAGGTCTCCCAGCCCTTCCCGGCGGGCAATCTTTTCTACTAGAATAAGGAGGGCTTCCTTATTGCCAAAGGTAAGCTCTATACCTCCGGTGTCTTTTTGGGTTAGCAGTCCTTCCTGGTAGCACTGCATGGCAAAGGCGATGACCATACCGGTAGAGATGGTATCCATAGTGTATTTATTACAGAGTTCATTGGCTTTTGCTATGTATTTTAAATCAGAAATACCACAAAGAGAACCCAAAGAAACGATGGTTTCATATTCCGGACCTCCGTAGGAGGGGTCAACTTTAAGGTCTGGATCATTGATCTCTACTACCCGTTTACAGCGGATGGGACAGGCATAACAGCCTTTAGTACCTTTTAAGATGGTTTTGTTATAGGTTTCGGCGGTTAGGTTTTCTCCTTCTTTAAAATAGCCGGTAGTCCAGTTATAGGAGGGAAGGCATCCTGCTTCGTAAAAAGGGCGAATTACCCCTGGAGTACCTAATTCCCGAAGATCTCGGCTTAGGGGATTATCCATAACTCTTTTAGTAATCTCTTTGGTTACTTGACTTACTCTTTCTTTATCGTAAAGTTCTATCGGTTTAGTTCCTCTTACGGCAATGGCTTTAAGTTTCTTGGAACCCATCACTGCTCCTAAGCCATTTCTGCCGTTAAAGTGTTTTAATTCATTGACGATATTGGCAAAGCGAACCAGGTTTTCTCCGGCTGGACCGATCTGGACAATCCTGATCTTATCATCAGCTAATTCTTCTTTGATTATCCTCTGGGTTTCTCCGGTGTCTTTACCCCAAAGATGGGTGCCATCTTTTATTTCTACCTTACCATCTTTAATATAAAGATATACGGGAACGGGAGAACTGCCTTTAATGATAATAGCATCAAAACCGGCTTTCTTCAGTTCCGGTCCCCACCAACCTCCGGCTTCGGCTTCACCCTGGGCTCCGGTTAAAGGGGATTTGGCACAGACGGTGTAGCGGGGAATAGCCGGGGCAGGGGCACCGGTAATTACACTGGGAGCAAAGATGAGAAGATTATCGGGAGATAGTGGTTCAATGTGGGGCATCATCTGGTTTAACATATAGTAAAGGGCTAAAGCTCGGCCTCCCCAGTAAGTACGGTAAAAGGTCTCGGATGGATGTTCTATCCAGTGTTTTTTTGAACTTAAATCTAGGTGAAGTATGCTCCCAGTATAGCCATAAGACATAGTTAGTTTTCTCCCCTTTCGGATATTTTAAAGATTATTTCATCGAGCCTGTTTCCAAAAACCTTTCATGCCAGGATAGAGCTTCATCAATTAAGTGGGGTATATGACCTCCTTTTCCTAAAGCTCTCTGGTAGTAATTTTTCAACTTAGATTTATATTCGGGATGAGTACAATTATTGATTATTGTTTCAGCCCTTTCCCGAGGAGATAATCCTCTTAAATCTACTATCCCCTGTTCGGTTACTATTACCTGGACATCATGTTCGGTATGGTCGACATGAGAGACCATGGGAACCACACAAGAAATATCTCCGTTCTTGGCAATAGAGGGGGTGACAAAAATAGAAAGATAGGCATTCCTGGTAAAATCTCCTGAGCCTCCTATACCATTCATCATTTTAGTTCCCATGATGTTAGTAGAATTTACATTACCATAGATATCTATCTCTATAGCTGTATTTACCGCAATGGAACCTAGCCTTCTAATAATCTCCGGGTTATTGCTAATTTCCTGAGGGCGTAAGATCATCTTCTCCTTATATCTTTTGAGATTACTATAAAATCTTTGCTGCCCTTCTTCCGAAAAAGTCAAAGAAGTCCCAGATGCTATCCTTATTTTACCGCTATCGATTAGATCAAGAATTGAATCCTGAATGACCTCTGAATAAAAATCAAGATCTACAAAAGGAGAATTTAATAATCCTGCCAAGACTGCATTAGCTACACTCCCGACTCCAGATTGTAAGGGAAGAAGGTTTTGGGGTAGTCTATGATACTTAACTTCATTTCTTAAAAAATCGACTAAATAATTAGCAATTCTTTCGCTATATTTATCTATAGGAGCCAGAGGAGATGCCTGATCCTTACTATCGGTTATTACAATAGCTTGAATCTTTTTGGGGTCGGTAGGGATATAGGATGTTCCAATTCTATCTCCAGGTTTTATAAGAGGGATAGGATAACGTCTTGGAGGATCTTGGGGTTGATAAATATCGTGGATTCCCTCGAGTTCTAAAGGTTGACGATTATTTATTTCTACTATAATGGATTTTGCTTGGTCAATAAAGGTAGGGGAGACACCCACAGAAGTACTGGGAATAATATTTCCCTCTTCATCTATCGCGATTGCTTCAATTATTGCTAAATCAATTTCGCCAAAAAAACCGTAGCGAACCTGCTGAGCAAAATGGCTAAGATGAATATCAGCATAAGCAATTTTACCACTGTTGATATTATCTCTAAGTAATTTATTGGTCTGATAGGGATACCTTCGAGCAATTATGCCTGCTTCTGTTAGGGCTCCATCTAATTCTTCTCCAACTGAAGCCCCGGTCAGTAAACTGATCTGAAGTTTTTCTTTGCTCGTTCTCACTCTTTTGGCCAAAGCTAAGGGGACTGCCTTCGGATATCCTGCTGGAGTAAAACCACTGGTTGCTACTGTCATTCCATCTTTTATTAATTCTGCTCCCTCTTCTGCACTCATTATCTTTTCTTTTAACTTGCTGTTTCTTATCCTCTCATTTATTAATTTCATTAATATTTCTCCTTAAAAAATAATGAAATCTGAATTAATTATGATCGATTTACTTTTTTTCTCTAAGTATCTTACAAATTATTTATAAAGTTCGTGATTTCGCATGCAATATCTTCCGCTCTTAATCCAAATTTCTTTTTCATCTCCTCATTTGTGCCTGACTTGCCGAAAACATCCCTTACTCCTATTCTCTTTAATTTAACAGGACATTTTTCAGAGAGAACTTCTGCAACCGCCGAGCCCAGCCCTCCAATGATATTATGATTTTCTACAGTTACTATCTTACCGGTTTCTTGGGCAGCTTTGATTATTGCTTTCTCGTCAATTGGTTTTATAGAACTCATGTTAATAATTCTTACACTTATACCTTCTTTTTCTAATAATAACGCCGCACTAAGGACCTCGTCAAATATTGCCCCACATGAAATTATTGTTATATCACTGCCATTTTTTATGGTCACAGATTTTCCCAATTGAAATTTATAATCAGAAGGAACAATTGAAGGCATAGCATCTCTGCCTATTCGCAGATACATCGGCCCATTATAATTAACTGCAAATTTAACTACTTCTTCGGTTTCCAATCCATCTACCGGTTCTACAACAACCATGTTAGGGATAGCGCGCATAATGGCAACATCCTCTAATGATTGATGAGTTGCCCCATTCATTCCTACAAAAAGCCCAACATATGCTCCTATAATTTTCACATTTAATTTAGGATATGCTACGGAAGTAACAACCTGGTCACAAACTCTTCTTGAAGCAAAGACAGCAAAAGAACAAGCGAAAGGAATAAATCCAAGAGTGCTCAATCCGGCAGCAACGCCAATCATGTTTTGTTCAGCAATTCCCATTTCAAGAAACTGTTTAGGGAAGTCTTTTTTAAACCCTTCAATCTTGATAGAGGAAGCAAGATCCGCATCTAAAACTAAGATATTAGGATTTTCTTTGGCCAATTTAGTTAAAGTATTGCTTAAAGCTACTCGGGGAGAAACTTTATCTGACATTTAATTTTCCTCCTTCATTTGTGTTAAAGTAATTTCAATTTCTTCTCGAGGACAGCTTAATTCTTTTAAAGCACTTTCAACTTGTTCTGCCGTCATGGTTACTGCATGAGATTTGATCTGGTTTTCATAAAAAGAAATTCCCTTTCCTTTAATAGTGTTTGCAATTATTGCTGTAGGTTTTTTCTTAATATTTTTTGCCTCATTTAAAGCATCTATGATCTGAGTAAAAGAGTGGCCATCTTCTATTTGAATAACATACCAGCCAAATGAAGCCCATTTATCACAAAATGGTTCAAGGGGCATGACCTCACACGTTTTGCCCGATAAGGTTAATTTATTATAATCTATAATTGCAACTAGGTTATCCAATTTAAATTTGGAGGCACACATTGCTGCTTCCCAAACCTGTCCTTCGGCTGATTCTCCGTCACCTACAATACTATAAGTACGAAAATTTTTGCCTTTTAATTTTGCCCCAAGTGCAATTCCTACTGCAGCAGATATTCCTTGTCCTAAAGCACCCGTGCTCATATCTATTCCGGGACATATTTTCATATCAGGATGGCATTGAAGAATACTATCAACTGTATCAAGGGTGGAAAGAACCTTTTCGGAAAAATATCCTTTTTGGGCAAGAATAGCATATAAAGATAGACAGGAATGACCTTTTGATAATACGAAACGGTCTCTATCTTCCCACTGTGGATTTTTCGAGTCAATATTCATTTCACAAAAATATAATACAGTTAGTATTTCAACAATAGACATGGAGCCGCCTATGTGGCCAAAACCCGATTTCCCAATCATTTGAACGATTTTAATTCTGGCTTGACGCGCTATTTCTTCAAATTTTTCTTTTTCAATAACTTCATTATCCAATTCTTGTTTCCTCCTACAAAAACATCATGAACGGCAACTGCTAATGGCTCGGCTAAAGCGCCCAGTCTCGGGTCAATTTCTTTGGGAAACCTATGAACTCTATTAATAGGAGCTTTAACATATTCTGCAAATCCTCCTTGCTCATTAATTCCAAAAATCTTCAGGTTTTCACAAGTATTATTTTTGCCCTGGGAGCACATTTCACATTTTTCACAACTTATATACGGTTGAACTACAACCGTATCATTAATTTTAAGGTGCGTATTGGCCTTAGAGCTTATTTCTGCTATTTCCCCACAAATTTCATGTCCTAGTACCACGGGAATTTTTGCAGTAGAAAGCTCTCCTTTAAATAAGTGAATATCAGAACCACATATAGATGCAAATTTTACTTTTATTAACACTTCTTCGTTTTGTATTTTTGGTTTAGGAATTTCTTTAATTCCAATCTTATTATATTTTGAAACAATTGCCGCCTTCATAAGACCTCTCCTTCTTAAACAATTCTTACTCGAAATTGATAAATTACAATTTCATTAATATAATTAACTAAATTAAGAATTGTCTTATCTCATAAAAAGACCTCCATTGATATCAATGGTTTCTCCAGTAATAAAGTTGCAATTAATTAAAAGTTCTATAGCTTTGGCAATATGAATAGATTCTCCAATTTGTTTAAGAGGGGTTGCCTCTTTGAATTGTATCATTTTTTCAGGTGTGTGTACTTTTTTATGAAAAGGCGTATCTATTACTCCTGGTGCTACTGCGTTAACTCGGATGGTAGGAGCCAACTCCTTTGCTAAACCCCGTGTGAACGAATCAATAGCTCCTTTACAAGCACCGTAAATTGTAGCTCCTGCAGCTCCGGAGCGTATGGCAATAGAAGTAATATTTACAATACAGGGATCATTTCCCTTTTCGAGTAAAGGAATACAAAGAGAGGAAAGTTTCATAACAGAAAAAGTATTTAATGAGAATGTTTCAATCATTAGCTTCCATTCTAACTCTTTAGCTGCTTCTCGACGGATCAGTCCTCCCGCATTATTTACTAAAACATCAAGCTTGGGAAACTTTTCTGTAACAGTATTAAATAATTTAAGGCACCCTTCTTCTTTAGATAAATCTGCCTGTACCAAAAATGATTTACCTCCTTTTATTTCTACGTCGGCAGCGACTTTTTCAGCTTCTTTTTGTGAACTATAATAATGGACGATAATTTCATTTTGAAAAGCTAAAAACCTGGCAGTTTCTGCACCTAAACCTGTGCTTGCACCGGTAATAAGTATTATTTTAGACATTTTTGCCTCCTATATAAATTATTAAATTAAATATCACTACGTTGGAAATTATATTACAAAATTACATACCTAAGTAATAATTTTTATTTATAACTAAATAAAAATTATTATTAAAAAATTCATTTTACTTTGTGAAAATTATATATTAATTGTTTCAAAGAGGTGTCAATAAATATTTAATCCCCGTCCCTTTTGAAGACTTATCAAATGCTTCTTCCCATTGTTCAAGGGGCATAACTTCACTTATAAGTGGTTTTGTTATAACCAATCTTTTAGCTAAAAGCTTTATAGCCTTTTCCCAGGAAGGTCACTTTTGCACAAAAGTTCCATTTAAAACTAATTCTTTAAGGGTAAAACGGGTAAGATCCATTATAATAGGTCGGCTGAATAAGCCTACTTGAGTATAGACTCCTCCTTTTTTATAACATTTAAGCACAATTCAACCGCTGTTTCTGCCCAGAACACTCTAAAACCATATCTGGGCCAATATTATCACAATATTTTACAATCGACTTTATTAATTCTTTGTCAGAAGTGTCTAAAATTATATCTGCTCCCAACTTTTCGGTTAATTTTAATCTATTAACTTTTTCGATAAAAGTTTTCGCATATTTTCGATTCCTTTTTTTGCTGCTGTATCTGGGTCCGGTAAAGGAAATGCTTCTAAAGATAAAAATCCTTGATAATTTATTTCTTTTAATGCAGAAATCACTTCTTGAAAATTTAGATGGCCATATCCTGGAACCCAGCGATTACTATCGGCAATGTGAACATAACCAATTAAATTTTTAGCTTCAAGTATGCTATCTCTAAAAGAAGAGTCTTCTATATTCATATGAAAAGTATCTATATGTAATAAAACATTGTTTTTTCTGATTTTTTTTAGAAAATTAATACCTTCTGAAACAGTATTTAACCAATTTACTTCATACCTATTAATCATTTCAACTAAAATGGTTACCCTGTATTTCTGAGCAAAGTCAGCACACTCCTGGCAAGCTTCTATTGCCCATTCAATAGACTGACTTTTTTGGGAACCTTCTGGCAAATTTCCTCGAATTAAACCAATAATAACAGAAGAATTAAATTGTGAAGCAAGATCAATGTGTTCTTTTATTCTGCATATGGCTGCTTTTCTAATTACGTTATCAGGATCGATAAAAGTTAGTCTCTCACTTGGAACTACTTGCCCAGTGCCTAAAGCAGTTAAAGTCATTTTTTTTTCTTTTAAAACCTCTTTTAATTCCTTTCTTTTAATTATTTTAGGATCTCTTAAAGAAATTTCTACTCCTTCATAACCCAGTTTACTTAATTTTTCAATGTTTTCCAGAATGTTTCCCTTATACATTATTGGTCCAAATTTAGCTTCACTGGTAGTAATTACTCCACCAATTTTCATTTTATTCTTCTCCTTTATTTATGGTAAATTATTGTGTAGTCTATTTATATTACTAAATTTATAAAAATATCAAGCTTTATACCACTTCATTTTATGGGTTTTACTTTTAATTAGGTTTATTCAATATATATTCTTCCAATTCTAATCTTTTAAGTGTTTCTTTTGTCGGAATTCCAAACTCATCCCATCCTCTTATTTGGTAATAATCGTGAAGCATTTTATTTAAATCTGGAAGATTATTTCCTGCTCCTCCACCTCGAGGATGAGTTAAAATTCTAGGAGGAAGAGTATCATCTTTACGGCTAATTCCTTCCCGGACATTATATAATCTTTTTAAATTAAATATCCTTTCTCCTGCTTCTAGAAAATCTTCTTTAGAAAAATTCCATCCGGTAACTAAATTTAATACTTTTACCAAAGGCTCTACTGTCATTCCTCCAAAAATGATAAACTTACAGCAGTGTAAAGAATCAAGCATACTCATAAGATGTTGAAAGTCAACTACAAACTTTGCTTTTCCTTTAGTTTTAAAGAGATCAATGGTTTCCTTGTAGCCTAAATCAGGCATAGAAGCTCCGTCTTCAAAGTCATGAGTAAACGCCTGAAGGTGACAAGCACCTCTATTAGAAGTAGCATAACCTAAAGCTACGCTAACTTTACCCCTGGGATCATGGGCAGGAAAATCTAAACCTTTTACATGTACTGCAAATTCACAACTATTTCCTCCAATTTCCTTGGATGCCTTGACTAATCCTTCCCCTAGTAGTTTTCCTAAATCTTGTCTATTTACAATCTTCTTTATCATCTCTAACAGAGCATCCCCATTTCCCCATTCCATCTTTAAACCACCAGTATCTTCTTTGGTTATCAGGCTTCTTTCGTAAGCTTCCATACAAAACGAAATAGCTGAACCGGTAGAAATGGTATCTAACCCATAACGATTACATAATTCATTAGCTTTACAAATAACTTTAATATCATCCACCAGGCAATTTGAGCCTAACATACCAATGGTCTCATATTCAGGTCCCGCAGTTTCTTCCAGCTTATACTTTCCTTCGGTTATTTCTACTGTTCTGCCACAACCAATAACACATCTGCCACAATGATAACTCTTCTTTAACACAGTTTTTGCCATATATTGTCCAGATATTTTTTTTGCTCCTTCCCAGCTTCCTTGATACCAATTTTTAATTGGTAAATCCCCTACCGATTCACAATATTCCACTCCATTTGAAGTGCCATATCTTCTTAAAACTTCGGTTTGATCGGTCATGCAAGGGACCATATTTTTAATAAACTGGTTGAATTCTTGTTTGTGAGCAATTTTAACTTCTTTAGTTCCTAATACCCCAATAGCTTTAAGTTTCTTAGAACCCATTACTGCTCCAACTCCAGCTCTACCTGCAGCACGTCCATGTTTACCTTCGTTGATAATACAAGCAAATTTAACTAAATTTTCCCCTGCTTTACCAATACACACTACATGTGAATTCGGACCCATTTCCTCTTTTATTAAAGTGTCGGTTGTAAAAGTATCCTTGCCCCATAAATCAGAAGCATCTTCTATTTTAATCTTTTCATCATTTATAGTAATATAGACCGGTTTTTTTGCCTTTCCTTTAATGATAATTCCATCAAATCCACATTTTTTTAATCCTTCGCCCCATCTGCCTCCGCAATCAGATTCTGTATAAATACCAGTTAAAGGAGATTTAGTTATTACTTCAAAACGATCAGAAGAGAAAGTTTTCGTTCCAGTTAAGGGTCCGGTCATAAAAATCAACACATTTTCAGAGCTCAAGGGATCTGTTTTATTATCAGTGTACTCATACAATAATTTTGCACCTAACCCACTCCCACCAATAAATTTCTTAACTTCTTTTTCTTCTAATGATATCAAGTTAATTTCTTCTGTATTTAAATTTATCTCTGCAATTTTCATAAAATAACCAGGTACCATTTTTCTCCTCCTTTTAATAATTTTGTTTTGTTTTAAATAATAATTTTCTAAGAAAATCTTTTTAACCTCCCCCTATTTGAGGAAATATTTTAATAATATCATTATTTTTTATTATGCAATCTAAAGTAGCAGCGTTATTGTTTATGAGCACTAGGCTTATTTTGTTGGTTGGTATTCCTATTTTTTTTGTAACATCGATCACTGCTTGATTTGAATCCAGGCGTAACGATACTCCCTTTTTGTAGTTATAATCTTTGATATATTTATCTAGGCTGCCAAATAATTTTAAAGTTATATTTAAATTACTCATTTTAATTTCCAAAGCTTACTTCCGATTAATAAAATTTATAGTTTAACTTTAATATAATCTCCGAACAAAGCAATAGTTTTTCTTCCCTTGTTTTCTTGCCTTATATATGCAAAATCATCTTATTCCTTAATTATGAACTATGTCGCTCTTTTATTTTTTTAAAATCTAATGAGGATAAAGTAGGATTTTAATAGCTGTTCTATTCTCCATATCTTTAAAAGCTTCCATCCATTCTTTGAGAGGCCGTTTATCCGAGATAACCTTTGTTATCACATTACCAAAGTTATTGAGAAGGTAAATACTTGTTTCCCAATTTGCCCAATTATGTCCAAATGAACCAATAATCCTTAACTGTTTTCTGCTTATTTGGTTAAAATCTATTGGTACTAACTTCTCAATTAATCCAACCTGCGTTAAAGTCCCACATTTTCTTAAAGATTGAATGCAATTTTGGACAGAACCAACTGCACCAGCACACTCAAAAGCTTTATCAACTCCATATCCTGCTGTTACCTCTTTGACAACTGATAATAAATCTTCTTCTTCAATATTTACTACCTTATTAATTCCCATTTCCTTACTAATTTTTAAACGATTAACATCACATGACATACCTGCTAAAATCACATATGCACCGGCTATTTTCGCAACAAATGCTGTTAAAAGTCCTATTGTTCCCGTACCTGAAACTAAGACAAATTCCCCCAATTTAATTTTGGAAAGTTCAATTACACTATGGACGCATACAGCTAATGGCTCTGCAAGAGCTCCTTCTTCAAAAGATACTTCATCTGGTAATTTATGCAAAGCTTCTTCTCTTATAACACAAAACTCTGCAAAGCCTCCATCAACACCATATCCTATAGATAAACGATTGTCACACATCATATAATTTCCAGTCTGACAATATTTACATGAACCACAGATAGATGCCACTGTTTCCGAAACTACCCTATCTCCTTTTTTAAAAATTTTAACTCCTTCACCAACTTCATGAACGATCCCACAAAGCTCATGTCCCAAAATTACGGGAGGATTCGAAGGTGCAAGATTTTTTTTTATTTTTAAATCGGTCCCACATATACCACAATATTTAATAGCTATCTTTACCTGACCAAAGCTGGGAATTGGTTCATTAACTTCAGATAACTTAAGATTTTCAGTCCCCAATTTTGTTTTAACCAAAGCTTTCATTAAATTTCACCTCATATATTATTATTTTTGTTTTTCACAAAACTCAAAAATGTTTGCTAAAAAAAATTAACAGCACTCAACTTAAAAATTCACCTTCGCCCCATAAAGCAGTTATAACAATAGTTAGGAAGTCCTTAGAATCCGAAAAAGCATTTTTATGACAATCTTGAGAGAAGCAGAAGCAATTTAAGTTTTTGTTACAACCCAAAAAGTACCCATATTTTACAGATAGTATTCGATAGTATCAAACAACCTACTTTAAATTATTTGCTTTATATACCTTGGAAATTTAAGCAACAAAAATAGCTAAAACCCCTTATTTTATTAGTGTTTTATGTTATAATAATTCATGAAAATACTTATAAATAAAGGAGAGTTCCTATATCCTTTCAGCTAAATACTAATCAACAAATAGCTATTAACAATCCCCTATTATCACTTACCGAATGAGAAAGAGAATATCTCAATAACTCCTGGACCGAAAGCTTCAGTAAAAGATATTTCCCTTTATAGAGGAAGATAGGTTTAGCGTATTACATAGTGATAACAAAGCCTCAAGGCCTAATAATCCGGTAAATGTCTATTTGCAAGAAATTATCCCGCTTAGAGATTATCTACTCTACCGTAGTAAGACTCATCAAGGTAATAGACAAACACTATCCTGCCAGAAAGCTTTAAACCCTACCTTGAAGAAAGTCACTATAATGATACCATCTACCGCGTACCAGAAAAAGAACTAAATAGTAAAATTAAGAGGGTACTAAAGATGTCTTAAGGCTTCATTCTCTTTTCCAAAATACACCAATAAATCAGACCGAAGAATTCAAACTTCTTAGCCAAATGTTAAAAGAACAAATTTGAAAAGGTAGGATAAAACCTTCTAAAGAGATAGCACCTGACTTCCTGCAAAACACTACCGACCCGGAGGCTACCTACCGTAAAAAAGGAAGAAGAAATACCTAGATGCACTTTCCGATTAATTGTCCTGAAAGAATTGTATAGGCACCAATAACAGCTACAAATAAAAAAGGACCATTTTATTTCAATTTATCTTTATTATTAAAAGAGCCTCCCATTATTTACCTGCCTAATATCCAACCGTATTTTTATTATACTTCTGTAGATAATATATCAGCCATGTAGATACGCTTATAGGCATCTTCTATATATTTCCATTATCTCCTGTTTCGTAACCTTAAGCGGATGATTATTCAAATCAAAGGACTGCAAGTTGATTGCTATATCCGCAGCTTTTTCAATATCTTTTTCAGTAATACCATAATCTCCATATCCGATAGTCACACCACAATCTTTTAATAGTCGATCAGGGTAAAGAACGCTTTTCTCCGCCCTATCACGTAGCGGGAGACTTCTGACTGAATCATCAAACAGGTCGGCAATTTCAGCGAATTTTACCAAGTTACTTTTGTACGAAACTTCAAGCACCTGTTTTAAACATGCTGCCAAGCTGGCACCGTGCGGCATGTCAACCAATCCCCCTATCGGTTGTGCTATGGCATAGGGAAAAAATAAAAACTAGAATAGGGGGCTACAAGAATAGCGCATAGCCCTAAGTAAAAAGTTTCATAAATATTTCGGCTATTATCAATTTATCTTTTTATTGCATAAGTCATCTTTACATCAGAGTCTTTTCAGCGTTCACCAATGCTCTCACTCCGTCCAATATGGTAAATTTTATAGCATATTCGCGTATTTCGCCTGGCTCAAGAAATTGTAATGTTCCTGCTTTTCGCTCAGCTTCTCTGCCAAAACATTTACAGTTTGATGGACCCACTTCAACGACATTATGACCAGCTTCAAGATTCACCCAATTTATCAACTCTGGTAAGTTCTTCTTTAAATAATCCACTCTCAATCCTATTCCAAGCTTTGTGTTCGCAACAATATAACTACTCCAGCTTCTTTTTTCAATGGTATTATGAAAAAAAATTTGCTGCCCCGAATTTTTCCTTGCAGCACCGTATTTACCGTATACATCTTCTCCAACAACTTTTCCACTAAAAGCATCAAGCACTTCGTTTACTGGAATTATCAATCGACTTCCTTCATCAATTAATGGAAATCCGAAATTTGTATGATAAAGTATCATATGAGGAGTTGTTTTTTGACCTGCATTTAACACTTTATCCTTAATTTCAATTTCGCTATGTCCTAGCCTCGCAGATATCTTGCGCGTCATTACTAAATTCTCTCCGAGCGCACTCACTTCATGCAACTTACCCTGCACAAAAATACTGTACTCATCTCCTTTCCAACAACCATCTGCATAAACGTTATCCGCCGGAATGTTACAAATTCTACCATGCAAACCAAGTTCTTCACCTTCGTCATTACAGGGTGCCCCAACTTGCCTCAAACCACTCAAATGAAGTAGTCCACCTGTATAACTTCTATCAAAACCGCCTCCCTTTGACTCGTAATACCAAGGGGCCACATCCCCAGTTGCAGAGCTCCATCCAAATGGAATCCCTTGATATCTACACGCTCCAATGCCCATTCCGCGACTAAGGTTAACGCTAAACTCAAGGCCGCTCCCTGTCCAAATATCTACAACTTGTACCCCACGGGCACGTCCTTCTATCAACTCACGCACACTCAAACCGCAAATTTGTGAAATATCGCCGACCTTACTTAATAACTCTGCTCTCGAATAATTCGTTCCAAAAATTATTGCCATATCATCACCCACTTTTCCTCTTTTGTGAAAGCGCATCCGCAATCGCTGCAATCCCTAACACACTACCAAAAACTACGCCTTCCCAATATGGCGAAATTCCAATTAACGTCATTGCATTTCCTATTAACACTACCAACAAAAACCCCAATACGCTTCCAATTATACTCCCTTGTCCTCCGCTAACAGATGCACCACCTATAACACAAGCTGCGATATATTTGAGCTCTAATTTTTCAAACGCAATAGGTGAAGCAGAGTATGATTTTGCAGTCAATATCAACCCTGCAAATGATGCAATAGCAGCAGAAACTATAAACATTATCCAACGAAGTTTTGCAGTATTTATACCTACCATTTGAGCGGCTTTTTCATTTGTTCCAATATAAAACAATTTGCTCATTGTCTTTTGCTTTTTTAATAAAAACTGTAGTATTGTTACTACAACTATCAAAAATATAAAATACCAAGGAATTCCAAATATAGTATACGTCCCAATACTTATGAATTCTTCTGGCATATTAGAAATAGGTTTACCTCGTGCAATGATTTGCGTTATGCTTCGTGCTATGTACATAGTACCTAATGTTGCAATAAATGAAGCAATTTTAAATTTTGCCACTAACAATCCATTGAAAAAACCAATAAGCGAGCCTGCTACTATACCACATATTAATGCTAAAATTAGGGATATATCCTGAGATATGAGCCATGCACACACCATTCCTGAAAGTGCCATGACCGATGCAACTGAAAGATCGAAATCTTTCGTAATTAGAAGATATGTTATTCCTATGGTTACGATTGCTTCGGGTGCTTTTCTGTCTGCCATTACAAGTAAGTTATCAGGATTCAAGAATTTGTAGCCAGATGCAATTTGCAGAACTATCGCAATGATTATCAAAAATAGTATTAAAATTGGCTCTCTACGACGAAGTATCGTTTGCAGTAAATTATTTGATTTTACATTTTTTTGTCTTCGTTCATTCTTCGAATCTTTCATTGTATAGGCTCCTCTCGCATTGGAGTATATGTGATACCCATTATACCGCTACCGATTTTTTGTTCTACCTCAGGGTCTTTGCAATCCACTTCTGCAAAAATGGATCCTTTATACATTGCTATTACCCTGTCACTCATACCAAAAATTTCCGGTAATTCAGATGAAATAATTACTATTGCCGTACCTTGATTTGCCATTTTTCGCAACAGCTGATAAATTTCAAATTTTGCGCCAACATCAATACCACGGGTTGGTTCGTCTACAATCAATATTTTTGGACTGGCAAGCAACCATCGGGCAAGTACCACCTTTTGTTGATTGCCACCAGACAAGGAAAACATTTCGTCGTCAATTGAGTTTATTTTTATGTCCAACTTATGAATCATTTCAACAGTATTATTAAAGACTTTATCTTTATTGATAATACCTGTACTACTTACATCATCTATCGTTGCGGCTATTGTATTTTCTTTTATGTTCATCTGCATGAAAACACCAGCTTGTCTTCTGTCCTCAGGAAGATAGCCAATTCCTGCTTGCATTGCATCTTTTACCTTGCGTACATTAAGCTTCTCACTAAAAAGATAAATCTCTGTAGAATCCGGTTTTTGAACGCCAAATATCGTTGTAAAAAGTTCAGTTCTACCTGCGCCTGCCAACCCTGCAAATCCCAATATTTCACCTCTATGTATTTTAAAAGATATTTTTTGAAAACCATCCCCAGAATAATCACTTACTTCTAATACAACCTCTCGTTGTCTTTTCGACTTTAGCGGATACATTTCTGCTAAATCTCTACCTAACATAAGCTCCACTATCTTCTTTTCATCTACATCCGCTATATTCAAAGTAGCAATGTATTTACCATCTTTTAAAACGGTTGCTCTATCTGCTACATTAAAAATTTCAGATAACTTGTGGGTGATATATATTATTGTTACACCATTTCCTTTTAAAACACGCATTATTTTGTATAATTCTTTAATTTCATAATTTGTTAGTGTAGCTGTGGGCTCATCAAAGATTAGTAGTTTGCAGTTTCTTGAAATTGCACCTGCTATTTCAACGATTTGTTGTGCTCCTATGCCGAGATTTTTTACAGGCATATACAGATCTATTTTAAACATACTCAGGATATTAAGCACTTCATCCCCGAGATTGCTTAATTTCATAATTTTAAAAGTATTCATGCGCTCATTTGATGCGCAAATATTTTCCGCAACACTAAGCGAAGGAACCAGCGAAAGCTCTTGATAAACTACGTTTATACCCGCAGTGCGTGCTTGTTGGGGATTTTTCACATTAAGCAATGTGCCTTCAAAAATAATTTCGCCTGAGTCTTTTGATAAGACACCCGAAATAATTTTCACTAGTGTCGATTTACCCGCACCATTCTCACCGAGCAAGGCATGTATTTCTCCCTTGTTTAACTCTAAGGATACATTGTCGAGGGCCTGCGTCCCCCCGAAACTTTTACATATATTTTTGATTGATAAGATAATATTGTTTTCCATAAATAACACCCATACTGCCAATTATTAATCAAGTAGGAGGTAAATGATTAATTGACCTCTCACACCACCGTACGTACCGTTCGGTATACAACGGTTCGTTAGAAATTAGCTACTCTTGTGTATATCTTTCTGTAAAACTTAGGTATCCAAGATCTTAAGCCTTTTGTTAGTTAAGGTTAGGGCAAGTATTGGGCTGTTGGAGATTCTCCAGTAGCCTTTTCTGGCGTTGACATATTCCCAGGGTCTGCCTATTGCACTTTTCTTCTTATTAACTTTCAACTTAAGTTTATCTTCGATAAATTTTGCAATACTTTTCACTATTCTTTCTGCTGCCTTACGGGTTTTCACATATAATTGATTGTCATCCGTATACCGACAGAATTTAGCGCCTTCTGACTTTTGACAGTTCAGCCCTACATCATTGTAAGAGTTGTTGTTTTAAAATTCATTTCACAACATATCCGTTAGATTTACCAAAGTAAGAGAGATTACTTTCACTCCATCTATTTGTTACGTTTACACCGCTTATTTCGGATAGTTTTGTGCTTTTTTTTGTTACGCAATTACCCACAAGCATATGCCTTATATTTAGTTTGTGTTTCTAAAGACCTTAAGTTTTACCGCTTGCAACCTTTTAGATTCCACTAGCGATGGACATCCTTGTTTTGAGCTAATGGTTGGCACTATCAACCCCTGTATCGGGCTTTCACCGACTAGTAATCGCCCATGCTTGGCGCGCACATGATTACCCCCGACATATGTCGGGGGTAATCATGTGCTAATCTACTATTTTTCTAAGTCTTTCAAGAAAATGTCTATATTGCTTGCATCAATAATCATGTTTCCAGTATCTGTAACT
>Ga0257142_1000002_pt1 | contig 31397 bp, 5 predicted proteins | sample saktaT_11_FD_193541 | JGI IMG/M metagenome (GOLD analysis project Ga0257142, IMG submission 193541) | Metatranscriptome of saline water microbial communities from Sakinaw Lake, British Columbia, Canada - sak_2011_1_27_40m (Metagenome... | ecosystem: Environmental > Aquatic > Non-marine Saline and... | reverse complement strand
CATCAGTGCCATCAGGCGTTTCATAATCAGGTATAAGAACTTTGCCCGACTCAAACTCAAACTGGCATTTTTCATTCACTTCAAGGCTGTTGGATATTGCTTCGGGATATTCAGAAAAGAGCGATTGCATTTCTTCTGCAGAACGAAAATAGAACTCCTCAGAACCGAACTTAAATCTATCAGGGTCATTGATGGTCTTGCCTGTCTGTATCGCAAGCATAACTTCATGCGAGACGGCATCATCTTTGCCAATATAATGGCAGTCATTTGAGGCAACTAGCGGTATATTTAGCTCTTTGGCAAGTTTGGCTAATGCGGGAACGGCCTTTTTTTCATCGGCGAGACTATGATATTGGAGCTCGATATAAAAATTCTCTGGACCAAATATGTCTCTAAGTTCAGATGCAATCTGTCTGGCTTCCTTTTTCTTGTCAGCAATAAGGTTTGAAGCAACTTCGCCTTGAATACATGCACTAAGAGCGATTAGACCCTCATTATGTTTTGAAAGGAGCTCTTTATCAACTCTGGCTTTGTAGTAGAATCCCTCGATATAAGCCATGGAGACTAGCTCAATGAGATTCTTGTATCCAGTTTCATTTTTGGCAAGGACAACCAAATGGTAGGGTTTTTCTTTAGGGATTCTGTCGAATCTGCTGGATGGGGCAACATATAATTCACAGCCGATAATGGCTTTGACATCCTGATTTTTTGCTTCCTGATAGAACTCCAAAGCACCAAAGACATTTCCATGATCTGTTATTGCAATTGCAGGCGTGCCTGATTCTTTGGCTGCTCTAACAATGTCGCTTATTCGGCATGCACCATCTAGCAAGCTATACTCAGTATGGTTATGAAGATGCACGAATTCCGGATGAGCCAAGTCGCGTCCTCCTATTTCAAGAAATAAATAAGCGGCTGTCCATTATAAACAGCCGCTTATCAATTTGCTTTGCTTGCGTATATTTTGGGAAAGGGATGCTATAGCACCTTCTTTTATGCTATCCTTAATTAGAACTCATCCAGATTATTGAGCCAACAAGGGCAATAGCCATTGCCGCAATTCTAGCTCTTGGGTCTGAGGTAAATTTTGGCTTTTCTGGTTCCCTCTCAGACTTCTCAATTCTTATTCTCAATTCAGAATTGGCAGTCTCAAGTCTGGTGATATCAGTCTGCATATTTTTCAGCTTCCACTCCAATTCGGATATTCTGGCTTCTTTTTCAGCAATGGAAGCATCCTTTTCTTTAAGAGCGTTCATCAATTCATCTTTGCCAGCAGAACCAGATTTTGCGGCGACTCTCATATCCTCAAGCCTTGCTTCCAATTCTGACTGTGCCTGAAGCTGTTTATCCAAATCACTGATTCTGCGCTCAAGATCAGCGATCAAAGCATCCTTTTCCTTCATGGAGTCAGACATTTCTTTCATTCTGGCAAGGCAATCCTCATATTCCTTCTTTATACGATCAAGCTCTTTTTGCAATTCGGCCAATTTGAGAGCTGTTTCATCAACAGCGACCTTCTTGGCTTCAACAACCTTTTCGGTTTCTTTTGCTATTTTTTGTGCATCCTCGATTGGCACATATATTACAGCGCCTATTGGTATTCTTCTCTCAGCCGGTGGTGGAACTATGCCATTTTTCTCAGCAATAATTTTCCACTTCAGCGGGTCCTTGTAGTATTCTTTTGCGAGATTCCAAAGAACATCACCTTTTTTCATTGTGACCTCAATATGGGGCCAATCAGGTTTCTCTTTGAGATAAGCACGCAAGCCATCAGCAAACCCCGTCAGGAAGACTGAGAGTAGCACTACCACGAGTATTTTTACTGTCCTATAACTACGAATATGCATCATCTCTATCACACTCCTTTTTTCAGCTACTCATCCTCAAGCGTTCTGTAGCCATTCATTAATATGAATAGCTAGAAGCTTGCGCATATAGATACGTAATGTACATCAGGCTCTAGACCTTCTCTTTGTATTGTATATGCATAATCAACAGATATATTAGAAGGCATTTTCAAACCGATTCCAGCAGAGAAATGTTTTTCGCTGGTGAATCCGAGTCTAAAACCAACGAAGTCAGCCGCCCAATACTCCGCACCTATATTCATCGAATATGTTCTTCCCTCTAGGTCCACGAAGGATTTATCTAGGTCAACGGCAACCAGCAAATCATCTCCGGGAAGAAGTCTGACCGCTGTGCCAAGCCTTAGTGTTACTGGAACGGATCCATCTGCGATCTTTCCCAGCATATTCTGAACGGATAAACCAATTGCAACACCTTCAATTGGTTCTGCAAGGGCACCAAGATCGAGCCCCCCAAATCCCATTGTTGTTTCGGTGCTATCTGGATCAATTTTTTGATGCAGAACCTTTATACCAGCACCAATTCTAACGGGTTGAAACATTGCGCCATAAGAAAACAGAAAAGCATTTTCAGAGCTATTAAATGAACCAAGTGATTGGTTATTTTCATTATATCTCTGAATACCGGAAACGCCAGAATTAATCCATGCGATACCGAATGATCCTATTCCCTTAAAACTGCTTGCCAGAGCAAGGAAATTATGTTTTCGATCGAGCATGTCGCCTGCGCTATACATGCTGGCAATTGATCCTGATTCTATTTTTGTTAATCCTGCTAAATTCCAATATGTTGCGGTTGCGTCATCTACAGATGCTGTTGATGCGCCACCCATTGCCAGAAACCTGGCTCCTACTCCCATCCTAAGATAGGGGGAAGCATTAACGATGCTATCATCTGCTGCAAATACATGACTTGACAAAACTAGCAGAAGTAACATCGCCCCTACTGTAATCCATCCTTCTTTCCCACGAATCATTTACGTCTCCTCCTATTCAAATATAACGCATTTGAGCAAAGGAATGAAGGAGAGGGGTTATTCCCCTCTCCTTAACCTGGATTAGTCTCTTACAAGAGCGAGTTTCACAATTTCGGACTTTGTCTCGCTTTCGGTCTTTGCCACAATCTGGCAGAAGTAAACGCCAGTTGCGAGTCTCATGCCACCACCAGTATCAGTGGTTCCGTCCCATACGAGCTCAACGATTCCGTCTTTTGGAGGAGTTGTCCTATCATCCTCCGCAACCGTTGCCACCAGCGTGCCGGTAAAGTCAAAGACTCTAACTGTAACATCAGAAGTCTTGCTTAACGTGAAAGTGATCTTCGTGCCATCGCCACTGAATGGGTTCGGATAGTTATGCGGCTTGATAACCTTCAGGTTCTCATCCTCAACCATGAACTTCACTTCTGCCATGGCCTCATTACCGGCTACGTCCTTCACAGCCACTGACAAGGTATGTGGACCATAGGTGAGATTAACCTCATACGAGGATTCACCAGCACTCACAACCTTGGAATCACTCGGTTTCGCTGGAGCCATAGCACCTGCGGCGACCGGGTTATCATCGATCTTGACTGTAATTGAGGTTAGGTCCACACCTGAACCTTCGTCAGCGTAGCTGATTCTGATGACAGGTCTCACACCAACCGTCTGATTTTCCTTCGGCGAAATGACTGTTACAGTCGGAGGTGTACTGTCAGCAACTGAGAACTTCCATGACTTGTCGGCTGTGTTACCCAGCATATCAGCAACCACAAGTCTAACACTGTGTTCGCCATAGCCAAGTCCCTTAGCCATATAGATTGCGTTTGTATCAGTAGCGTTGACCATCACAGGTGCGCCATCCAACCACATCTTAACTGATTCAGGATTAATTCCGGAACCATCATCAGCTAGTTTGGCTGAAATTTCAACACCCTTTACCGCATCCTCTTCAGATACTGTGCCAGACGGCTTCGTAGTGGAGATTGTTGGTGGCTCAGTTTCAAGGCTGAACGATGAATCCTTGGATGCAATGTTCCCAGCCATATCAGCCACTTGGACGGATACCTTATAGGTTACGCCCTTCTCCAGTGCATTGAGGATCTCGAAGCTTACCTGACTAGCTGTTGCGATAGCCGGCAGAATTTGTCCATTCAGCGACAGGACAACGCTTGCCACATTGACGCCAGTTCCAGCATCGCTGTAGGTTGCCTTGATAACCGGTGTCGCTGTGTTGACTATTCCATTAGGCTCAACAATAGCTATTGCAGGTGGAGTATCCTCTACCTTAAATGTCCAGTTCTGGCTTGCGGGATTTCCGAAGTTATCGGCTACCTCAACATAGACCGTATGTTCGCCACGCATAAGCTTCGTTGCTTGATAGCTTATACCTGATGCTGATGCGTTTGCATTGACCACAACTCCATCAACCTTCATAAGGGCCGTGGAGACGTCAATACCAGCTCCTGCATCACTGTAATTTGCGGATACTGCAACATCCACGCTCTGGACTGTGCCACTTGGGCTCATTCCGCTTATTACTGGAACAGTACTTTCCAATTTGAAGTTGCTGCTTGCTGTGGCAATATTGCCTGCCTTATCGGCAACGCTTATGCCAACAACATAACCGACTCCGGATTTCAACGCTTCTTTAACTGCGAAGCTTGCTTGAGCTCCACCAACAGTTGCTTCGACAACTTCACCATTCAATGTCATCACTATCGAGTTGACATCAATTCCTGTTCCGTTGTCGCTGTATTTAGCTGATAGCACTGGCATATCGCCGTTGATTGTTCCACTTGGCATTACGTCAGTGATTACCGGTGCCTCTTCCTCAATCGAGAATTCCCAACTGAGTTCTGCCACGTTCCCAGCCATATCAGCTACCGAAAGTCCAGCAATATGCTTTCCTTTCTTCATAATATTGGCTGGCTTATAGCTTGCACCCTTGTCAGTTATCTGTGCCTCAACAAGTTTGCTGTCAACCGTGAATTTCACGGTATCTTTGTTGATTCCAGTACCTGCATCTGCATACTTGGCTGAAACAACTGGCATGCCTGTTGTATCAACACTTGTTGGTGTCGTATCGGTAATTGACGGAAGCTCCGTTTCGAGTGCGAATGTCCATGTCATTTCTGACTTAGCACCGGCTGTATCCTTAACAGAGAGTTTCACTGTGTAAGTTACGCCCGTCTTCAATGGACTGGTTGGCGTATAGCTAACCTTTGATTCGCCAATTGTGAGGTCTGTTAGAACCGCACCGTTTAGAGTCATTGTTACACTATTCAAGTCAATTCCGGATATATCACTGTATGCGGCACCGATTGTTGGTGTTGCATCTGCGACTCCTTCACCGACTGGGGTCATATCGCTGATTTCAGGAGCATCAACTTCCTGAACACCGAATGATCCACGTGTAACTGTCTCATTACCGGCTAGGTCAACAACCCTAACAACGATCTCGTTTGCACCGATTGATTCACCCTTACCGAAGGTGTAATCAAGTGCTACGTTGCTAAATACGCCCTTCTTTTCTACAACAACCTTACCATTAATGATAAGCTGTGCGAGAGCGATTCCACTTCCATCATCAATTACTGATGCTGAAACGGTTGACGATGGGTCATCTGCTCTAACGCCCGTTGGGACGCTAAGAACAACCACAGGACCGCGAGTATCAGCAATTATCTGTCTGGTGAAATACATGTCATTTCTATCACCATAGCTATGACTCGATGTTTCGCTCATTAGCATGTTTGTCACTGCGGGTATTGCATCAGCAGTAACAATCTCAGCATCGTTTGTAGCAAACTGATTGACAATTCCACCAATCATCTCAGCGAGATTCGGAAGAGCCTGTGCGTCAGGCACGAATCCGCCAACACCGTTTCCAAGGATATCCACAAGTGGAGTTCCCTGATAGTATGCCATGAATGGATCTGCTGTTGTAATCAGGTTGAGGACACCCATCTTAAGGAAGTCGGGAACCTGTGTTGCAGGTACTGCGACTACACCCATCAGGGTAGCATCGGTGCTGACGCTTAGGTTGTCGGCTGTTCCACCGTCCCAAACCGCCAGATAAGCCTTTGTTAGATCCTCATAGAGATATACAGCATTCTCATTATGCAGGTCAAGCACCATTGGGTTCGGCTTCTTGTAATAGAAGACTGCCTCGAATGTGTCACCATCAGCGATCTGACCTGTCTGGATCGTGTAGCTGGAGCGCCATGCCTTGTGTCTCTGGTCTGAGGCACCATCATGTATTCCAACCCATGTCTCATTATCAATTCCGTCTGGTGTATAATCATCAGCATATTCCAAAATGGTTTTGCTGGTTGCGATTAGCACCTTGCGCTGATAGTTGATAATGCTACCTTGATCCGTCGGTCTTAGGTTAGTGCTCTGTGGTGTTAGATGCTTGAATACATCCACGAATATATTCTTCTGCAGCATTGCTGCACTAAGTCCAACGCCCTCATCAACCATTGTGATTGACACAGTAGCTCCTTCAGGAGACTTGAAGTAACGGAGACCGTCCTTCTGAGCCGCATGAGTAACTACCAAAGGCGGTGTTCTGTCAATGTAGAACCTGGCTGTCTTTTCAAGCATTAGCCAGTTAGATTCATCAACGGCATCTGACTTGTCCCATGCCTCAATTCTAACCGTATGCATGCCCTCGATTAGGTCAATTCGATCTGGTATCTCGTAGCAATATATCTTATCTGTCTCAAGCTGAGGTGCATAAGATGGGCGATTATAGAAGTCCATACCGGAACCTAGTAGAATGCCATCTATATACAGCCTTATGCTGCTTTCGTCAATACCAGCCGGATCGACTATCCTGAAGTGGATACGAACATCATCCGTATCTGTCAGGTAGCTTATATCCGGTTCTGCTGGATACCTGAACGCAGTAACCAGAGTGTCTCTATCACGGCGGACATTCATCGCTTGATAGAAGGTTACGTCATCAATCCTGCCAAGAGACTTCTCAAGCACGATGCTGAATATCGTATGTGGAACGATGTTTCCAGCTTCATTGAGATAGCCAAAGTTTTTCAGATTGAATGTAATCTTCTTTGCTTTTGTATCAACAGACAGGTTGATGATATCATCATTTGCCCATTTGCCATCCCACAATGTGGCTTCTGGGATGTCATTGCCGCCCAATAGGTCATACTGTGGAGCCCAATATCTCACTGAAACGAAGCCCTTTGCCTCAAGTTCAGCTGGGATATTAAATCCACTATAATTAAGAGTTATCTTTGGCTCAAAGCCCGGTCTGAATGACAGGAAGCTAGTGCCACTTCCCCAATAATCAAAGAACTCCACATTATATGCTTGACCGATTGGTTCCATAATTAGTCTTTGGTCTTTTGGCGTATTTGGTGTAATCGCCGGTGTAATCATAAGACCAAGTTTATTAATGACTATCTTACCATCGCCTGGCACTGGCTGTGGCTCAACAAGTGCAGCCCTCGGCACCATCACGCTGACGACTCCGTCTTTGCTGATTGCGGTACCGTTTGTCCCAAGTTCAGGTGTAACCGGATAGATCTTGAGATCATCCATCATTAATGTCGTGCCTGTTACGCCATTGTTGGTTGTAACGAAAGCGATTAGCTTTCCACCCAAACGCAGGAGTTCGAGGTATGACAGTGGCTGTTCACCAAAGAACCCGAATGGAAGTTCGTCACCGTCAAGCGGTGCAGCCCACTTGCCTGGTTCACCATTTACTGGCATCATATCAAGCAAGTCACCTGCAATCACAAGTCCATTTGGATTGGTGTTGACAAGTCCGCCACCGAATGAGAGACCTTGAGGTGCATTGAATTCAGCGAGAACCAATACTATCGGTTTTTCAACTGAATCAACTGTCACAACGACTGTTGGTCCATCATTGTAATTTGGCTGCAATGGATCAACTGGGTTGATATTCCACTGTGCTGAACGGTCACCAATTCCAGTTCCTCCAAGGTTTGCACTGAATTCAATTCCAATGCCTGAACCCGGAGTTACCGGTTGGGCAACGCCATTGGCAATCTGTATTGTAAGGATCGGGGCTTTAGATGGATCAACATTTCCGCTCCAGTCCTTAGCGACTGCTCTCAACTGATATATTCCATCAGGTAGATTTGGCGTCCATGGAACACCCCAGAGCCCTGTCCAGTCAAACAGCTCGATTATCGCTTCATTGCGTACCAGAGCTTGTGGGAACAGACTCGTTTGAATGTTGGATATTTCAGCCAGTTTGGTATCAATTGTATCAAGATACTCTACCGGAACTGCTATTGGGATACCAATCGTAATCCACTTATTGTCATTAACTGACCTATACTGGAATTGAACTTCCTGTATATCAGCCTGACAGATTGTTGCGGCATAGATTGTATCATACCAATATTTCTTTGGCCATGTAAGGAAGTGCAACTGCTCTGGATAGTAACCAACGATTGATGCGATTGGGGCTGTTGTATCAACAACAGTTACCTTAACCTCACCTGTCGTGGTCATGTTACCAAGGACGTCATAGACCTTGATTCTCAAAGCGTAGTCACCTTCATACAGACCTGTTGTATTCCAAAGTAGTGAATAGCTATCAGCTGGATCAGCTTCTTTTGTCAGCAGACCAACGTCAACCCAATTAGTCGCAAGATTCCAACCACCAACAGCAGCCCCAGTCGGGACGATTTCGTCTTCTTCGTTGCCCGCTATCGGCTGGCCACGCTGGATTGTCAAGGTTCTAACTTGGAACTGAACTGAATGTACCTTGGTTAGTGAATCAATCGCTGTCGCCCTTACAGTTACCGTTGAATCTGTGGCAATTTCAGTATCCGTTGCCATATTCATATCGCCATATGTAAGTGTGCGGTCTTCGTCAACGCTGGTAATCCTTGCATCAGGACCTGTATTGTCAACGACGACTCTCTTTGCGACTATCATATAAGCTATATTACCAGCTTCATCAACAACTCTGACTCTGACGTCATAGTATCCATTCAGAATCTCTGTTGCTGCTGTATGCCAGACTGTTGAGAATGTCTTTGATGCTGCATCATAGACAACATCGGTGCCGATAATTGGTTTCCAGTATACGATGCCACTGGTTTCACCATTTTCGGGATAAATCGTTGGGATGTCATCGGTTGTTTCATGACCAACATCTGGATATGAGCTTTCTTTATATTCAAATGTTAGTGCAGGCAACAACGCTGTTCCGTTGGGATCCTGCTGGGTTGGGATACCCATATCAAGATCGCCAAATCCCTTACCGAATGTTGCAAAGACATCAACTTCGCCTCTAGGACCGATATTCTCTTTCTGATCAGGATCGAGAATTGGGTTCTGTGAAGACACTGGTCTTCTTGTCCAACCGCCAACACTCTCTCCGCTCTTTGGTGAATAGTCTGTTATACCATCGAATATGCTGCAAGCATTCTTGTCAACAACAACCGTGAGTATGTCTGATGGATTCGACTTGTTATTGCCTGTATTAGCAACAACCGTTACCTCATAGACACCATCAGTCAGAGTTGCTGTATCCCATAGTGTTGACCATTCATACCAGCCAGTGTAATCATAGCCTGTGCTGTCCCATGAATGCGTACCCGGTGTTCGGTTGAATATAGCTTCGATGTCTGTCCATGTTGTAACTCCCTGAGCTCTATATCTGAAGGTCACGCTTACAACATCAGAATCGGTGTATCCAACAAATGTAACCTCACCGGAAAGTCTTGGCAAATTGATTTGCTGTGGATCAAGCACCAGTTCATTATCGTTAGCACCAGGTGCAACTCTTATGATTCTGGCGATTGATGCCATCGCTTCTCTATCAACTACCTTTAGTTCTATTATATTAGATTCGACCTTGTTGCCAATCTGGTCTTGACCAATGGCCCTAAACTGATAAACCGCACCAAGAACGATATTTGATGGGCTACCTGTTTGGCCATCCCAACCACCAACTGGGTCTAATATCACTGAGTATGGCTGTGTACTGGCAACCTTTATGGTACTCCACTCGTAATCATGCTTTGCCTTGAACTGGAATGTTACACTATCCAGATCTTCGACATTCATCTTTGGATCGACTGCGAGCACCAATGGTCTTCCTCTTTCCATTTCTTTATTAACTGCATTAGTTGTGCAGTTTACCAGCAGTTCTGATGCTGAAATCACTATTGGCTCAACATTGTTGTCAATAAAGATTTCTGCGATGTCTGGCATTACTGCTTCTGCTGTACCAACTGGCACGCCTGTTGTATGACCGATGTCATCTGTTGCTGTGATGGCGATGAAATACTTGCCATCTGGTAGAACAGGTGAACCTGTTGTCCAGTTTGTAACCTGCCATTCCGGAGTTCCTGGGTCGCCAGGTCCGTTTGGCAGACCAGTTACGTTATCTATATCCATGTGAATTGCGTCTGCTTCGGCAACCTTCCAAGGTGTATCTTCCCAAACCTGACCTGAAGTTGGGAATGCAGGAGCTTCTGCGTCATCGGTATATGGACCAGCATATCTCAATGCGACTCTGGTCTGTGGACGCCATTCAGCTGGGTTCTCGATTGCCCATGTTGGATAGTAAAGCTCATTTTCCCATGCTAGGTCCTGATTATACATTGTTGGGTAAAGCAATCCATATGTCCAAGGAGCGCCATCAGATGGCCACAACGGAGCACCCTTATTGTCAATCGGCGCATAGACGTTTACCAACGCCGGATTTGGATTAGTTGTGCCCGTTGCAAGGTCAATTGCTCCCGGTGAAGTCCAGAAAACACTCCAAGTAGGTGTTGGGAATGTTCCCGGTGGAATCCAATCAACTTCGGTGTCGCCAGCAAAGACTGTTACGGTCTTACCAACCTTCATCTCAACTTCAGATGGAACCTTATAGCGGTCAACCTGAAGTATCCTTGTCTTTGGTGGATGCATATCAACGACCGTAATTAGCACTGCTCTATTGGTGCGCCTAATTATATGTTCCGGGTTATCCCAGTGTATTGAACCCCATGGAATATTGGCTATGTTCTTCTTATCCAATGGACCTGTGTCTGCGTCACCTGCGACAGCGACTACCCAATATTGGGCAGTATCTTCAACCACTGTCTCGGTTTCTGGATCATCAATAACCAACCAGTCTGGAACATCCCAGAATACCATGTATGGTTCATTTGTATCAGATGGGGTAATTCCGTCTTCGCCCATTACGCCATCCTTATCATAGTCTTGAGTTGGGTCTGGATCCTCGCCGAACTTGCCGTCAAGGTCGTTATCCATTGCATCAAGCAGAATCCATGGACCATCTATTCCTATAAGACCAGTAATTGCGGCACCACTTGCGTTAAGAATCTGAGGTGCAGCCTTCCTGCGAACCATAAACGTCATCTGACCAACGTCAGCGCCGTTTCTTGCCTTATCCCAACCAGCCAGTTCCACCGGAACGCCCTGAATTGCAAGTGTGCTTTCGCCACGCTCTACAACTTCGCCAGGACCAGGTAGAACAACCTGCGCTCTTGGGTTATCAACCATGATTGGCTTATACTTCGCCTCAACAGGCGCTTCTACATTAGCCGGGTCATAGTTATCAACTGCAATGGCACGCATCTTTGTATCACCGTCACCAACGAGAGTTGAGTCAATCATGACGTCCCATTCTGCGTAGAATTTTGTCTTGACGTCATCCGTGCTCCAGTCAACGAATCTTTCTGGAATGGTATCTCTACCAATTTCGACCCATGTGTTGCTCTCGTTGTCAAATGCCTCAATCTTGACATACTTGATGTCATTGAAGAATCTCAAATGGCTTCTTGAAATCGTCGTTGCATCAGGATATACCTGCGCTGGATCGTATGGCCATGCACCGTTTGGTGTTGCGCCATAATACCATAGATTCGCGACGCCATCAAGATTCCTGAATGTTCTAACCATAACCTTATGGAACTTCCATTCCAATGGAACCCAAAGTCCCATATTGTCAGTACCATTAAGTGTTATTATTGATGTATTTGCAGGAGCAATCTTATCAGCGTTATGGACTTTGAACTTGCCATAGCCCCAGTCGCTCCAGTTTCCTGTTCTATCAGCCGCTTTTGAACGGACTATATAGATCCCATCAGCCGAACGTGCTGTATTGATGATTGATTCTTTGGCGCCAACATCGTCGCCCATGACGAAGTAGTAGTTGTAGCCAGTTATCACACCATCGGCATCCTTGATTGGTATTCTCTTTGCATCTTCTGCAATATTGAGATCAAGATCAACTGGATCTGGTGCTGGTGGTGTGTTATCAATCATTACGTTCCATGTTGTGATGTCACTTGGATCGCCATCGCCGTTTGGATCAAATGCCCACTGTACCTGCATCAGGTTAAGACCGGGATCGATTCCGGGCTGGCAACCATATTCAATCTTGTCCGTTTGAATAAACAGGGCAAGAGTTGAGTCAAGTTCATCTTTGTGACCATCGTATGTGTCCTCAACATTGGCATTATCATGTGTATTAAACACTTCATACTTCAGATAGTTTGTGCCATCAACTGGCAAACGTTTCTTTGTATATAGTGCCGCATTATATTCGCTTAGAACCGGCACGGTTGCGTATGAAAGTGCGCTAGTATATGGTGTGCCAGGTATAAGCTGAGGAATCTGAGGACCGGCATAACCAGCGAATGTATCAACAAGACCCAAAACGGGTGGTCTTGGCGGCGTTACATCGCGCTCAACCTGAACCCTAGCATACTTTGGTAGAGCCATTTCCTTGGTTATGACTTGGTTACCTGCCTTGTCAGTTACAATGACGGCCACTTTATATATTTCGTTTGCTTCAAACATCTGTTTTGGTGTTTCCCAGATTCTGGTCCATAGTTCCTCATAACCATTTGTTGGGTTAAGTGAACTTATTGCACCAGCACCAATATCACACCAAATGTTGCCGAAATTTGTCCATGTTGCATCGTATGCAGGACTTACAATCGGCTTTGTTGAGATATAGGTAAACACAACAGATGCAACACCTGAACCTTCGTCAACGACCTTCGCCCAAACGTCAACTGGGTCTCCACCCTTGTCAACCATTGTTGGGGCGTCTCCACCTTCATAGCCAATGCCTCCGCCATACACTGCGATAACGTTTGGTGGGTTGGCATCTGCAAGGACTTTCAAGCCCTTATCGAGTTTGTTGTCGTTGCAGGCATAGTCGGTAGCAAGAACCCTTAACCAGAGTTCGCCATCAACGCCATTGCCGAGACCCGGTATCAATTTACCAAGTCTGTTGTCATATACAACATTCCCGCTAGCGTCAGTCACAATTTTGAAATCAGCAGTCCAAAGGTCGGTGGTCTTGCTGTATGTGAAGGCAGCCGCTGTCTTAACTTCGGAATTTGGCTGATTTACCATCACAGTCGTCCATGCTGCCGCGCCGCGATTGAAGTATTGCAGGACAACCGATTTTGCCTCAACTTTGTCAGTTGGATCAGTTGCGTCGGCCTTTGCCTGAATACGAACATCGAAGTAATCATAGCCATTTGGATTAATCGGAGGAGCCGGCAGTGCAAGTTTAGTTGCATATCTGTAAATGCCCGTGTCATTCAGGGCAACTGCCTTCTCGTAAGTCGCCACATATCCATTATTGGCACGATTGTCATCGGTTCTATCAATATTAACTGCGATATTGGTAATGCTGGCTGTTGGATTGGTGTAATCCACAATCACCGTAACTGCATGAATATCGCCTGATGGGTTACCATCACCGTCATAGCCGGTAGCCTGGAGTTCATAACGTCCTGCCTCAAGCCTTGAGGTATCCCAATTTATACTTATTGTTTCCTGCGTGGTTGTGCGAGCAACTGTCTTAATCTCGATCCAGTCTGCTGCACCCGCCGGTCTATAATCTAATTTAACAGCGGCAACAGAAGTTGACGGTTTTGTTCTGACTCTAACTTCGGCAATGCCGCGAGATAGAGCAAGATGCGGTGATAGAGCATTGATTGGTTCTGCACAAAGCGGACCTTTGATGTCCTGAATCTGGACTTTTGGTCCCTTTGTATCATTCAGCACCAATACGGCAAGTATTGCGTCCTTGTCGTCTCTATTGCCAACCGAGTCCTCTGCCACTGCACGAACATATAGATACTGATCTCTCTCCTCATTATAGAGTTTGGAGAAATCAACTTGCCATGTTGCGCTCCATGAACCATCGGCATTCGGTGCAAGAATAGCATTGCTATACTGGGTCGCTGGTATTGGATACCAGATTATATCACTTAGTGTCTCAAGAGTCTGAAGTTCCCTAAGTGTATATTCCATTGCAACGCTCTTTACACCGTGATTTACGTCTTCGCCTGAACCTGGATCTATAATACCATCAAGGTTAAGGTCGCCATCACTGTTGGCCTCAATTCTGGCGGTCAAAGTTACATCGCCATCAGTTGGGCGCAGCTCGAATCCATCAGCACCGTCAGTAATGGTTGAGCCATCACGGGCAACTGATGCGGTAAGAACCTTTGCCTTTGGTATTGTACCATCAACCCATACTTCTCTTTGGTTGGACATGCCAACCTGTGGATTCAGTGCATCATCAATCGGCACTGCACGCACGAAGTATTTGAAATTCTGGTCGGTAGCAGGTGTTAGCCATGGAACTGACCAGCCATCTCGTGGATCTACATCCGCCGCGATTTTTCTCAACCAGCTATACTGCTTGACTTCTGCTGGCATTATACTCCAGAAGTAATCAAACATTGGCTGAAGTTCAGGAGAAACTATCGGTCTATCACTCGGGCTTATTGCATACGTCCATGTGCTTGTGGCTTCTGGAGTATTTCCGCCCTGATGATTTCTGCTTTCTCTCGACACCTCAAACAATACAAGGAATGTCTCAAGCGCATTCACACCTGGAAGGTCACTCAGGACTGCCGTTAATGTGGCAGTGCTATTGGCTTTGACTCTTCCATCAACCTTAAGGTCCGCATTTGGATCCACAGGTGGAGCTGTGCGGTCAAGAACTATTGTGTGACTTACAGCCGCCTGTGCCTGATAGCCAGCAGCGTCTGTTGCGTCAACTCTAACCTCATATCCACCATCAGCAAGGCTATCAAGATTGACTCTGGTGAACCAGATTTCATCATCAGCCACACCACTGCTCGCTGGCGTACCTGGGATATACAACTTCGAGATAACAGGTATATTAAGGAACATATTGTTCGTTATTAGATACTGTGCGTTATCTCTATACCATGAAGTCATGCCATCAAGACCCTCATCAAATGTCAGGTTCTTTGGATCTGGAATAACCCATGTGTCGCCAACAGTGTCAACCACATAATAGTAGAAGTATGTCTTACCTGCCTCCAGGTTAAGCGCGGCTGACCAGATTGGTTCGCCCTTACTGTTGATGCTCGTTGTCATTGGCACACTATCACCAAATGGTGGATTTGGTGGAAGTATTGTTGTTGATTCATTTCCTGAATTTGCCATGCTCCCTGTTGCTACAGGTCCATTATTCACGGCCACATAATGAAGCCTTACACCCTCGAATCTGGATACTACATTACCATTTGCTTCCCAGGTCGGGAGATAGATTCTTGCAATATCTTCACCCAAGACAAACATCTTGGATACCTTAGCAGGTGTAACGGTCCCATCGGCATTTAGAACATCCTTGCTGTAGTGGGCTGTTTCGTTAAATACCGGTGTATTGTTTTTGTCTATTACCTTTATTTTAATGCCATCAGCCGGGATCTCGCCCAATATCTGTTTTGTATTTTGCACCCACAGATCAAGCACTTCACCCGACACCTTAGTTGTTGATCTTCTTGTTAGCGGATATGTTGCATAGTCATTCAACATATCAGCGGGGAATACTGCATTACCAAAGTTGGTATATGCAAGTCCCGCAAATGCTGGATCCGCATCAACGAATTTCGGGTCATAGAAGATCTCTCCACCGATTCCCGATGTAATCTCAGTATTTGAGAACGCGGAGACGATAGCACTTGTGATACCAAAGTCAGGGCCAATTCGGTTAATTACTTGAGCATAATGCGCTATGTCAAGAGCCAAACCACCAAGCTTGACCTTCGGTCCCATCATATCCTCGATATGGATGATGACTTCAGGTGTCGCTGTGAGCATTGCCTCTGCGTTGCATTGATCATCAACCGCAACCGCCATTAGCTGAATGTCAGGACCAAATTGCTCTTTTATGACGTCTGTATCAATTCTAATTGTCCATCTTGGACTGTATGCATCAGATGGGTTAGCTGTCGCTGCAAGGGTTGGATTACCCATACCAACTTGCACCCATTGGTTGGTGTTGTTTCCTATGTAACTAATGTTATGCTTTCTTGCATAGAAGATAACATTCGCAACATCACCCTTGGAGGCTTCATCAGTACCCCAAACATTCGGGACACCGGTCTTGCCTTCTGGGTTAGCGTTTACGATTGCTTCAAGAAGCACATGATCGCCTTCCATGACGGTCGCAGATACTACACTGTTTGATCTTGCCGCTGGATCAACTCCAGCCTCTGCCGTATATGGATAGGTTGTCTCATCAACTCTGATGATTTCAGCCTTTGGAACTATATTGTCAACAACGTATGTATTTACTTTACCATCGTTGCGTGGTCCACCAATAGCCTCAAGATTTACAATATCCGCATGTGGATTTGTAAATATGGCTTTGGCTTTATCAATATTCGGTGCAACATCAAATGGCACACCGCGTTTCCAGTCAACATCTCTAAGAGCATTTCTCTTATCTTTATAAGTATCGAAGTCATAGCTCTTATCATCACCTACACGGTTCTCTACAACCAGTTCATCAAATACTGATGTTTCCTCTGGTTTTGTAACGTTGCTTGGACCACCATACTTGTCAGAAAGGTCCATTGCGATAGCACGGAATTCGTAGCTTGTCGCATTCGTCCACGGGAAGAGCACCGGATTTGCGATGTCAATATTATCAAGTGACCATGTTGCCACGATTATACGTGGTGCATAAGCTGATGTGTCTGCAGTTCTGTTACCATCAATGTTAACAAGAACGCCATCATAATTCAGCATGTCACCAGCATAGTCTGGGTTAGTATCACTTGCGCCGTTTCCGCGTTCAACGGAAACAACGTTTGTCGGATTTACAAGAACGCCATTCTGGAATGTGCTGATGTAATCCGGGTCATAGTCATAACCAAGAACCTTCCACTCGCCGCCAACTGGACGATATTCAATTTTTACGCCCTTGATGGTATCAGAGAGGCTCTTTGTATAGTCCATACCACCGACGATAGACGCTGTCTTTACCTGAATATCGTATAGTCTTCCATTGTCTTCTCCGGATTCATCTGTATAGTCGCCGGTTGGGTTGTATTTTGTAACGGTACCACTATCCTTCTTGGTAACAACTTTTCCATTCAATTTGTCATTGGTTCGAATGAGCATCGTATTTGCGTTGCAAAGACCCAATGGATCAAAGGAGTCAAGACCAAACCAGACATCGGAATAGTCAGTTGTATCTTCGGTAACCGTCGTATATGCGTATGGACCCTGATGGTCAACGACCATCTTGTATGCACGGAAAACATCACAGTCTGCATTGAAGAACTTCTGTGGGAATCCAACGGGGCTCTTTGCCCACGGTAGATTTGCATAGTTAAGCTCTACGCCATTTCCCTGTGCATCAACGACAACAGGAACGATTTCATACTGGAACTCGCCCTTCAACATGCTGACATCCCATGTAAGCTCAACTTCATAATACCACTTACTTGTGTCGGTGGCGCTATATTCTGTATTGCCCGGAAGAATGGTTGATCCACCTGTTGTGGAAGCAAGTTGCCATGTATTGACTTCGCCTCTGTCGGCCGCGCCATCAGCATCAGCCTGAACTTCATCAATAACGCCGTCCCAGTCGTTGTCAATACCATCCCATCTGCTGTTATATACTTGCGCGCCTCCATCGGGGACGCCATTGCGATCGTTATCTATTGCACCCGGGTATAGCTTATTGTCATATCTGAACCAAAGCTCAACATGGGAGCCAGCAGCTGGCTGTGGTCTTACTCGGACTTTCATCTTGACTTCATTGCCAGTTACACGCTGATATGGTCCATAATAGTCCAAACCGCCACCGGTGTTTGCATTATAATTATTTTCAACGGCTCTGCCATTGATACTCCAAACAGCCATTTCAATATTGCTGATTCTGATTGGTGATGTGAACTGGTTACCCCAGTTGCCTTCCTTATTAGCACTGTCACTCTTATCTTGTGCCGAAACCTTAATGTCATACAGTGTGTTGTTTGTTGGGGCAAGCTGGAATATGTCATTCCATGTCACATAATCAAGAGCATATATTATCGGTTCTCCGCCCTCGTCAATAATGTTCCCTGCGGCTGGTATATGCGTATATTGCTTATCACCAACTTGAGTGATGACATTGTCGGCTCTAACTGGATACATATCAATCCAGATAAAGTCGCCAGCATCAAGTTCACCGACTACTGAATCAGGCATAATATTGACGTCAGCCCATCTTGCGATACCGTTATTGCCGGCAACGCCGGTAACTTTGTCAGCACCCGACACATTCTTCACAATGTCGGTGTTTGGTATATCTTCAAATTTCTTACCAGCGACTTCGTCTGGTGGAATCTCGCAACCCATTATTATTAGTTCTCTATCTATTCCGAGAACATGCTTGTTGCTATTGTATCTTCCGGTGTTGCCTCTTGGATGGTCAACCCAAACGGTCTCGCCAACTTCATAGCGTCCATTGCCATTCTTGTCCCAATAGTAGATGCCTGTTTGAACACCATATCTATTGGATACGAATGCATCATGGACATCAATTTCCGCAAACGTCGGGAATGCGAAATCTTTTATTGCTATGTCATAGCAAATCGGGGAGCCATCTCCGCCGGGAGTCTCTGGAACTCCGCCGCCCTGTCCGGGTGGATTAAGAATCCAATATGGTTCTCCTGGGTCCAGAACACCATTATTATTAAGGTCAAGATACTGATATTCGTAAGTACCTGAACCGGTTTTTGTCTCTGGTGGAATGGTTATTCCGACGCAATACTGAAGCTTAAATCTTCTGATGCTGCCTTCGTATGAATCAATTGCAACATACATATTCCTGTCGCATGGGTCAAGCCTATCACCATCGGAAAGGCAACCCGGATCCTCAAGATATGCATCCGGCCCAGCAATGTCAACTATAAGCTTTCTTACGACTTTGCCACCCTCAACTTGGGTTAGACCATCGTTATTTGTTGTGTCGGTCATGTCATTCCAAATATTGGCTGACAGGTTTCCAACATGGTCATGGGCAACCAGCATTACATCATACTTGCCGGTTGGCACCATTGAGACATCCCACTCAAAGGCAAATGGAGGAGCATTATCCTCGCCTGCTTTGACCCAGAAGTTTGTATCGCCATCATAACTTGGTCGCCATCTGTGTTTATACCACAATGCGACTTTGTCAATACCTGAAGCTCTATGATCTACTGTGTCGCCAGTCTGATCAACGATGTATGGCTCAATCAAAAGCTTTCCGCCAGTTACACGTCTCTCAACGATAAGCGTTCCGCCTGTCTTGCTTGTTATATCAACGCCATCTCTCTCGACGCGTTCAATATAGGTAACAGGCTCCCATGTTTCCTCAAATACCAAACCGACGTAAGGAACATAGTTGCCCTCATCAACCTTCACGTCAACAGTTTCGGTATATGGTTCGCCAGCTTCTTTGATGCCATTAGCATTACCATCAGTGAAGCTTGGAATACCATTTGCGTCTGTATCCATGTAGGCAACGGCTCTGATATAAACCAGTGTTGCAACTTTCAGGTTGGCGAGTTCATGGTTTCTATCAATAGTCCATTCAATCTCGTATGGTGAATCTGGGTCTGATGCAATATTCTTCCAACCTTCATCACTCGTTGGGTCATCATCACCCGCCGTATTTGGATCATTTAGCTTATATTGGAACGCGATCTTGCTGGGTGCGCCAACAACGATCGTGCTCTTAAGTCTTAATTTCATGGTTGCAACAGGAATGCTCTTCACATCACTGATCCAGATGTCTGGAACAGTAGCCGCACGAGCAATCGCCATTGAAACTCTTGGATTATTTGCCGAATCACTCACAAAGTTGCTGATCTTCGCCCTTAGTCCAGCAGCGCCCTCAACATTTACAGGAACTTCAATGCCTTCATTGACATATCCCTGATTGTCTTCAACAAGTGCCCTAATGAAGAACTTGCCGCTCATGTCGTAGAGCGTCCAATCAGCCGTAAACAGTGAGTAATTGCCATGTGGGTCAGCGACTGCGTCAATATCAATAAGTGTCCAATCGCCGCCTTCTGGGCGATACTGGAATATAACCTTATCAATACTTGGCAAATCAGCATCCTTGATCCATACCGTTGCTTCGAGAGTCGCTGTTACACCAGACAATGTAGCATTTGATGCTGGATCAGTTATGAATGCCGCATACTTGCCCTTGCCAACAACAACATGAATGATCGGGGCCTTCGCCGGATCAATCAAACCTGACTTATCCGTTGCAACGCATCGCAGATCAAATCTCTGGCTGTTCGTTGTTGGGACAAGAGGCGTGGTATCCCACTTGGATACAGCAACCGTACTACCGGGCAGTATCGTTGGATCCAATGTTGTGGGTATGTCAATCCATGCAGCTATACTTCCATCGGGGAAGACTTTGGCATACTGGAATACAGCCTTGCTAACATCAAGATCCTGAGACACGGCTCTCAGATAGACGTCTTTCGATACAGGCACCAAAGCGCCATTTGTAAGATCAACGTCATCTCCAGCCTGCGTAACAACCATTATAGGAGCAAGTGAATCATTCAAAGTAATGGTTAGGTCTGGATTTTTCTCCATAGCAGGTACAGTAGCCGCGATAGCTGGCACGTATGGAATAAAGTTCGCTGGTATCAGTGTAAATCCTGACGTAACTAGATATTTTCCAAGATCACCAAATCTACCGGGTATTGCCCTGATGTAAATTGGATCCCCGGAGATATATGCTACGTCGCCAACACTTCTGAGTTTATCACCATTCCAGTCAATGAATGTGCCAGTGGCATCTGAACCCAATTTTGGTGTCCAGGCAGCCCTAAATGGCATAACATCATCTGGATTGGGACTGGCATTTGGTATCTGTGCCCATGTGATCTGATCCATTGAATACTGGAAGGTCACCGATGGTACACTACCGGTTGTTGTCGTCCCTAGGTAATAGAGGTATCCTGCTGGCAAATCATAGTTTGTAATCGGTTCGCTGGCAGCATTCGATATGGTTGCCTTTGCTGTTCCGCTTACATCCGTAATGCCAGGACCTACCACGTTGAACACAATATAGATAGGTGCTGCCGCGGTTTCACTGAACTTTCCGGTCTTGTCAAGAGCAAATGCCTTGATGGCATAAACTTTGCCCGGAACAAGTTTCAGACTTCTGACTATGCTGACAGGATCAAATGTCCATTTAGCAGTCAAAAGATTTAGGACGGCATTGGATGAACGGATCGGCAAAACGGCGTATGCGTCTTCGTCCATGACACCGTCTTCGTCTTCATCTCTCCAGAACTCATAAAGTTCGGTAAAGACACCGTCAGCATCCATGTCCAATGAATCCATCAAACCGTCAGCGTCGTTATCAACGTTGTCGTTCTGTGGAATCGTTCTGGCGTTGGATACTTCACGGTCAGACAAGTCGGGATCACGGTCGTTGTCGTCATCACCGTTTAAGTTATCTTTATAGACACCGTTCGCCTCTGCACCGGGGATGCCCATGTCAGTAACATTACCCGCTATATCAAGTATGCCGGGTGTTTCACGATCTCCCGCAATGGTACCCTTCATCGGTCTATAGCTTCCGGGGGTATCCGTATCGGAAATCATGAACTTGACGATGTCAACATCCGCGTCGCTCGGGAACGTTGCTTCCAATGTTGTAAGATTTGGGCCCGCGGCATCCAGACCACCGCTAACCTCATATATAAAGTTAGCCGTATGGTTGGTGTTGGCGCCCTGAAGGATTACGTTCTGCCCCGCTGCAGTAACTGGTGTTGCTGCGTAATCTGCTGGCAAAACTCCGCCGGCGGTAAATGGTGCTGCTGGAATAACAGCGGCTCCACCTGCGATACTGCCGTCTGCGTCATTCACTCTGGTAGCAAGATACAAACCTGTTATCCTTGATACACTCGGTGCAGCAGCGTCAATGCAGATCGCCCACGGCTTATCCCAGTTAAGAAGCATATTGTATCCGGGATCCCACATAGGAACTTGATATGTCTGTGGTGTAACGGCAGCCACTCCAATATCAGCGGCGTCAACAGCACCTGTTGGATATAGACCATCTGGATAGCCTTCAGTGTCGTCATCAATACGGAGTTGGTAATACTTGGTGCCACCAAATACTCCGCTGTCCATCCATCTGGCTCTATTCCATAATACTTCACCTACGCCGGGACTGGCTGGATTAAACCCAACAGCTACAGACCAAGTTTCGGCATTAGAATCATACTTATAGAATAGTCCGTCATTTTCATTAAATACAACATTGGCTTTGAGCCACTTCTTCGTTATGGGATTATAGACTTCTTTCCAGGTACTATAATGGGATATATTCCCGACATCATCCTGAATAGCAAATCTGAAAGGCAATCCACCAACGGTACTGGCTCCATTGCCTGAAGCACCTTTGAAAGTATCATCTATGACACAGGAAAGTGTATATAGATACCTTTCATTGATACCATTATCTACAAAATCTTCGTCATCATCACCAGCACTGGCATCATGTCGATCGTAATCGTCATCTCCGCCTCCCCTGCCGGAATAAACAACGTTAACCTTTGTCTCTGCCGCATCTGGAATACCATTTTGATTCAAGTCAGTGACTAGGTCAACTTTTTTCGGATCAAGCATTCCGCTAAGGTCACCAAAAACAGTTATACCCTCTATAGTAACTCGGTTGTTATTGGCGCGCGCATCATCTGCATCAACATCACGGAATTCATTAAGCGAAAGATCCCAGCTATTAAGCTGTATCATAACCGACATACGATCGCCGGGTTTATATACATAGTTAACGGTTTCACCGTAATTGCCTTTTTGGATGCTAACCTTATTGTCCTCAACACCCCATTCACCCGCATCAACGATGCCATTGTAATTTGCATCTCTCCAGATTGCCTTGGGAGTGGCAAACGGATTGATTATGGCAAAGTCAAAACCGGGAGCGCGGTTATCAAGTATTATATGGGCAACATAGGTATCATCACCCTCAGGGGGATCATCAGTATAGGGTGAAGTACCCCATTCAACGATACCAAGTGCACCGATTGTCAAGGAATGTTGGGTAAATATAGCCTTTAGTCTGGTAATATTAATGACATCACCTGGGTCCAACACCGAAGGATAATCCACCGCATAGCAAAATATCTGTTTAATTCCCGGATTCACGGTATTACCCAGTGATATAGTATAGGTCAAGGAATATCTTCCAGAGCCGTCATCTGTAATGACAAGTCTGCCTTCTCTGATCGCCAGCTTCACAGCGGCAACCAAAGCCTCCAGATCGTTAAAGGTAGCAGGAGGATTGGCACCCGTATATACAAATGCGCTATCAAGGTTAGAAAGGTCAGGAAGTAAAGTAACAACCTCAACCTCATCATTGAGAGAATCCTCTAACCTGATGTCAAACTCAAGGGTATCGCCGTTCCTGAATACATCATCATCGCGGTGTCTTGGATCTACCTGATCAAACACCGGTTTCTGAATATCCATAGTCTCGTTATCAGCACCAAGGGCGACCGTAACGGTAACTCTATCAGTACCGGCTGGGAACGTGGCGGCAAAGTTGGTAAGAATCTCAAACGGCATAAGGAACGTTAGATTATAGCGACCATCACTGTCTGTCCTGACAGTACTGGCACTCGTAATACTCGTTCCTTCTCTACCGGTCAATTCATGACCGCCAGTCTCCAAAGACCCCCGCAAAACAGTGATTGGACCTGCAGGTCCGGTAACCACTAGATTGCCAAGATCCGTTGGGACGTCAACATCAACGTCTCCCTCTACCCATATCTTTATAGCACGAATGCTATAGTCATTTCCTGTATCCCTGCCGGAATAATCAGTTCCCGACAGTGCACGCATGTCTGCGCCTGCCGGCATAGCAACCAATCCAAGCACAAACGCTATCATCACAATACTTAAGAGCCACGAGTTCCTTGTACTCATCTTTCCATTCCTCCCAAGAGATTTGAATACGCCTAAAACCTTACTAACACTCGACGCTTTTTGTTTACTCAATTCCGTTCTCCTTTTTTAGAAGAAAACCTTTCATGGGGTTAAACCCAATGAATAACCTAAAACACTCAAAAAAACTTACATGACTTTAATGACTTAAATACCTTCTAAAAACTTGAGCGCACAACCAATAAATTGTGCGGATAAATTCTACAAAACCTAGGAAATAGGTCTAATACTACCTTTCCTCCTGTTTCTTAGTGCCTTTCTATAATAAATGGATGATTGCTAAAACCCTATAAACACTAAAAAACAAAGCAAAATGGGTACAAATAGACATCGTTACCCATTCAGTATGGACGAGGTTTATTATAAGGCAAGATCAATATTGTGTCAATCGTTTTTTTGTAACAAAAAAACGTCAAAAATTGGTCACAAAATTGTATAAAAAGTTTTTGGTGCTGGACACCAATCACTGTAATCCAGCACCAAATCTATATTTACAAGAACTTATGATCATCCAAAAAATTATTTGGATACGATCATTTTCTTCACTGCACTAAACGTACCTGCCTGAATGGAGTAGAAATAAACTCCACTGGCTACCGGAACACCCGATCCATCTTTACCATCCCAGTAAGCTGCCTTATCAGGTGTTGCATAGATTCCAGCTACCTTGCTTCCAAGGTCTAGCTCTCTTACAAGCCTACCAGTTGAGTTATAGATGCGAACATTAACTTCGCTTTCCTCTTTAATTTCAAATGGTATCCATGTCTCCGGGTTAAACGGATTCGGGAAGTTCTGCAACAAAGCATTTTCTTTCTGCTCAAATATTGCCAATATTGCATGATTTGCAACAACATTGGTGAATTGATATGCAAGCAACGAACCCATCGGGTTGCCATCAATAATAACATCCACAAGTTTCGCTCCCGAATTGGCCTTTATGACAAATATCTTCATTCCGGCATGTGAAACCTTCACAGCACCAGCCGGTGATATCATTCCGGGACCTTCCACCGTTGCAGATATTGTATATGTCTTTGCCTCGAATGTAGCATTAATTGTATGATCTGCTGTTACTTCAGTAAACGTATAGGAATCAACGGCACCAACCGATACTCCATCAACTTTTACATCCGCAACCTGATTGCCAGTGATTGGGATCATTGTAAATGTCTGGTCTGCACCATGATTAGCCTTCACTGATCCGACTGGTGATATTCTACCATTCATTCCTGCGCTTGCGGTTATTGTATATGTGTTAATCGCAAATTTCACTGCAATTGTATGGTTTGCTGAAACATTTTCAAACTTATATTCATTGGCAGGTATGAAAGCCTTGCCATCAACCAGCATCTCCGCTACATGATAGTTTGGAGCCGGGGCAATGGTAAATGTAACGCCAGTACCATGCACAACCTTAACCTCACCCAATGGTGAAATGGAACCATTTCCGCCCGTCGTTGCAGTAATAGTGTAAGTCTTTAATGCAAACTGTGCCGCAATTGTGTGGTCTGCATTTATATTACTGAACGTATAGCTTGCTACAGCCCCAACAGAAACACCATCAACCAGAACACTGGAAACTGCATAACCCGCATTGGGTGTTATCGTGAATACCTGGCTGGCACCATATACATGTCTCACAAGTCCCGATGGACTTATGCTTCCATTTGCGCCTGCCGTAGCCGTAATCTCATATACGCTTCTTACAAATACAACCAATATAGCGTGATTCTTTGTTACATTCTCAAAAGTATATGGGAACTCAACATCAACCAATTCTCCGTCAATTTTGATATAATCAATTTGATAACCAACTTCTGGTGTTGCATTGTATGTCGCACTCCCACCAAAGGAAACTCTTGTCTCACCCATTGGTGTGATTGTACCATGTCCGCTTGTTGACGACCTCAAAATATATGTATCAATGCCAAATACAACCTTTAGCGTCCTGTTTGCCTTAATACCTACTACTGTATAAGTTGTAACACGTCCCAATGAGAAACCATCAATCGAGACATCCTCTACATGATAGCCCGCGACTGGAATCATTGTAAATGTTTTGCTTTCCAGATAGTTTACAACCACCGCACCTGATGGTGATACAGTTCCATTTCCCTCTACTATAGTAGTTATTGTGTATGTGTTTATAGCAAATGTCGCCGCAATTGTATGTGCACTTGTAATATTTTCAATTGTATGTGTAGTTACCGCACCGACTGATACACCATCAACCTTTACATCCGCAACATGGTATCCGGTGTTTGGGGCAATGGCAAATACCTTGCTTGATCCATAATTTGCCTTCACGGTACCCGATGGCGATACGATTCCATTCTCACCAGCAGTTGCAGTTATATCATAAGTTTTAACTTCAAAGCTGGCATCTATTTTATGACCTGCTGTAACATTTGTAAATGTATAAACAGTCACAACACCAACTGATATGCCATCAACTCTCACATCTTTTGTGGTGTAACCAACATTCGGTGTGATTGTGAAAGCCTTGCTTCCTCCATGCGTAACATTGACTGTGCCAACAGGATCGATAACTCCATTTGCACCTGCTGTTGAATCAATTATGTAGGAATTGACTGCATAAAGTACCTGTATTTTCTGATCTGCTAAAACATTTGTAAATGTATATTCGCCTGCCGGTGTTGGAACACCTGTTGAAATATCATTAATAACAACATCCGCAACATGATAGCCTTCAATTGGTGTAAGCGTAAACTTTTGGCTTCCACCATCTGCTACCTGAACGATGCCGGTAGGTGAAATAATTCCATTTGATCCCGAAGACGCTGTAATAAAGTGAATTGGTCCGAATGTCGCAGATATTGTATGATCTTCTGCCACATTGGTAAATACATGCGAACTTTCAGCGCCAACTGACGTTCCATCAATCAGAACATCCTTAACAGCATAACCAGCCGCCGGTATGATAGAGAAGGCATGACCACCACCATAAGTTACCTTAACGTCACCAGATGGTGATATACTCCCGTTTTCTCCTGCCGCAGCAGTTATTGTAAATTCTTTTGCAACAAATGTAATCTCTATAGTATGATCGTCTCTTACATTTGTAAACGTATATTCATTCGGGCTTGCCAAAGCGACGGTCAATCCATCAACCTTAACCGTTCCGACACTATAGCCTGTATTCGGCGTGAAAGTAAATTTTGCGTCATCACCAGACCTTATATTCTGAATCGAGGCTGGATAGACAACCCCGTTTGATCCCGCCGTTGCAGTTATAGTATAACGGGTCTCCTCAAATCTTGCATTTATTGTATGATCTTCATAAACATTCCTGAATATATATTCCTCGACAGCGCCAACTGACCTTCCATCAACGCGGACATCCCTGATCGAATAATCCCTATCAGGTCTTATGGTGAATTTCTGCTCTCCACCGTTAGCAACCTGAACCACTCCCGATGGTGAAATTCGTCCATTATCATCAGCAGTAGCAGTTATCGCATGGGTATTTGCCGCATATACATACAAGCCCTTATAACGATCAGCTACATAAGCATAATTTCCAGAGACATAGACTCCTAAAGCATTATCAGGAGATTTGTCTAATTTAATTCTATTGGGCGCAGCAGGATTAGATGCGTCGAAAACGTGAAAACTTCCACCAAAGGATGTTACGTATGCAAAGCTTCCACTAACATGAACCCCGGTTGCTGCTGTTTGTGTATCTGCAAAATTGGTTGCCTCTGAAATGAAATCCTGGATGTATTCCGGATTATTAACATCCACAATCCAAAGACCTCCATTACCACCAAAGCTATTAGTACCATTTACAGTAACAAAAGCATAATTGCCCGATACATAGACGTCAAGGGGGGTGTCGCCGAATAATGTCGTAGAAGGCTTTTTTCCTCCAGAAGCATCATATTGCAATCCCAAAGCAGGTTGCTCAATTATTTTAGCTATGCAAATCGTAGCAGGAGTACCAACCATATAAACATAATCACCGACAACAAAAACACCATTGACATCACCAAGAGGTCCCTTGAAACCCGTCGCAATTGCCTGTATATTAAGCGGATTTGTTACATCCAGCATATACAGACCGTCTGCCTGACAAGCCACAAAGGCATAAACCTTCTTCGCAGTTCCAGTTCCTCTTTCAATAACATGGATCCTTCCTGCAGTACCACCAGTAGCATAATTATTCACAGCCACAGGACTGCTCGGATTAGACACATCAATAATGCGAAGTCCACTAAAACCATCAGCAACATAGGCATAGGTTTTATAATTTAACGGATTCCTATGAACAAAAACATCAAACGGCACGCTCCCCGGCATATAAATCGCGCCAACCACGGTCGGATTATAATATTTGGAAACGTTCAGTATGCGGAGAGAACCGCCTGATGCTGACTTTGATCCCACATAAGCGTATCCCCCGTATGTAAAAACGCTAAATGCCTCAGTAAGTATAGGTTCCCCTTCATCCCACTTGTTATTATTATCGTTATCAACATACGGAACGTAACGGCCTCTTATCTGTGCAACACCTGCGGTTGCGCTTAATGGACCAACTGTGGAAACCCCGCCTCCTCCGTTGGCAACATAAGCATAATTCCCGTATGCAGAGACATCATTCGCATCGAACAAAGTATCAACTTCATCAATAAGGTCAAGATCAGTATTGTATATTCTAGCGTTATTGCCAGTAGCAACACAAACATAGTTACTAACAACACTTATCCCGGTACCTGACATAAGAACTTGATCATCCTTATTCATCGTGTCAATCGGAATTGCATAAGTTGCCTGTCCTACAACAAAGGCAACCTTCTTTCCATCTGACTGTCGTGTCGCAACAAAGACCTCTATTAGATCGCCTCCTGGAGTGTCGTCATCAACAATAGCCTGATAATTAGCCGAAAGAGGATTGACATCTATTTTCTTTAGGTCATTACCTGCACATACATAGGCAAACGACATATAGACAAAAACGCCTTTACCCGTTCCACCCAAATTATCGCTCTGCCACAACAACGAGGGATTTGAACGATTTGACACATTAATAGCATATAGATTACTGCCGGCAGTTACATAAGCTGTCCCTCCGACAACAAATATCCTATTTGCTTTGATGGACATAGGATATTGCCCGACCTTACCCGGAGCACTAGGATTGTAAACATTTACGATAAAAAGACCATTTTCGTTTCTGGTAGTTGTAGTATCACCATAGGTAATATAAGCATAATTTCCCACAACGAAAACGTCATTTGCAGTATCAGGTATCTCGATAGCACCAACTCTGGTCGGCGCACCGGAGCCAACCTTCAATATCAGCAACGTGCTTTCAACACAAACATAGGCATAGCCATTATATACATATATCTGCTCTGCCTCACCAAATGGATCTCGTCCACCTAACTCCAAGTTAAATTGCGCTGCGGCTGGCATAGTAAACATTGCGACCAAAAGGGCAACAATACAAAGCAGCCAAATCTTCCGATGACTCATTTCTTATCTCCTTTCAAGTTGTTTCTTAGCCCTAAAAATTATAGCCTTTTACATCCTTAAAATTTAAATAATGATAATACATAAAAACAGTATTCTGTTTGTTTTTCTAAGACAAGGCATAGTACAACTATCCCAGCTAAACTGAGTAGTGTCCATTATAACATAGGTGATTATGGGTGTCAAGAATATTGTTGCGTCAGAATTTTGTCTTTTTTGCAAGATTTATCTCTTTAAGTAATTCAATATAATATACATAATTCTCAAACGGCACTTCCGGCGGCGTCATATCATCAACTGTCGGGATAAATCCGCCTGTTTCCAGAAGAGGCAAAACCCTAGTATCTACGTCCTTTTTTATCTGTTCCTTTCCCCTAATTAAAGACTGAATCCCAATATTTCCAATCAATCCCAGTGTCTTTCCATATTCCCGATACATCTCGACTGCATCAATCCCCGTCATATCCTCAAGTGGCCATGTCGCATTATATCCGCACTCGATGGCAAGCGGAAGTATGGGGCGAATATCCCCGCTACTCCAAAGCCCGATAACCTTCACATTCTTGGATTTCAAAAACTCTATAACCTTCTTTTGATGCGGGATCCAGAACTCGCGATACATCTCCGGCGAAATATGCGACGAATGCTTATACGCCAAATCCTCTGCAATCGCCACAAAATCAATCTTTACAGCATCAAACAACTTCCGTATTGTGGCAAGGCAAAAATCCGCGCAATCCTCAAACATATCGTGTACAAGGTCGGGCTGGTCATAAAAGGCAAGCATAAACCTTTCCATGCCCATCATAAAAAACAGCAAACGAAAGAAAAACGGATGCAATGTAAGCCCGATAGGATGCTCTGCCTCATTATAATATCGAATTAAATCCCCTCCCCAGTTTGACGGGTATCTGTTCGGGTCATCGGCATTGAATCGTTCTTTCATGCGTTTCCAGTCATCACGATTCTTTACAGGATGATCCAGATATGAATATATAATACTTGGCAGGTTTTTGCGAGACCTGACCGTGATGCCCATGTGATTTATTTCCGTTCGATAATGCTCCTCATCCTTTATCAGCCGTCCCTCAAATCCCGGCAAAGGATTAAAATCTATCGGCACATATTCGATACAGTCCATACCAAGAAAGTTCCCGACAGACTCATTCTCAGGCAGTCCCTCGCGCCTCCATCGCTTCAATGTCTCGCCTTCGTAAGACTCAACCTCGATCAAAGGTAATCTGTCAGCCCTCTCAAATCTCATTATTTTCAGGAAACGTTCTCTATTATTCAATCTACATAGCCTTTCATAATCAGCACATTGCCAAGTTTGTCATTCCAGCGAAGGCTGGAATCCAGAAAAGTATCAAGAACCGACAACTACTATAGAGGATATATCTATCACAAACCCCATAGCTCTTTCACAAAAGCAAGATTCTTTCGGGCTTCCATCTCCGGGTCATCCATAGTTGGCGTTTCTAGGGTCAACACCTGATCATAGCCTATCTCAGCAAGCGTATCCCTTACAGCCACAAAATCAACATCGCCCTCGCCAAGCCTTCTTCCACCATTACCCGAAACCCTATCCTTTATATGTAGTGCAGTGACATACCCCCCAAGTTCACGGATCGCATCAGCATTGTCAAACCCGCCCGCAGTCATGTTTCCCACATCATAGCATATGCCAACGCTCTGACTGTCAATCCTGCCAAGCATGTCAGTCATCGTATCGGGTGGAAGCGTCATCTCAAGGGCAAGTATAAGCCTATTTTCT